>JAABVA010000327.1_pt1 | contig 61685 bp, 52 predicted proteins | sample 5560331 | NCBI WGS metagenome assembly JAABVA01 (sample SAMN12812661, study PRJNA571458) | rock metagenome | isolation source: Antarctica rocks | place: Antarctica: Victoria Land, Mt New Zealand sud | collected 2016-01-07
CAATACACCTATCCTCATCGGGAAATCTCACCTGAAATTCAAATAATGACAGGCTCTTGAATCGCTCTTCCATGCCACTAACTTACTATTTTTTTTAGTATTTAACAAACGCCTATTTCAAAAAATCAATTCTGGCAATACGGTTTGCCCCTACATTGGCATAGGTATTTATGCTTAGTGTATCTGATAGCAGCCGGGTGACATACTGAATGGCATTACCTGTATAAAAGTAACTGGTCTTGATGCTGAAGATATTGTTGCCTGAGTGCGCATAAGTAAGTTCAATCAAGTAGCTAAGCACGGGCCGAAGGCCGGGGTTTCCGGTGCTGACGATCTGCGGGTTTGATTTATCGACGAAAGGGTTTAGCTGGTAAATGCCCGGCCTTTCCAATCGGTTGGTATATCCGAAAGTTAAGCTCTGGTTATTTTTAAACCTGCGCTGCAGGGACAGGGAAGGAACCAGGTTGGTATAATTCATATTGAGCGAACTACCGTTGGTTATGAAATTGGCGTCCACATGCGTGCGCTCCAGCCGCGCACCGGCTTTTACTGTCCAGTCCGCCAGTTGGTAAGTGTAGGAGTTATACAGGCTATAAACGTTTTGATGATATGTAAAATCGTTCCTTCGCGTAGGGTCATCTGCATAAGTGCTTTCACCATTGAGGGTAACAAGGGTTTGTGCTGCTGAGTTACTGAAATTGTTCCTGAAAATACCTTTGGCGCCTGCTTCAATCGTCAACTTTTTAAGCGGATGCACATAGTCGAGTTGCAGGGTATGCTCTTTGGCGCCGGCATCGTTCTGCTGGTTGTAGTCAGGATTGTTATAATTGACCCGGTTTACCGTCCTAATATTGCTGGGTTGGCTATTCTGATAACCGGAATAACGGTAAGAAGCGGTCAGCAGCTGATTTTTGTTCTGCTTAAATCCCAGCTGATAGTTCAGGCCAATATCCGTTCCCATATAACCGTTGGTAGCGGTATTTAACAGGTTATAGGACTGCGGTAAAATAGATGCCGACTCGCTGCTGAACTCCGTCAAGTAATCTGAACTGGAATGATACTGGCCGTTATTGTAGTTTAGAGAAGCGGTCAGCAGGTTTAGCGTATCGAGTTCGTAGCTCAGCTCGGCGCTGCCATAAAAATAGTTACCATTGTTGCCCCGGTCACCTGCCTGGCTGAAAGTGGAAACGGACGGCGCGAAAGTTTCCCGGTAATTGGTGTAACCGGTAGTGGTATGTATTTGCCTGCTATCACCCAGGTAGCCCGACAGGCCAAACTTCCCTTTTTTATAGGTTCCAGTTAGGTTCAGGCCCGGCCCCCAGGGGAGATTGTACCGGGCATTGATATTACCATTGTACCCATCAGCGATTTTCCTGATCGTGATGATATTGATAATCCCTGCCAGGCCTTCACTGTCGTACTTGGCAGGCGGCGTCGTGATGATCTCAATTTTCTGGATGGTATTGGCCGGCATGGCGCGCAAAACGTCTTTAGGGTTATTGGTCATAAGGGCCGAAGGCTTGCCATTGATAAAGATCCGGTAACTGCCGCTTCCTTGCAACTGGATATTATCGTCGCCGTCTACCGTCACCAGCGGCACTTTGCGTAGCATGTCCATCGCGGTTAAGGCTTTACTATCAGGATCGGCCTGCACGTCATAGCTCAGCCGGTCTATCTCCTGTTTGATCACTGGCCGCGCTGCTGTAATGGATACCCCTTTTAGTTCATTTGCTGTAGCAGGTAGCTCTATTGTTCCCAAATCTATTAATTGTACATTCTGCCAGGCCGAGGCTGGTATAGCAATGCTTTTACTTCTGTAACCAACGGAAGCAACCGAGAGCTGATAGGTTTTAACAGTTAAACCACTGAACTCAAAGCTGCCGTTATCTTTGGTAAGGCCGCTTTTAGTAAGTTGACTGTTAGTGGAATCTTTTAAAGTTAGGGTAACATATCCCAAAGGTTTATGCGTAGCAGAATCGGTAACCGTGCCTTTGATGCTGTTTTTATCACCTGTTTTTTGGGCAAAAGCAGTGGCTGCCATACAGCAATACACTGCTGCTAGTAATAGTTTTTTCATATTGGATAAGGAGGGTTGAGTAAGGAAGATTAGGCCTTGGAAATGTGTATTTTCATAGTGTTTATTTTTGTCTAAATGAATTCGGGATTATTGGCAAGACGTATAAATGTATCAAACGTTACAAACTGCATTCTTTAAATTACTACTCCATTCAAAGCGTCGCCATTGTAGCTAATAGAAATTTGTGCTTTAAAAAGAAATGAATGGGCAATAAGACTCCCGCCCACGATATGAAAAGCATTTGCAATCAGAAAAGCGTACAGTCGCAGAAAGAAATAAAGGCTACTAAAAGAAGCAGCCTTGAATAATACTTTAGTTGAACGAGTTTTTAAGGGTTGCGTACTTGCGCAGGTCTTTAGAATTCAGGCCTTTTTGCTTCATCGAGGCTACATATTCCGGCGTAACACCGGCTATTTTCATGTAAGTAATATCGCTGAGCGGAACATCGGTATAACCCAGATCGCGAAAGCCTTTAACGAAGGCTGGTGTAACACCTTGGATTTTTAGGCTGATGATCTTGGAAGGCTCCAAATTTTTGTAACCGATGTCTTCGAAGCCCTTAATAAATTCAGGCGTTACGCCATGGATTTTAAAGGATGTTAATGAACTTAGGGGTATATTTTTATAGCCAATATCGTTGAACCCTTTAATAAATTCAGGTGTAACCCTTATGGTTTTAAGGGAAATAATGGAACGTGCTGGCAAGTTAGTATAACCTACATCCTGTAAAGATTTTATATAATCGGCAGTAATACCCATTACTTTGAAGCTTGTAAGCTCGCGAAACTGCAGATTCTCGTAGCCAACTTTAGCAAAACTTTTTACATAAGTGCTATCTATTTGTAGTGCTTTAGCTGACGATACTTCATTTACAGATATTTCCATCGGTATTGTCATTGGTGTAGATGCTGAAGATTCTGAGTGGCTTTGTGCGTTTACACCGGACTTCCCTGATTGCCCTGCTTTACGAAATCCACTTACGAAGCTACCGGTAACGCCTTGTGCTTTAAAACTTACGAGCTGCTGAAAAGTGATATTAGGGTAGCCTGCCTTTTGTATTTCGTGCACATAAGCACTGTCAACATGCAGCGCTTTGGCCGAAACCAGTTGAGAAGGCGTAATGTCTTTAAACCCGGCCTGTTTCCAGCCCCTGATAAAAGCAGCATCTACTTTGAGTGCTGCCATAGAAATAAGCTGGCCTTTACTTAAACTGGTAAAGCCATTGTCCTGCAGGGATTTTAGGTAGCTTTTGCTGATGTTCAGCATTAAAAAGGTCAGCAGGTCACGGTCTTCCGTATTTTCGACACCCGCGTTTTTCAGATAAGAAGTATAGGTATGGTTGCCTGTAAATTTATAATGGCCATAACCCTGGTCACCATCAAACTTACCGTTGAAAGTAATCGTACCGGCATCGCGCGTTAAGGTAAAATCACCTTTCTGTTCTTTAGGCAAGGTAGAAAAGTCACTGATCGGAAAAGAGGAACTGCTTGACCAGTTGTGGTCATCGTCTATATTTTTGAAGTCGATGTAGAGCTTGTCATGTTTGATTGTGGCAAACCAATTGCCTTCCGTGTCATCAGGAAAGTTATTCTGTCCTGGCATTGCTTCTTTAGCGGCCATGCTTTTAATTACTGGCACGTTTGCCTTGTTTTTCACCATTAAATTTTTGCTTTTAGCAGGCTCATTAAGGGCACAGGCCAGGCAGCCAAACAAAGGCAGCAGCATAAAATATTTCCATAGGGTGTGCACGTTGGATTTTTTTTCGTTCATCATCATGATTCGTTTTTTAAGAAGTGATTGGTTATAGTTGGTTGCGATACGCATAGAAAAATGAGGGGTAGATACTTTAAGCAGGCTAACCTGATAGGATTCCTTGTCTGTAGTTTCATTAATTAGAACCTCTTCATCCGTTAGATACTCTATATTATTTTCTATTTCCTTGCGGTACAGCCACGTAAAAGGGTTAAACCATTGAAAAACAATCGCGAGTTCAGCTATTAGGATATCCAGGCTGTGCATATGCCTCACATGTACTTTCTCATGCATTAAAATCTGGTTATAAGTTTCCCAATCATACTTTTCAGGATTGATAAAAATATTGTTGAGGAAGGAGCAGGGAACTTTATTGCCGCTTAGCTCAATAATCCGGTAGCGGCCGTCGGTGATAGCAGGTTTAGAGTAAGCCTGGTAAAAGGTTAGGCAAAGCTGGATCAACAGGTTCAGTCCGAATACTGCTACACCTGCCCAATACAAAACAAATAGCCATTGTACCCATTGCACTATTGTGAAGCGATGCAGCGGTTCAGTTAACGAAGGTTTGACAAACGAAGGCTTAATAGGCAAAGGCTTGCCTATAACATCAGGAACGGGCTTTGTTGCAACCGGGGCAACGACCGCCTGTACATCATGAATTACTGTTTTAGGTAAGATAACCTGCACATGTGATTCCGGGAATTGCTGCTTAGGCGCTTGCCTGATTGACCATTGCCGCGGAACAGGGATCAGTGGCAGCAAAAAAGAAAGTGACAAACAGCCCAGCAGTATCCACCGGTTTAAGCGGTAAAACGTTTCTGTTTGTAAAAGCAGCTTGTAAAAAAGCAGGCATACTGCCAGCAGCAGGGCCACATGCAACAGGTAAGGAATCATTTTTTATTAGATTTAATGATGTTTACAATCTCGTTCAATTCAGCATCAGTTAATTTTTGTTCTTTGGCAAAAAAGGCTAGCATACGGGAGTACGAATTATCAAAATACTGGCTCACAATATCCTTCATAGCATGTTTCTGGTAATCATCTTTAGAAACAACCGGGCGGTACTGAAAAATATTGCCAACAGTTTCATGGCTGAGAAACCCTTTTTCTTCCAGTATTTTCAACATCGTTGCTACAGAATTATAATGGGGCTTCGGCTCGGGCAGTTCTTGGATGATTTCTTTGATAAAAGCCTTTTCCAAATTCCATACCGCCTGCATGATCTGCTCTTCACGTTTCGCTAACTTTTGCATATGATTATATTATACACAAACATAATCCTAATAAATTAGGAACGCAACTAATCGGATAGGATTTTTAAAAATAAATTTATTTATTGCTGTACAACCTGTAAATACCGGTATGAAAAACAAACCATATAGAAATAATTAAAAAGTTAGGGATTTCTTGTAACACTATCCGTGTCTTTACGATTAGGTAGTAACTAAGCAAATTAACAAGACCGTTTTGGAATTCTGTAAATGATCAGTCAGGAAGAATTGGTAGCAATGTGCAGGCGTGGTGATACCGCTGGTTACACTGGGCTTTATAACCAGCACGCTTCGGCTGTTTATAATACGATATTAAGGCTGGTTGAACATACGGGAGAAGCGGAAGATATTTTGCAGGAAAGTTTTGTTGCCGCGTTTAAATCTATTGAAGGCTTCAAAAACACTGGCGGTTTTAGGGCCTGGGTAAAAAGGATTGCGATCAACAAGGCGGTAGATTTGATACGGAAAAGAAAAATAAATTTTGTAGAACTTGAACCGGACTGGAGGGTAGAACCGGAAGAAGAACTGGTGGACGAGACGGCATTTGAGTTTACGATGGACACGGTAAGCGAAGCCATCGAATCATTACCGGATGCTTACAGGACAGTTTTCAACTTGGCTGCAATTGAAAACCTGCCGCATACAGAGATAGCCAGGATACTTGGATTAGAAAACAACACGGTTAGAACGCAGTATCACCGGGCGAGACATAAAATATTAATTTTCCTTAAAGAAAGAGGTCATCATGGAAAAAGAACTAGAGAAATTTATACAAAATAACCGGGACAGGTTTGATCAAAAAACGCCTAACCCTATAGTACTAGACCGGATACTGGAAACGATGCAGAATAGCGGAACCAAGGAGTCCCGAGGTATCGTAGTCCCTTTTCATGTATTATATTGGTCAGCTGCTTGTTTCATCTTAATTTCGTGCGGACTTGCGTTTTTGGTCATTCAAAAACAACCAAGTGCTAACACAAATTTGGCGAAAAAGAGCGTAGCCGGACAGCGAATAAGAACTATTGACGCTGAACCGGAAAAAAGCACAGGTTCACCCGAACTGACTACAACTGAAGTGGTAAAACGCAGGAGCGTTGATGAGGTAGATAAAGACATAACCTTACGTAAACGAACCTTGCTAACCAAGTGGAAAGCGCGAAGTTCAAATTCAAATAAACAGGTCGTATTTGCGGCGTTAAATAATATGGATTCCCCAGCCAGCCGTATTACTGCAGTGACCGGGGCTTTTAAGCTTAGAAATACAGGCAATGATGTGGTAGATGCGTTAGTAGAAACTTTAAATAATGATCCCAGCGCCAATGTCAGGCTGGCAGCACTGGACGGCCTTGCACGGTTTTACCGCGATACTTACGTCCGAAAACAACTTATCACTTCTCTGAAAAAGCAACAAGACCCTGTCGTGCAAATCGCATTGATCGAATTGCTTACCAGGATGAGGGAATCGAGTATACTCACTGAATTAGATAAACTGATTAACGACGATAACACCATGAAAGCTGTGAAAGACTGCGCTTACTCGAGTATATTTCGTCTACAATCTTCTTGAAAAAGCATTTACAAAGCCATTAGCTTAGCTGGCATGCATGAAGGTAAACGAAATGGCAAGACTAATACTCACCCATAAAATAGAACTAATGAAAAAGTATTTAATCATCACTTTAATAAGCTTTAGTACAATAACTGGTGCCAAAGCCCAAGATTACAAAGTCAATAAAACCAGCGGCAAAATGATACTTAATCTCCCGTCAGTAACGGTTGAGGGCTATAATGGTAACGAAATTGTTTTCAGCTCGCAAAGAACACAAGCTGATGCTGATCCAAGGGCGAAGGGACTGCGGGAAATTAACGGCTCTGGTTACACCGATAATACCGGGCTCGGTATCAGTGTCATTGAAAAAGGGGCAACCCTGGAGGTCAACCAGGTTTCGTTCGATTTAGCAATCAAAATAATGGTTCCCAAAGGCCTGCTCCTCTCTTATTCGTATCATAAAGTATTAAATTCAGGGAAAGCCATCTTTAAGAACCTGGAAAATGAAATTGAAACTTCAACTGATTATAACCAGATCGAGCTGGAAAATGTGACAGGCCCCTTGACCGTACGGGCAATTTACGGATCAGTTGACGCTAAATTCAATGCACCTATTAAAGGCCCAGTTTCGATCGTTTCAGTTTATTCAGCTGTTGACGTTTCCATACCTCAAAACACCAAAATTAACGTTAAGCTCAACAGCTCACACGGATCGATTTTAGCCTCGTCCGATCTTAAACTAGAACTGGAAAAAAATACTGATTCAGACATGATCAGTTATGGTAATACGGTAAACGGCAAACTCAACGGTGGCGGTACAGAATTTAAGCTTACTTCTGAATACGGCAAAATTTACCTGCGTAAAGCAAAATAGCACAGCTCCAAAAAACTAAACATTCACTTATTTAAACTTTTTGACATGAAATTATCCTTCATATGCCTTTGCTGTGCCCTGTCCATAGGCGGATATGCACAAACGACGATCAATAAATCTTACCCTGCGCAACCAGGTCAGAAGATAGATCTAAAATTCGATTATCCGATAGTAAAGGTCAGCACCTGGGTAAAAAATGAGGTAGCCGTTGTCGCTCATGTAAACATTAACGACCATGAAAACGACAGTTCATTTGTGCTAAAAGAACAAACCGTAAACGGGGCAATAGTTATTAGTGATGATATCAAGGATTTCGACAAGTTACCCCGCAGGTATACCATTGTACGTAATGGGAAAAAGATGATTTTTAGATCAAAAGATGAGTACCAGCGTACGGCAAATAGCGGAAGTATAGAACAATCCTATGAGGGCTCTGATATAGATATTATTGTCGAAATCAAAGTTCCCGTGCAATCCTCTACGAGCATCAAATCTGTGTATGGCATTGTAGAAATGACCAATTTCCATGCACCTGTTACGATTGATGCAACTTATGGTGGAATTGATGCAACAGTAAATCCGGCCCAGGTTGGTAAAATACAGGCGACGACCAGTTATGGGCATATCTATTCCAATTTGGAACTTAAACTCACAGATCATACTGAGCGGGATTTTTTTAATTCCTTAACTGCCGAACCAGGAAAGGGGCCTGCTTATTCCTTTACCTCAACTTATGGTAAAATTTATTTGCGTAAGCCATAACAGGCATCAGTAAGCAGCTCAACGTTTTCCATTTTAAAAAGAAGTTATAATTTCCACAAGAGGAATGGTCTCTGTGATAACTAATCCGTTCAATAGCTTCTTCCACTTATTCCATGGAAAAACGGCATTTGCCTAAGCAACTTAATTGAAGATCCTTTCCGGCAGGGTAAAGAGTAAATTTAGTGATAAAAGTTTAGTAGGAAGTGCGAGCATTTGATATATAGAAGAAATGCTGCATATCGTATCGAGTACATTTGTGAATTGTTAACGACGCTAAGAATTTTTTATATTTATACTCGTAAGATTTATTTTGTAGAAACGATGTTTTTTATTTGTATTACAATTAAAAGGTTCTACATTTAGCAATTAGTTCTTTCAAAATCAATCAAAAACTATCAAATCATTCGGTTACTTAATCGGTTACCTCTTGATTTAGGAAAATATAAATCGTTGATAATAAGCGCATTAATGAGTAGTTCGAGTCCCGTCCATCACCACATCTAACCCCGCATAACCGGCCAGTTGCCTTCTGTTACCGACGTTGGCTAAGCCATCCGTCTCCATAACGAAATGCTAAATTTTCTTAATTGTAAACATCTTTCTGTTAAGTTACGTACCTTGTAAAATGTTTAAGCAGGCTTTGTTATCTATTTGGGTTGCATTTGCAATCCCAAACAGCATTGCTTCAATCAGGTACTCATCTTCTCTCAAGGCTATAAATTATGTAGAAATATCTGAGGACTTCCTTAAAGCGGTAAAAGCAGGTCACAGTACGCTCGCATACATTGATACCCTAAAGAAAGCTAACGAAAATGAGCTTGCAGATGAGCTGAATTCAGACGCTAAGCGTATTGCTTTCTGGCTGAATATCTATAATGGTTTCACACAAGTGATCTTACAAAAAGACCCGGATCAATATCAAACATGTAATTCTTTTTTTCAATCAAAAAGATAAATATTGCAGGCAAACAACTAAGCCTGGACAATATTGAACACGGCATCCTTCGGCAATCAAAGATCAAGTGGAGTGAAGGTTTCGTGGGCGACCTCTTCTCCTCCGCTTTTGAAAAACGCTTCAGGGTAGATACATTAGATTTCAGGATACATTTTGCATTAAATTGCGGTGCCAAAAGTTGCCCTGCGATAGATTTCTATGAGCCAGCAAGGATTGATAAGCAGCTAAATAACGCAATCAAAAATTACCTAAATGCGGAATGTAAGTTTTATCCTACGAAAAATATCGTTTATGTTCCCGCTTTGATGAGTTGGTTTAGACATGATTTTGGAGGGAAGAAAAACATGCTGGTTATCTTAAAAAAATACGACGTGATACCCCGGTATAGCAACCCTGCCATCCATTTTGAAAAATACGACTGGACTTTATTTTTAAATAACTTTAAATCTGAAACAATGGCTGATCATTATTATAACGCAGAAGATCTTGGGAAATTTGGCAGTATCGCTCAATTCCAAAAACCGATGGCCGATAAATTTTTTGACTATTACGGCGAGGTTTTTAAAGATGGCGAACTTACAGCAAAAGAGAAATCATTGATTGCTTTAGCAGTGGCCCACGCCGTGCAATGCCCGTACTGTATTGATGCTTACAGCAGCGATGCTTACGAAAAAGGTTTTAGCGAGGCGCAAATGATGGAAGCCGTTCATGTAGCCTCGGCTATAAAAGGTGGCGCTGTAGTGGTTCATGGGGTGCAAATGATGAACAAGGTTAAGGAAATTGGCATGTAATGCTCAAATCACTAAAGGTTTTACAAAGTCCCCTGTCCAGTTCTGATAACCAGCTGGCAATTCTTGAAGATCAGCAAGGCAACAGGCACCCGCTTTTTAAAGACAAGGTTGCCGGATTAGGAATGTTTCCTTTACGGGCGACAAGTATTGACATTTTCCAGGTTAATGCAGGTAAAATGTGTAACCAGGTTTGCAAACATTGCCATGTGGATGCCGGCCCCGACCGCAAAGAGATCATGACCCGCGAAACCATGCAGCTTTGTTTGGATGTTCTCGCCGCGTCAGATATTAAAATTGTGGACATAACAGGTGGCGCACCTGAGCTTAACCCCGATTTTCGCTGGTTTGTTGAGGAAATAAAAAAACTTGGCAAACACATTATTGTGCGCTGCAACCTCACTATCATACTGGCGAACAAACGTTTCCATGACCTGCCTGATTTTTTTAAGTATCACGGCATCGAAGTGGTGTCATCGTTACCAAGCTTTACATCCGAGAGAACAAACCGCCAACGCGGTGACGGTGTTTTTGAAGATTCTGTAAAAGCCTTGCAAATGCTCAACGCGGTTGGTTACGGGCAATTCGGCACCGGCCTGATACTTAACCTGGTTTATAATCCTGCCGGGGCGTTCTTACCCCCGTTGCAGGAGGCTTTAGAGAAAGAATACAAACAAGAGCTATTTAAAAATTTCGGTATAAGCTTCAATAACTTATTTGCCATTACCAATATGCCCATCAGCCGCTATCTCGACTATCTGCTTACTACAGGTAATTATGACAAGTATATGGACAAACTGGTCTCCGGCTTCAACCCAGCTGCAGTTAACAATGTGATGTGCCGGAATACTATTTCTGTAAGTTGGGACGGTTATTTATATGATTGCGACTTTAACCAGATGCTTGATTTACAGGTAAGCGTACCAAATTCACAACACTTGCGTGATTTCGACCTGCAACAGTTAAACAACCGTGCTATTGTATTAAAACAACATTGTTACGGCTGCACCGCTGGTGCAGGTTCAAGCTGTGGCGGCACGGTAACTGCCTAATTCGTCAGACAAATAAGTGTGCACGACTTATCTGTTTAAAACACAAAATATATGAGCACAGGATATTTAGAAACAACCCGGAACGTTTACAAGGAAGCAGCCGAAAACCCGCAGGCAGGGCTTTGCTGCACAACCACGCCGGTATGGCAACTGCCGGGGCTCGACATCCCTAAAAAGATGCAGGAAATGAATTATGGCTGCGGGAGTACCGTACACCCGCGCGACTTGGTTAACAATCCAAAAATACTTTATGTAGGTGTTGGCGGCGGCATGGAATTGTTGCAATTCGCCTACTTTAGCCGCCAGAAAGACGGCGTCGTGGGCATAGATGTGGTTGATGAAATGTTAGAAGCCAGCCGTAAAAACTTTGCAGAGGCCGCGCAGCTTAATCCCTGGTTTAAAAGCGATTTTGTGGAACTGCGCAAGGGTGATGCGCTACATTTGCCGGTTGATGACAGCAGCATAGACGTTGCCGCACAAAATTGCCTGTTCAACATTTTTAAAGAAGATGAACTGAAGCAGGCTTTGAAAGAAATTTACCGTGTGCTAAAACCCTATGGGCGGCTGGTACTTAGCGACCCAACCTGCGAAACCATAATGCCTGATGCGTTAAAAGATGACGAAAGGCTTCGGGCTTTATGCCTGAGCGGAGCACTACCCTTGAAAGATTATGTAAAAATGATCACCGATATTGGTTTTGGAACTATCGAGATACGTGCCAAACGGCCTTACCGCATCCTCGACCCAAAACATTACGCAACAGATAAGCTGATATATATTGAAAGTGTGGAAGTTTGCGCCATAAAAGACCTAATGCCCGAGGACGGCCCCTGTATTTTCACCGGGAAAACGGCTATATATTTTGGCAACGCCGAATATTTTGACGACCATAAAGGCCACGTGCTGATGCCTAACCAGCCATTAGCAGTGTGCGACAAAACAGGGGGCAATCTTGCTGACTTAAAACGAGACGATATCTTTGTATCAGGTTCTACCTGGCTCTATGATGGCGGGGGTTGCTGTTAAAATCTTTTTTGTATGGATAAAAGCAAGAATGCCTTATTGATCTTTGCCAAAAACCCCACTCTGGGTAAGGTAAAAACAAGGCTTGCGGCAACGATTGGAAATGACCGTGCCTTACAAATCTATGTACAGCTTTTAAATCATACACAATCGGTAACGAACGATGTTGCCGCGATCAAAATTGTCTTTTATTCTGACTTTATCGCCATGAATGACATCTGGGATAAAGGTTATTTAAAAAATATACAGCGTGGCGCAGATTTAGGCGAGCGGATGTCAACCGCGTTTGACAAAACGTTAAAAAAAGGTTTTGATAAGGCCGTTATAATTGGCACAGATTGTTATGACCTCACGAATGCAGTAATAGAAGATGCCTTCTCAGCTCTGGAAAATCATGATGTAGTAATAGGCCCGGCATTAGATGGCTGTTACTATCTGTTGGGCATGAAAAACCACTATCCCCAACTATTTAATGAAATGGTATGGAGTACAGATACGGTTTTTGATGATACTCTGGCGCGCTGTACTGATCTTAAACTAAGCTCTTTTGTGTTGCCTGTTTTGTCTGATATTGATAATGAAAAGGATCTGGTAAATACCAATATTTCAGGCGGGATATGATCAGTATTATCGTACCAACCTATAATGAGGCCGGGCACATAAAAGCTACCATTGAATATATTTTAAAGCTAAATGACAGCAGGATTTTAGAAATAATTATTGTTGACGGTAGTAGTGACGACAATACTTTGAATATTGCACAAGAAGCGGGCGCGATAACCCTCAAAGCGCCGGTAAAAGGACGTGCAGCCCAAATGAATTATGCCGCGGGATTTGCGAAAGGCGATATACTGTATTTTTTACATGCCGATTCTTTACCGCCCCCAAATTTTACGGAACTTATTTACACCTACTTTAACAAAGGATATCAAAGCGGATGTTTTCGCCTTAAATTTGATAAGCCGCACTGGTTTATAAATACAGTGGCCCTGCTTACCCGGCTAAACACCAGGTTTATCAGGTTTGGCGACCAAAGTCTTTATGTTACAAAGTCTGTGTTTAAAAAAATAAACGGTTACAACGAAGGCCATATCGTTATGGAAGACCACGAGATCATTAACCGGATAAAAAAGGTCTGTAAGTTTAAGCTGATGCCTTACTTCATTGTTACTTCGTCCAGAAAGTTTATGGAAAACGGCCCTACAAGGCTCATGTTAATTTTCCTTTATATATACACTCTTTATTATATAGGAAAGCCGCAGGGTGTGCTGGTTAATACTTATCGTAAAATGGTAAGCAACGGGAAACTATGAAAAATAAAAACAGGTTTGATATTATCATAATTGGGGCTGGTTCGGGCGGATTGGGCTTAGGTTTGATAATGAACCACGCCGGATTAAGGGTGTTGATGGTATCAAAAACATCCGAAGACATAGGTGGAGAGTGCCTTAATGATGGCTGTATACCAAGTAAAGCCATCATACATATAGCAAAGATAGTACACTGCGCAAGGCAGGCTGCTAGTTTTGGTTTACAGGTAAACGGCAAAGCCGATATAAAAAAGATAACCGATTATATACAGGCCAGACAAGATGTAATAAGGGAACACGAAAGTAAAGAATGGCTTGAACAGCAGGGAATTACGGTGGTCTTGGGCGAAGCTAAGTTTGCGGCTAAAAATGCAATTGAAGTTGATGGAATAACTTATACGGCAAAAAAGATTGTAATTGCAACAGGATCAAAGCCTCAAAAATTAAAAGTTGAGGGCGTTGAGCAGGTTAAATATTTCGATAATGAAAGTATATTTTCCATAGAAGAACTGCCTGAAAAAATGCTCATTATTGGTGGCGGCCCTGTTAGTATAGAAATGGGCCAGGCATTATCCCGCTTAGGCAGTAAAATAAAGATAGTAGCAAATGGGCAGTTTATACTTGAGCATGATAACCCGGTAGTAACAGGCATCCTTCAACAGCAATTAGAAAAGGAAGGCATTGAATTTATTTTGGATGCGCAGGTAAGCAAATTTATAAGCAACACAGAAGCCTTTGTTATTAAAAAATCGGGTGAGACAATTTCGCTGAATTTTGATGCAGTTTTTGTAGGGATTGGCAGGGAATTAAACCTGGGGAATTTGAATTTAGCTGAAGCGGGAATAAAAACGAAGGACGACAAAATTGTGATAGATAAATATTTGCGCACCAGTAACAAAAGTATCGTGGTTTGCGGTGATGCAGCCGGCGATCTTAAATTCTCACATGCCGCCGAGTTTCACGCAAGGATTATATTAAATAACTTTTTTTCGCCGTTTAAAAAGAAGCTGGATAACAAATATATGTCGTGGGTTACGTTTACCGATCCGGAGCTGGCAACCTTCGGGCTCTCAGAAAAGCAAATAAAGGCGGGTAAAATCAAATACACCGGGTTAGAAAAAAGTTTCGCAGAAGATGACAGGGCCGTTATTGACAATTATCAGTACGGAAAAATAATATTGCTGTTAAGCAATAATGGCATATTTAGTAAACAGAAGGTGCTTGGCGGCACCATGATAGCACCAAATGCTGGTGAGATTATCCAGGAACTGATCCTTGCCAATTCAAGCGGTTTATCTGTCAACGCCATATTTAATAAAATTTATCCTTACCCCGTATCAGCACGCATTAACCAGGAGATAATTACTGATATGATGCTTGATAAGTTAACGCCTTTTATAAAAACCATTCTGCAAAAAACATATAAAATTTTCGGCTGAAACAGGATGTCCTTTCCATTGGTTCACTAAACAATGACCATAATAAAAGGTGTTAAAATATATTGATGGAAAAGAAGCAAAAACCAGTTATTGTATTTGATGTCAATGAAACGCTTTTAGATATGGCACCGTTAAAAGAGCGAATCAATTCTATACTTGACCACCCAGAAGGATTTCGAATATGGTTCGGTTTACTTTTACAATATTCACTCGTATCGGTGGAGATAGACCAGTATCAAAATTTCTCAGAGTTGGCTAATGCCACCCTGCAAATGGCAGCAGAGTCTATAGGTAAAGTTGTAGATAAAGAAACACTTAAATCGGCTTTAACACTCATCTCCCAACTAAAAGCTTATCCGAATGTTGAGCCTGGGCTTAAAAAACTGAAAGCTGCTGGTTTCAAATTGGTAACGTTAACTAATTCGCCGCAAAATGTGCAGGTAGAACAATTAGCCTTTGCAGGTATAGCTGACTATTTCGAACAACAATTTAGCATAGATGCCATAAAAACTTATAAGCCATCGCTCAATACTTACAAGTGGGTTGCTGCTCAACTCTCTGTCAACATCAAGGAAATGATCATGGTTGCTGCGCACGGTTGGGATATTGCGGGGGCTGCTTCCGCTGGTTTAGGTACTGCTTTTATTGCCAGAAAAGAGCAGACACTTTATCCTTTAGTACAGCAACCAGATATCAACGAAACGGATCTTATAAAAATTGCAAGAGCCATTCAACATAAATACGCCTGAATAAACCAATTAAAGGGGTTCAAATAAAACAATAAATGAGTTACATCAGCCGGGTTTTTGACAAAAGAGCCGCGCCCATTTTGGCGCTGGTCTTTGTGTTGCTTGCCATTGCCGAGCGTAAACGCCAGTTGAGAAAAAGGGTACAGCAACAGGATGAAAGACTGATTGTTAACGGATTAGTTGCAGTCCCCGCTTTTGGACTTTTGCGTTTCGCCTTTCTTCCGGCAATGGTGAACCTCGCATCAAGAAATAAAAGGTTCGGTGCAGCCAATATTGTTAAATTTCCGCCGGTGATCCGCACCATTTGCGTTTTTTTGATTCTCGATTACGGGAATTATCTATGGCATGTAATGAACCATAAAATTCCCATACTGTGGCGTTTTCACCTGGTTCACCACACCGACCTTGACCTTGATACTTTAACAGCTGTCCGTTTTCATTTTGGCGAGATGATAGGTTCCGTGTTTTTCAGGGGTTTATTTGTACTTCTGGCAGGCGCAAGCCCTATTGAAGTATTATGGTATGAATTGATATTTGAAGGGGCTACGCAATTTCATCACAGTAATTTAAAAATGCCGTATCAATTTGAAAAAAACCTAAGCAAGGTAGTGGTAACCCCACGTATACACGGCATACATCACTCTATTAATAAACATGAAACAGATAGTAATTATTCGGTGATCTTCTCATTCTGGGACAGGTTGCACAGCACGTTCCGTTTTTACGATAACAGTAGCATAACCATTGGTGTACCATCTTATCGGGATAAACACGAAATGACACCTGCCTATTTACTTAGGATGCCATTCAAAAGAATACGGGGCTGGGAACATCACAGTACCGAAGAATAAAATTTTATGGCCTGTGACTTTCATTTTAAACCTAAGCAAGGTGTAGATGCGATCTATGATTTTGCAATAAAAGAGCTCGTTAAATTTGACGCGACAAACAAAGGCGACAGAAATGGCGGCGATTTTAAAATTAATATATTGGGAATGAGCTTTAGGGGTGTTATTACAGTTAAAACTGATGTGATACTTGTATCTATTAAGGATAAACCCTTACTTGTTCCCTGTGCCTTGATAAAAAATGCAGTAAAAAGTTATTTGTCAGAGTTGTAATATCCATTTAAAAAATTATTGACATGAGAATATCATTTACAGTCCTCATCTGTAAAGTTTCTATTTTACCTTAAAGGTACAAACTCCAAAATCAAACATCAAGGGTACATAAGCGGCCTTGTTGTCCGCTTCAGCAGTTTGGCCGCCCTTGACATTTGAACTGGCTTCGCGCTATTGGTTTCTTAAGCGGTGACTAAGGGTTGGTTGTTCATATTGGTACCCAATACTTACTATCACAAATGTATTGTCGTTAATCTAAAGGATATAAAATCCAGTATTATATTTAAAAGCTCGACTTTATATTAATCAACAATTTATAACATTACTATGAATGGTAATTCATAAAAGGTAATCGGTTCATAGGATTTTACAAGTTTCCCCCACTTGCAACCGTGTACATATATAACCCTTCATTATAAGCGGTTGTTGATTTTATAGCATCTAATCGTATTTGAAGATAAATCTGCTGCGCCTGGAGCACCTCGAAAGCTTTGGCTGTACCTAATTGTTGCCTTTGAAGGCTTTGCAGCAGCGCATCTTCCGCCATTTTTAAAGCCGAACCCGCCGCTTTTGATTGTTGATATGCATATTGGATCTGCAAGATAGCTTTCTGGGTTTCGTTAAAAGCCCTGTTTTTAAATTCATCCATCTTATTTTGCTGAAGGACTATCCTGGCATCTTGCCTTTGCAGTTCGCCATGTTTAAGTAAGCGGCCAAGGGGAAGCGTCCAGACAACCGAGGCATTAAGCTGATAGGTATAATATAGCGGATACTTAAAGGCGCCAAATAATCCGTCGTCAGTCCCTATTGTAAGTTTAGGTAACATAAAACCATTGGCACTTATCTTACGGGTAATCTCGTAACTATCTAACTCGGCAATTTGGCTTTTATATTCAGGCCGGGAAGTATAGACATCAGCTTTTGTGGTGTAAGTTGGAGGATTTTCGGATGGTTGAATAAAAACAGTATCTGTACTGATTAACTGCGGATTTCCCGAAAGGTTTAGAAGCATTGCCAAACTGACCGCTTGTTTTTGCCATGTCTCTTTTTCTTTCAGCGCCTCTATACGGTAATGCACGGCATTACTTGCGGCAAGCAAATACTCAGACTGGTACTTCAATCCTGCGTCTACCTGTATTTTAACCTGTTGCTTGAGAGTATCGGCCTGCTGAGCCAGCTGGTTCAAAAATCCGAAGCTTACCTGGGCGGCCTGCATGTCATAATAAGTGGTAATGGCACTTAAAATTGCCTGGTTGCGTTCGGCCATACTTGCATAAGCACTTGCTTGTGTCAATTGCATAGCAGCAAGATATTCATAGTGGCCCTTATTAAAATCTACTTCAGCTGAAAAGCCGAAGGAACTGTACAAAAAATTCTGGTTAAGTTTGGTTAATATAACTGCATCTGTGTTCATTGCGGCACCGTTAAGGTAGTGGGTGTTGAAACCTGCTCTTAAAGTGGGTAGCCACCACTCACCCGCCTTAACCTGGTCGGCATAGGCCTGCCTGTACCGCAACTCATATTCCTTAATAGTTAAATTATTCGCCCCTGCTAATTGTAAAACGGTTTCTGCATTTATAGGGATAAGGGTTTGGCCATAAGCTTCGCCAGTCAATGTTAATAGCAGCACGATACCGATATAGGTTAATCTTTTCATGGTAATTTATTGTGCTTTGCTGATCAATTTATCTTCCACCCGCGAACCGTCGCTGCAAAGCTCTCTTCCTTTAATAATTACCCTATCTGTTGTGCTTAGCGGTATGTCTTTAACCTGCGTGTAAACTGCGTCGTTCCGCCCGGTTTTAACAGGTATTTTTTTTACAATGTGGTGGTTCACCAGGTAAACAAATGATTTACCCCCCAATGTGCTGATAGCATCATTAGGGACTGCCAGCACGCTGCTTTGTTGGTCTTCTTTGAAGTTCACATTGGCATACATTCCCGGCCTGATCGTAAGGCTTTTGTTCGGCATATCAATTTCCACCTGCATGGTTTTACTGTCCATACTCAATCCATAGGATATACGCGAAACCTTTAAATCAAATTTCTTATCCGGCAATTCAGCGAAATTAACCGACACATTATTGTTTTTCCGTATAGTTTCTACATCGGTTTCGGGCACATCAACCATTAGACGGATCGGGTCAAGGTTTTGCAGATCAAAAAGCCCGGTGGCCGCCGCGCTATTAAGCCCATTTTGTATAACATCGCCTACGCTAACGTACCTTTTGGTAATGATACCGGCGAATGGGGCCCGGATCTGTAAAAACCCGATTTGTATGTTCAAGGCCTTGTAACTTGCGGTTGCCATGTCATAAGCCGCTTTCGCATTTTCAACATCGGCGGCGGTGGTAAGCTGCGGGGTTTTATGGAGTATACTTTGCATCCTGGTGTTCATTGATGCTTTTGCCTGCAAGTCGGCAGCTATTTTTTCTTTTTGCTGTAGCAATTCAGGGTTTGTTAATACTGCTAAAAGCTGCCCCTTCTTTACAAGGTCGCCAATGTCTGCTTTTAAAGCCTCCAGGTAGCCGCTGGTTTGGGCAGTAACCTTGGTTTGCTGGTAAGCAATTGCGTTGCCGGTTAACTTCAGGGTGCTGATGAATGTATGTTCTACCGGCTGCACAACTTCTACAGAGGGTATGGCATTCTTTTTGGCCGCTATGGGTTTTTGTGTGCATGAAGAAAGGACCACTATAATTGAAGCTATGATAAGAATACGAAGGATTGTCATAATGTTGGTTGTTTTTTGCTTAGTAGGTAAAAAAGGCTGGGCACAACGAATAAGGTAAGAAAAGTGGCCGCCAATACGCCGCCGATAATTGCCCGCGCCAACGGGACATTTGCCTCGCTTCCGGTTTCGTATCCTATAGCCATTGGCAGCAGTGCCAGTATAGCCACGACCGAAGTCATCAAAATCGGCCGGAAACGGTTTTCAATGCCCTCGTGTATAGCAACAGGCAACGGCTTACCGTCTTGCAATAAGTGGTTCATTTTATCAACCAGCAGGTTGCTATAGGCTACGCTGATACCCGCCATCATGATGATCCCCATCATGCTTTGGATGTTAAGATAGGTATTTGTTAAAAGCATGACTGCCGTTACGCCAATAAGCCCCAACGGAATAACTGATATGATGATGAGCGGCAACCTGAACGAACGCAGTAACGGTACAATAACCAGGAACACCAGTACTATTGCAAGCACCAGGCCAAGCCCCAGATTGCTGAATGAATCGTGCATACTTTCAACTTCGCCCCGGGTAGTAACAGTGTAGCCCTCGGGCAGAGTTTTGCGGACGGTGTCCAGCTGTTTTTCAATCTCTTTTGATACCGACCCGATATCACGGCCTTCTGTATTAGCGTAAATGTCCGTTACACGTTGAATATTCACATGGTTTATTTCGATCGGAGCTGAACTTAGTGAGGTGGTTGCCACGTTTTTAAGTAAGGACATTGGTGACCCGGACGGAGATGTGATGCCGATGTTATCGAGCACTCCAGTTTTGTTCAAATCATTTTCCGGATAAGTTACCCCGACAAAATAATGGTTCCCGTTTTTTTCGTCAATCCAAAAAGAGGGTTTAAAGTTGACACTGGAATTTAGTGCCGACACAGTATTTTTAACCACGTCTTCGGCATCTATTCCTAACTGAGCTGCTTTAACCCGGTCTATATCCAGCTTAAGTTCAGGGTGGTCATACCGCTGCTGGATACGTAAATCTTCAATTCCATAGATACCGTTAACCTTGCTCCGGATAGTTTCTGCTATGTTGCGCGACTTTTGAAGATTGTCCCCGGTAACCTGGATATCAATTGGAGAAGGCAAACCGAAGTTTAGGGCCTGTGAAACAATACCCCCTGTATTAAAAATAAAAGCTACACCCGGAAATTTATCTTTGAGGCCTTCTCTGAGCAGGTTAACGTAACCGGCAGTAGCCTTATGCCCCTCATTTAACTGGATTGCTATTGTAGCATCCTGCGTACCAGAGTTTGGCGTGTAGGCAGCTGGCCAGTCATTAAGTACCCCTATATTAGCCACCACAACTTTAAGGTCGCTGCCTACTTGCTGTTTTAAATAATGTTCAATAGCAGTTACCGTTTGTTCGGTATTTCCAATGCGGGTGCCCGATTCCATACGGACGTCGATAGCGATCTGCCCTACATCCATTTTAGGAAACAACTCCGTGCCTATACGGGTAAACCCTGCGATAGCAAGAGCAAACAGGATAAGAACGCCGGCTATAAGGTACCAGGATTGAGGGAGCAACCTCCCGACGAAGCGGCTGTACCGTGATGTAAGCCGTTGTAACCATCGTTCAAAACGTTGCAGTATCCCGCTTTTATCGTTAGCATTGTTTTCAACCGGTTTAAACAAAAACGCAGCCGCCACTGGTACCAGCGTCATTGAAAAAACACGTGATCCTATCATGGCGAAACAAACCACCACGGCCAGCGGGGTAAAAAGGAACTTAGCAATGCCGGTAAGAAAGACAACCGGAAAAAATACGATACATATGGTAAGCGTGGTAACCAATACGGGCATAGCAACTTCCTGTGCACCGTCAAATGCTGCCTTTTCAGGAGTTTTTCCGGTTTTTAGGTGCTTATCAATGTTTTCAAGCACCACTATGGAATCATCAACCAACAATCCAATAGCGAGCGCAATACCGCCGAGCGTAATGCTGTTAATTGTATCGCCGGTAAAATACATGGCAATGAACGTAAACATCACCGATAAGGGGATACTGATAAATACAATTAAGGCCGACCGGAAGTTACCCAAAAAAATAACCAACGCAAGCGAAACTAAAACCAGGCCGGTAACACCCTCTTTAATAAGACCGCTGATGGAATTCCGCACATAATCAGACTGGTCAAGGATCACGTTTAACTGCACCGACTTTGGAAGCCTCGTCTTTAAATCGGCAAGTTTATTTTTCACTGCTTCAATAGCGGCAATCGTGTTCGCTTTCGGTCTTTTGTATATGGGTATATAAACCTGACGCTTGCCGTTTATATGAACAATATTGGTTTGTATGGCACTTGCATCTTTGGCATACCCAATGTCATGCAGAAACACCGGGGCACCGTTCTTTCCGGATTTAATGATGATGTTATTAAAGTCGTCGACCTTTGGCAGCATTCCATTTGCGTTTACACTATAATTCAATGTGCCGATGTTGATATCCCCGGTAGGGATCATCACATTGTTTTTCTGTATGGCCTGGACGACGTCAGTTTGCGAAAGGCCGTAAGCCTGTAGTTTTTCCGGGTATACATACATGTAGATCCGTCGTAGCTTACCGCCATATACAGCCGGCGCTATGATACCCTGCACGGAACCAAGCAGGTTCCGTAATTGAAAGTAAGCGATATCATAAAGCTCCTTTTCTGAAAGCTCATCACTACTAACTGCAAGTAAAGCCAATGGAACGGAGGCGGTAGGATCAAATGGCATAACCATGGGCGGGATGGTACCAGGCGGCAGATAATACATATCAGATGTTGCCAGTGATGTAGCCTGAGACATTGCTGTATTAGGGTCAATCTCCGGCCGGTAATAGTTCCGGAGGATACTAACACCGATCATACTTTTACTTTCCTGGCGTTCAACGCCTTCAGCCTGGCCGGTCCAGCGTTCAAGTCGGCTGGTAATATCCTTTTCCATAACCTCGGCAGGCATGCCAGGATATAGTGTAAGTACCTGCACAGCTGATGACCGGTAAGTAGGTAAAATATCTACGGGAAGTTTTTGCAGGGATACTAGGCTGATGATCCCCACCAGCAAGGCCACAACAAGCACCAGGTACTTATTTTTAAAAGCAAGTTTTAGCATTCAGGTATTAATTATACCACGTTTTCACTTTAGCATAACTAAAATAAAAAGAGTGACGGTAAAGAAATAACCGGCCAATACATTTACAGCAGAGGCGTGGCATGAAAAATTACAGATAATTAAACCAGAGACGGGGGGCCGCGTAACGCGTTCGCAAAGCGCAGTGGGTCAGTACTCTGCGGAGGTAGGTAATTGATACAACAAGCCTTTGCAGTTGATAAACCAAAAGCCTGATAACTCAAAAACGAAGTTGGCAACAGGTATCTGCCTGTTGCTTTTATAATTACTGTTGAATGGCTTTGTAGAACATTGTAATGAGTTGAAATAGTTTTACAACCCATAGGTGGCCAAAAAGTGGGTTTTGTAGTTTTAGCCTTCATGGCACATAACCCGTGAATCACATGCCCATTTCTTATAACGGGAATTTCGGGACAAAGCCTAAGTTGCATTGAAGAGAACAATACAACTGCCATTATACACAGCAGAAGAACACTTTTGGCTTTTTTCACATATAAAGATAACATTAAATGTTTCTGGTTACACAAACAGATCTGATTTAGAAGAATAAATATACTCTTACCACCGAAAAGTCCAAAATGAGACAATCCGATGAAAATCATCATCATAAAATTACGCATGACGTCACCTCGGTATTGTAAATGGTCAAATAAAAAAAGGTACAAAAGGTTGAAAAAACTGTTTTATTGACCCAGTCGGGGTGAACGTAACCCTATGAGAAATTCTTTGGCCATTTGCTCGCTATGCATGATTACTTTTGCTTTCAGTCTGTACATCCGGGTGAACGTTCGGACTGGTCGCCCGAATTCGACGCAATGAACACCTCGAAAAAGTATCGGATTGGACATGTTATGGAAGCGATAATTTTAGCCGTTTGCGAGATATAATATTCATTACTTTCTTCTTTTTTTAGACACTTAACCATATATTTGGACATACAAGTTCGTTGACCAGTTGTTACAAGCGCTTCAAAGGTATGCAAAAGGTGTTATTTAATATGAGACCAATTAGGTTACCATTGCTCAGAGATTGCTTGATAACTTAAACATAATCAACTATTTAAGTGGTTGGGCAATCGTCCTGCCATCCCGACTGCTACAAAGCCTAATTACTTGAAAATATAGTAGTTAGGCTTTCGTTTTTAAATAGGGCGGCAATTTTGCACGTTTTGACAAATTACCACTTAAAGTTATATTTGCCCATGCTACTGGCAATGCGGTGGTAAAAAGTTCAAAAACAAAGAAAGCTTCTTAAAATTAAGAGGCTTTCTTTGTTTTTGTTGTCTTTATAAGAATTACTTAAGCATTTCTTCAATTTCTTCCATCAAAGGGCATGTTCCCATTTTCGCCCTGATCAATATTGCCGGTAATACTTTAATATCTTCAGATTGATAAAAGAAGGCTTTCGTAAACGCATCGGTTCAAAAGCATTATGTTTTTCATCGATCCAGATCCCGTTGCAAAAATTGCTTTTATCTCTTGTGGTAACACAGATTAGTACCAAATCATCAGAAATAATTTTTAGAATGATACATGGCCTGTTCTTTGTTTTTTCTACAATTAATGGATCATCATTTGGCCAAGGATAAGTAATTACATCCCCCTTACGAGGTAAATAGGCCATAAATTAGAAGAATGTAAATCAGCCTTTTTATGAGCTTCATAAACCTGTCTAATAAATTCAGGGTCGTTGGAATCTGGCTTGTCAGGATAGGCTAATTTATAATAACATTCATCTTTGAGGTTCACCAGAACCACCATTTTTTGGGTCGATCTTGTATAGTAGCGTTTTAAAAAGCTATCGTTGTACTTCTCTTTTGTAAGATCGATCTCTTCAGCTAAATCATTAATAATATCAGTATTTCTATTGATTATCGCATAAAGTTCCATTTTACCTTCTTCATTGGCATTAGCAAAAAGGGCAAATGTATCTATGAGGTTATGCTCTACAGTTGTCATGGTTCTTGGTTTGCGGTGTTTTGTCATTCCAAATAATTCGTATGGATTTTACGTTATGTAAAAAATTACGTTGTAGGTTAATAACCCACGTATTTGGATATTTCTTTTGAATATTCAAAGATAAAAACGTCTGGATAAAATTTTGTTTTATGTAAAAAAAATCACTGTATTTCAACCAGATAGAGCAATCACCCTTTAAGTTTTCAAATTTACTCGTCCAACCAAATTACTTTTTGTTCGCTGTGATGTGCTTTAGAAATAATACCACCGTATAACTCTGGCTTTCTGGCCTTGGTATATCTGTACCCTCCTGCCATCGTTAATTTATCCGGCGTAACTTCGGCAATTGCTATTTCATCGTCCAGCGTGGCGCATTCTGCTATAACATCGCCAAAAGGGTCAATAACCATGGAACAACCGTTCTTCAATTGGTCATCGTCCATCCCGATAGGATTTGAAAAAACGGCGTAAATACCATTGTCATAAGCGCGTGCAGGCAGCCATTTCATCAGCCATTCCTTTCCTTTCGGGCCATCAAATTCCTGACGCAGTAAATTGGCATTTGCTTTTTTATCTTTCCATAAATTAGCGTCCACAAAACCTGCACCTGGCCGGGTTGATGGTGTACACATGGTTACGTGCGGCATAAAAATGATCTGCGCGCCTAACAAGGTAGTTGCCCTTACGTTTTCGATGATATTGTTATCGTAACAGATCAGGATACCGCATTTCCATCCGCACAAATCAAAAACGGTATAGGCATTTCCCGGGGAAATATGTGGGTTGATAAAAGGATGAAGCTTCCGGTGTTTTGCAACCAAGCCGTTTTTATCCACGCATACATAGGCCTTGAAAAGGTTTCCCTGCGGATCTTTTTCAAACAATCCTGCCAGTATGGTTATGTTAAACGCTTTGGCAAATCCTGTTAATTTGAACACACTTGGCCCATCAGGTATAAGCTCTGCCAAGTCCAGCATTTGTGCTTTGGTAAAATGCCTGGCAAAAGTATAACCGGTGATGGAACATTCATGAAAAACAACTGCATCGGCATCTTGCCGGGCTGCTTTTTCGGCTAATTGTTCAATAACAGAAAGGTTATAGGCCTTATCGCCGCTTCTGTTTTCAAATTGTGCTGTTGCAATTTTCAAATTCTCCATCTGCTAAATTAAGAAACTTTAAATTTTAAGTTGGTCCTGAAGCTTAACAAAGCTGCATTAAATATAAAGGTAAACTTGACAAGGCAGAAGTCAAATGATTTTTAATAGCTTTTTCTGTATTTTTATACCGATGTAACCCTTTTCTTATCCCGCTAAAACATCGCAGGAAAAACAAAAGCTGTTTTAACCACTGAAGAGATCAATGAAATGGTTAATTATATTTTGCAACATAAAAATAAACAATAGGACATGAAAAGGAACTTGCTTTTGCTGCTGATCAATTTTTTCTCTGGTTTAAACACTGTTTATTGCCAGGACATCAACGGAACTTATGCAATTAAAAATGTTCAAACCGGTATTTTCATCAGGATAAAAGATGCCAACAGTAAAAATGGAACGCCCATCGTTGCCTATTCTCCGGTCAATTGGAAATGTGTTACCTGGGATTTTAAAAAGCAGAACGGTAATTTTTATCAACTGGTAAATCTGTTTTCTAATAAAACCCTACAACCATCGGCTATCGCTAAAGAAGGCACAGCAATGGAAGAACAACCGCTGGTTTTAGGAAATACTATTCAGCAATATAAGTTTATACCTGTTGAAAAAAATGTTTATCTGATAAAATTAAAGGGGACTGAACTATACCTTTGCCCTTCTGATAGCGAAGGAAACATTAATAACCCAATCATTTTAAAACCTAACAACAATAGCCGTTTGCAATACTGGCAACTTAAAGAGCAACACCCTGAGATTTGATGTTTGGGTCAAACTTGTTTATACAAGTTTAAAAACTTAAAATCCTTTTAATGTTTTTTAAGATTATACTTTTGATATTTTTTATCGGCTGTTGCCATGCTTCTTTTATGCCATAAAAATCATTGACTTTTTGATTTTAAAATGGTAAGATGCAAACACCAATTTTTTAGTGCTAAAAGAAGCATGGTGACCTTACATAAATTAACCACGAACAAATTTTATAAATACAAGCCAATTAAAATGTAAACTGATTTTTGTAAATATGGAAATAGCCATTGTAAGCTAACGTGTTTTAAATTTTAACAAACTATAATCAGCATTTTAAAAAGCAACAATTAAAATGGCATCCTTTTTCCTGATGGATGTACCTGCTTATGATTTGTTGCTTCGCTTATCATTGTAACTTTTTTATTCCTTCAAAAATCCTTCTCATAAAAACAGCATATTTAAGCTTTCACAAAAGATTTAGCTATGCGAAAATTATTACTCCTACCTCTGTTGTGTTTTTTGGTTGATGCGGCATCGGCACAAACAACTGCCAAAAAACCATTGGACCATTCTGTTTATGATAGCTGGCAAAGTATCAGCAATGAACGGATCAGTGATGACGGGAAATGGGTTTTATATGTAGTGAAACCGCAGCAGGGCGATGCCACACTCGTAATTTCCACTGCTAAAAACAGCAACAAAATACAAGTTACGCGGGCAGACACGGCGCGGGTTACAGCTGATTCCAAATATGCCGCTTTCCTGATCCGTCCGTTTTATGCAGCAACTCGTTTAGCCAGGATCAAAAAGAAAAAGCAGGACGAATTTCCGAAAGACACTTTGGGTTTGATGATGCTTGGTTCCAAGCAAATCACCAAAATCCCATCCGTTCGATCTTTCAAAACAGCAGAAAAAGCTTCTGTAGTTGCTTATCTCGCTTCCAGCGACACGTTGAAAAAACCCGTTGCTTCGGATACGGCGAAAAAATCTGTTGCTCAAACGATTGCTCCGCCGACACGCGAAGGTGCAAATCTTACCGTCAAACAATTATTGAACAACAAGCAGCGGACTTTTAAATATGTAACCGAATATCAGTTGGACAAAGACGGGAAACATCTGGCATTTGCAGTGACAGCCCCGCGGAGAAGTAAAGACGGCAAGTCCGGTTTGTACTTGTATGACATTGAAAAAGATGTGCTAAAAACAGTAAGCAGCGGCCGCGGCAACTATCGCAATCCTGTTTTTGACGAAGCGGGAAAACAACTGGCTTTTACAGCAGAGAAAAACCCGGAGAAAGCATTGGTGAAGCCTTTTAAATTATATTATTACAACGCTACAAAAGACAGTGCAGAAGTGATTGCATCACCAGGTTCGGCAGGAATGCCGGAAAAATGGGCTGTAAGCGGTGATGGCCGGGTTTATTTCAGTAAAAACGGCAGCCGCTTGTTTTTTGGTACGGCACCAATCCCAAAACCGGCCGACACCACTTTGGTTGATTTTGAACATGCCAAATTGGACATCTGGAATTATAAAGACGATTACCTGCAACCGCAGCAACTGCACAATCTGCAACGCGAATTAAGAAGAAGTTACCTGGCTGTAATTGAGCCTGCAGAATCCGGGCATAAATTAATCCAACTGGCAAATCCAGGTGTGCAGGAAGTTACATTACCAGAAAACAACGATGCACGTTACGCTTTAGGTATTACGGACACCGGCGCACGAGCACAAGCAGTTTGGGCCGGAGCTTTACAGGAAGCTTATTTGATTGACATCAAAACTGGTGCGTATAAAAAGATCAATGCACGTTTAAAAGCACGTTACCAAATTTCTCCGGGAGGCAACTTTGTGATCTGGTTTGATTCGGCCAACCAAAACTGGTACAGCTATGCTGTTTTTGCCGGCAAAAAAACAAACCTCACCGGAAAAACAGGCGTGAAAATGGGCGAAGAACAGAACGACGTACCGGATGACCCTTCTCCTTATGGCGTTTCCGGCTGGACAGAAGGTGATAAAGCTTTGTTGGTTTATGACCGTTACGACATCTGGAGCATTGACCCGGCAACCGGAACGGCAACGGATTTTACCAATGGTTTAGGCCGAAAAAACAAACTTGTTTTCCGCTATCCGATGCAAAACCCAAACAGGCGTTTTAATGCTGCCGGAAGTGAAGAAGAGAAATATATCCCGGCCAAAAAACCATTGATGTTGCTGGTGCAGAACGAGGAAAATAAGCAATGGGGATATTATAAGAAGACGATCGGCAGCAATAAACCCCCTGAAGAAATCGGGATGGTGCCCTACAGTTTCAGCCTGTTGCAAAAGGCCAAAAACAGTGGTGAATACATCTACACCAAAGGCAATTATCAGCATTCGCCGGACCTGTATGTTTCTTCCAACTTGAAAAAAGAAATTAAATTAAGTGCGATCAATCTGCAGCAAAACCAATATAACTGGGGAACGGCAGAATTGGTAAGCTGGACCACACCAAAAGGTTATCCCTCTAAAGGAATTTTGTACAAGCCGGAGAATTTTGACCCGCAAAAGAAGTATCCGATGCTGGTTTATTTTTATGAGAAATTATCTGAAGGTTTGTACAGCTACGTTCCTCCTGCCCCAACGCCTTCCCGGCTGCCAATTTCGTTTTTCGTGAGTAACGGTTATCTGGTTTTTACACCTGATATCAGTTATGAAAGAGGCCAGCCTGGTGCTTCTGCCGTAGAGTTCATCAATTCCGGTGTGGAAAACCTCAAGAAAAATGCCTGGGTTGATGCCGCACATATCGGCATCCAGGGACAAAGCTGGGGCGGTTACCAGGTGGCTTTCCTGATCACCCAAACCAATATGTATGCGGCTGCCTGGGCTGGTGCGCCGGTTGCCAACATGACTTCGGCTTACGGCGGTATCCGTTGGGAAAGCGGCATTGCCCGTGAAGGGCAGTATGAAAAAGGCCAAAGCCGGATCGGTGCCAATTTATGGGACAACACCAATTTGTATATCCAAAATTCACCGCTGTTCCAGTTGCCAAAAGTAAAAACGCCGGTGGTTATTATGTCGAACGATGCAGACGGAGCTGTGCCTTGGTATCAGGGAATTGAAATGTTTACCGCTTTGCGCCGATTGAACAAGCCGGTTTGGCTGCTGCAATACAATGGCGAAGCGCACAACTTAGTGTTGCGGCAAAACCGTAAAGACATCTCCATCCGCGAGCAGCAATATTTTGACCACTTTTTAAAAGGCGCACCGATGCCGGTTTGGATGGCCAGTGGCGTGCCGGCTGTGGATAAAGGCAAGGATTGGGGATTTGAGTTGGTGAAGTAATAGTTTTTAGACAAACAGATTAAATATAAAACCCGGCAGGAATTTTTCCAGCCAGGTTTTACTGATTTTATGCTGATAAAAGAAGCATCATCCTTCACTCAACCTTCCTCCGCTTGCATCAACTTCCAGCAAATGCTTTACGCCGCATTTTAAAGCAAAGTTATTTTTCTGATGTCCAACCGGGAAATCAAAGCAAACCGGACAATGGTATTCTTTTACTTTCTCTAATACAATTTCAGACAAGTTTTTTCCGAATCCTTCATCCGGTTCATCAGCTTTAATGTTAAAACCTCCGATCAATAAACCGTTCAAATAATCCAATTTACCGCTTCGTTTTAAATTGTAAAACATGCGGTCTAAGTTGTACAATTGTTCATGGGTGTCTTCTAAAAACAAAATTTTTCCTTTGGTATTAATATCAGATTTACTTCCCGCCAAACTTGCAACCAGACTTAAATTTCCGCCAACCAATTCACCTGTTGCTTTTCCTAACCTGTTAAATTCGGAAGCAGGAGAAAGATAATTTAGTTTTTCACCCATCAAAGTTTGTTGGATAGAAAAGATAGTTTCCACTTGGATTGGTTCTGCCATATTCCAATCTACAGGAAAACTGTTGCACATTTTGGAATGCAAGGTTGCAACATGATAATTTTGATGGATGTGGTTATGCAAAACGGTAATATCGCTAAAACCGATAACCCATTTCGGATGAATTGCAAACTTTTGGAAATCCAACTGATCAATAATCCGAACTGTTCCGTAACCGCCGCGGGCGCACATGATGGCTTTAATTTGAGGATTGTCCAGCATGTTTTGCAAATCTGCTGCACGTTCTTCGTCTGTTCCGCCCAAAGTGAAGCTTCTTTTACCGACTGTTTTTCCGATCTCAACCCCAAAACCCCAACTTTGCATGAGTTCAACAGCAGGCCGGATCTCTTCCAAAGAAATAAAACCAGCCGGGCAGGTAATGCCGATGGTATCCCCTGATTGCAAATAAGGCGGGATTTTGATGTGATGATGTTTCGCAAAATCAGTTGTATCTGCCCAGGATTTTGCAGATGACAACGTAAAAGCTGCGGGCAAAAGCGCGGAAAGAAAATGTTTGCGTTGCATCATAATGCAGGTAAATTACAAAAGATTCGGTCCTGAAACGAAAAGCTGATAATTGCCGTTAATTTACATTCTACAATCTCCGTCATACATAAATGAAATATCTGCCACGAACCATACTGTTTTTACCCCTGTTTTTTTTGCTGCTAAACAAAGCATCGGCACAACGTAAAGTGGATTATACCAAATTAGTTGATCCTTTTATCGGCACCGGCGGCCACGGCCATACTTATCCCGGTGCGGTTTTGCCTTTCGGGATGGTGCAATTAAGCCCGGATACGCGGCTGGAAGGCTGGGATGGTTGTTCCGGTTATTATGCTACGGATTCGTTGGTTTACGGCTTCTCACATACGCACCTCAGCGGGACCGGAATTGCCGACTATTGTGATGTTTTGTTTATGCCCACCACCGGCAAACCACAGTTAAACCAAAATGATTACCGCTCGCATTTTCAGAAAAAAAACGAAGCCGCCTCGCCGGGATATTACAGCACTTTACTGGATAAATACCAAATCACAGCGGAACTGACGGCAACTTTGCGCGTGGGAATGCACCGCTATAGTTTTCCTAAAACTTCAGAAGCCAACATCATCATCGATTTGCAGCACCGCGACCCGGTTTTAGATTCCTGGGTTGAAGTGGTAAATGACCGGGAAATCCGTGGTTTCCGGCGTTCGTCTTCCTGGGCGAAGGACCAGTCGGTTTACTTCTACGCCAAGTTTTCCAAAGCATTTAAAACTTACAGCCTGGCTTCGGACAATCAAATTAAAGACGGCGAAAAGAAGCTTCAGGGAAAAAATATTAAAATGTTTGTTCAGTTTGATAATCCCGGCGAAGTAATCGCGAAAGTTGGCATATCATCCGTCAGCGCAGAAGGCGCGCTGAAAAACCTGGATGCAGAAGTGCCGGATTTCGACTTTAAAAAAGTAATGAAACAGGCAAAAGACACTTGGCAAAAAGAGCTTTCCAAAATTCAGGTAGAAGGAGGCGCACCGGTTTTGCCCCCTCTGCCACAGCAAAACAATATGGGTTATGGTTTTGGCGGAAACAGGCCTCAACCCAGGACCAAAACTGTGGATCATGCGCGTATCAAGCAAACGGTTTTTTACACGGCTTTGTACCATTGTATGCTCGCCCCCAATATTTATAATGATGTTGACGGGCAATACCGCGGCCTGGACCAGCAGGTCCACAAAGCGGAAGGCTTTAATTATTACACCGTTTTTTCTTTGTGGGACACGTACCGCGCCGAGCATCCGTTGCTTCTTTTAATCGATAAAAAACGGACTTTGGATTTTATCAAAAGCTTTATGGCGATGAACGAACAGGGCGGTTTGCTTCCGATTTGGCCTTTGGCTTCCAACGAAACTTATTGCATGACCGGCAACCATTCCATCCCGGTTATTGTAGATGCTTATGCCAAAGGTTTACGTGGTTTTGATGCCGAAAAAGCGTTTAAAATGATGAAAAATGCAGTAAACAGAAATCAGTTTGGCTTGGATTCGTACCGGAAAAATGGTTTAGTTTTGGCGGAAGATGAAAAGGAATCGGTTTCCAAAACCCTGGAATACGCTTATGACGATTGGTGTATTGCGCAAATGGCCAAAATGTTGAAAAAAGACCAGGATTATGCCGAATATATCCAACGTGCCCAAAACTGGAAAAATGTGTACAACAACCAAACCGGTTTTGTGCAAACCCGGACAAACGGTGGCTGGCTTTCTTCTTTTAAACCAAGTGATGTGGACGATAATTTTACCGAAGGCAATGCCTGGCAGTTTTCATTTTCTGTTCCGCAGGATGTGAATGGTTTGATAAAAATAATGGGCGGAAAAGAAAACTTAGAAAATAAATTGGACGCATTGTTTTCTGCAAGTTCAGCAATGACGGGCAAAAGCCTGCCGGATATTACCGGGACCATCGGCCAATACGTGCACGGAAATGAGCCGAGCCATCACATAACTTACTTGTACAATTTTACCGATGATCCTTACAAAACACAATATTACCTCAGTATGATCATGAATACTTTGTACAAAGCTACGCCGGATGGTTTGGCCGGAAATGAAGATTGCGGACAAATGAGTGCCTGGTATGTGATGAATGCGCTGGGGTTTTACAACATCTCGCCGGGGCAAAATAATTTCCAGATCGGGATTCCAATCTTTGATAAAGCAACGATCAACTTGGAAAACGGGAAAAAATTTGTGGTTGCATCTTCCGGAAATGCAACCAACAGTTATTATTTGCAAGGGATGCAACTTAATGGCAAGCCTTATGACAAGCTGTTTTTATCGTATGAAAATATAACTGACGGCGGCTATTGGGATGTTTTCATCGGGAAGTTGCCTAATAAATTATACATGGCAGATCTGGAAAAACCGGTTGCTGCCATCACCGATTATCCAATTGTAGTGAATCCATACTTAGTTTCTCCGTCCAAAACCTTTACTAAACCAATTACAATTACGGCGGCTTCGGCACAAGACAGCGTTAAAATTTATTATACTTTGGATGGAAGCACGCCAAACTTGCAATCGAAATTGTATAGTAACCCTATAACGATCAGCAACACCACGACGATCAAAATTATAGCTGCTAAAAACAGTATGACCAGTAAAGTTGTATCGGGCACTTTCAGCAAAATAAAAGAAGATGTAAAAGCTGGCGTTGCTGTGCAAACCGGACCGGATAATCCTTCAAAAAAAATTCAGTATAAATAGGAAACAGAAATTTGCAAGCACCCGTAATTTGGGTTAATTGCTTACGTTTGTACACCTCGAAACGTCTCTTTAGCTATATGTTTACACGTTTAAAAAATCCGGTTTTGCGATACTTCGTTTATCTGGTTTATTTTATCATCATCTTGTTTTGTGCGGTCGAACTAAATTTTTTGTGGCTGTTTGGCTATTCACCGGATACCGCAGATATTAAAAACCCAACGCTGTCCATCGCTTCCGATGTTTATACAGCAGATGGAAAACTGATCGGCCGTTATTATAAAGAAAACCGGTCCCCGGTTGATTTTCAAAAGATTTCCCCCAATCTGATCCACGCTTTGGTGGCTACGGAAGATACGCGCTTTTACCAGCATCATGGCGTAGATTTTTATGGTTTGTTCAGCAGCATGGTTTCTACCGCAACCGGCGACCGGCGTGGTGCCAGTACAATTACGCAGCAATTGGCCAAAAACCTGTTTCAAACCCGAAAAAAGAAATATCAAGGACCGATTTCCCATGTTCCGGTTTTGCGCACTATCGCTTATAAATTTAAAGAATGGCTAACTGCTTTTAAAATTGAACGGGTTTACACTAAAAATGAAATCCTTACTTTGTACTTCAACACAGTCCCTTTCGGCAACAATTCTTTCGGCATAAAAACAGCATCGCTTAAATATTTCAACAAAAACCCTGACCAGGTAAATCCCGGCGAAGCTGCCACTTTGATCGGTATGCTGAAAGCAACTTCCACTTATAACCCGATCAAAAATCCGCAGAAATCAATGGAACGGCGCAATGTGGTGCTTTCGCAAATGGAAAAATACGGCTTTATCACCAAGGCAGATTTTAACAATTACAGCGGCGTTCCGATCCATTTGGATTTGAGTTATGTGGAAAATGAATCGCAGGGGGATTCTTATATCCGTTCGGCTGTGGACAAATGGCTGGAGAAATGGTGCAAGGACAACGATTACGATTTGTATGAAGATGGCTTGAAAATTTATACCACCATTGATTCGCGCTTGCAGCAATTTGCAGAAGAAGCGGTAACCGAAAAAATGAAAATGCTGCAAAAAAGGTTTGAAGGTGTTTGGGGAAAAGAAAACCCATGGCGGACTTTGGACGGAAAAGAAATTGTTGATTTTCCGCAGAAAGCCGTACAACGTTTGCCGATTTATAAAATGCTGGAGAACAAGTATAAGAAAAATCCCGATTCGGTGGCTGCTTATTTTAGCCGGAAAAAAAGGATGAAGGTTTTTACGTGGAAAGGCGAACAGGACACAACTTTTTCTACCTTCGATTCCATTAAATATTACGCCCGCTTATTAAATACCGGGATGATGACGATTGAACCTGCCAGCGGAAAAATCAAAGTTTGGGTAGGCGGCATCAACCATCAGTATTTTAAATATGACCATGTAAACCAGGCCAAACGCCAGGCCGGTTCTACCTTTAAGCCTTTTGCTTATGTGGCTGCGATTGACAATGGTTTTACACCTTGTGATAAATTTACCGATAAGCCTGTTTCGATTAAATACACCGTAAAAGGTTCGGGCAAACAAGAAGTTTGGGAACCCAACAATGCTGATTTTCACTTTTCCTACAATGAAATGAGTTTGCGCTGGGCGATGGGGAAATCTGTCAACTCCATTACCGCGCAGGTGACCGAAAAAGTAGGTTGGGACAAAGTGGTGGAGTATGCCCACAAATGCGGTATTGAAAGTGAATTGGAATCTGTCCCTTCGGTTTCTTTAGGTTCCAATGATGTTTCTGTGTATGAAATGGTGCGCGCTTACAGTACGTTTTTGAATAAAGGCCAGCGGCTTGATCCGATATTGGTTTCCAAAATAACGGATGACAAAGGCAATGTTTTAGCTGAATTCAAAGCTAAAAATACGCCTGTTTTAAGCGAGGAAACTGCCTGGCTGATGCTGTATATGTTCCGCGGTGGCATGGAAGAACCGGGCGGTACTTCGCAGGCATTATGGGAATACAACGATTTGTGGAAAAACGGCAATAATCAGATTGGCGGCAAAACCGGCACTTCCTCCGGCTATGCAGATGGTTGGTACATGGGCATCACCAAAGATTTGGTTACCGGTATTTGGGTGGGCGCCGATGAACGAAGCGTGCATTTCAAAACTTCGCAAACCGGCGAAGGCTCGCGCACAGCTTTGCCAATTTTCGGTTTGTTTATGGAAAAAGTTTATGATGACCCTAAATCCGGTTATCGGCCCGGCCCTTTTCCAAAACCTTGGAGCAAGATCACCAAGCAATATGATTGCCCGACACCAAGGATCAAAGTGGATACAACGCGGACGGACAGCATTATAGCCCCGATAGACACTACATCGATAACATTGCCCGAAATAGTAGAACCACAATAATTTCTACCCGTTGAACCAATGGTTCAATAAATTGTCTTGTGGTGCGTTATGTTCACATAAAAATATTATAAACAAAGCATTTACCTCTAATTGTTAAGAGTAGATATGGAAAAAAACAACTCAACCAGTTACTCCTTAAAAAAAATATTTATATTCCTGTCCTGTGTTTTTGGCATACTGTTTTTAACACATGAAAACTCGCACGCACAGTATTTCGGACAAAATAAAGTACGCTATAAGAACCTCAAGTTCAAGGTTTATCAAACACCCCATTTCCAGATTTATTATTACCTGAAAAACGACAGCGTGATCAAACGTTTTGCGCAGGAAACCGAACTTTGGTACACCATCCATCAGCAGGTTTTCCAGGATACTTTCCAGAAAGCGAACCCAATTATTTTATATGCCGATCATCCTGATTTTGAGCAAACCACAGCTATTCAAGGTGAGATTGGCGTTGGGACCGGAGGTGTTACGGAAGGTTTAAAAAACCGAGTGGTGATGCCGCTAATGGAAACTAACCAGACTACGCGCCACGTGATCGGGCATGAGTTGGTCCACGCGTTTCAATACCATCTTTTGCTCGATAAAGAAAGCAATGGCAATATTGGAAACCTGGGCAACCTGCCTTTGTGGATGATTGAAGGGATGGCCGAATACCTTTCGCTGGGTAAAAAAGATGCTTATACTGCCATGTGGATGCGGGACGCTTATCTCAACAAAGACATTCCAAGTATCAAAGCTTTGACAACCAGCAACAAATATTTCCCTTACCGTTATGGCGAGGCTTTCTGGTCTTTTATGGGTTCTACTTATGGCGATTCGGTAATTGTCCCTTTTTTTAAAAATACGGCGCGTTTCGGATTGGATTACGGCATCCGCAGAACGTTTGGTTATGATGAAAAAACATTGTCCAACTTATGGAAAAACTCAATTGAAGCCACCTATAAACCTTATTTAAAAGACACTTTGCAAATTCCGGTAGGCTTGCGTGTGCTGGACGACAAAAACAGCGGCAAAATTAACGTAGCCCCGGCCATCAGTCCGGATGGCAAGTACATCGCTTTCCTATCCGAAAAAAATCTGTTTACTATTGATCTTTTCCTGGCAGATGCCAAGACCGGGCGCGTTTTGCGGAAGCTGACGAGCAAGGTTTCCAACACACATATTGATGAGTTTAACTTTATAGAATCTGCGGGAGCCTGGTCGCCGGATGGAAAACGTTTTGCTTTCAGTGTTTTTAACGAAGGCCGGAATAAGATTTTAATTATAAATGTAGCCAGCGGAAAGGTTTTGCGGGAAGCTTCTATGGGAAAAGCCAAGCAATTCAGCAATTTAAGCTGGTCGCCAAACGGAAACGACATTGTTTTTAATGCGCTGGCAGAAGGGCAAAGCGATTTGTATCAGTATAATATCCCTTCCAAAACAGTTACACAATTAACCAACGATAAATACACCGATTACCAGCCCAGCTTTTCCCACGATGGCAAAAAAATCGTTTTCAGTAGCGACCGTACTACTTATGACCAGTCTTTGGCACAAACCATTCCTTTTAACCTGGCTGTTTATGATTTAGCAACTAAAACAACTATCGATATTAAGGTTTTTAACGGAGCCAATAACCTTAATCCGGCTTTTTCTGCGGATGACAAATACGTGTACTTTTTAAGCAACCGGGATGGTTTCCGAAATATGTACCGCTATGATTTGGGCAGCACAACTACCGAACAATTGACCAATTTGTTCACTGGCATTTCCGGTATCACCGAGTTCTCTCCCGCCCTGAGCCTGTCGGCCAACAACGATGTGGTTTATTCTTATTATCGCGCCCAAAAATATGCTATTTACAATGCCAGGGTTTCTGATTTTCAACCTAAAGCAGTCGAAAACCAAGCACTCAATTTTGATGCAGCCTTGCTTCCGCCGCCAAAATCTGTAGGTGTTGATTTGATCAATACCAACCTGAACAACTTTCTGGCTTACCAGAAAATCCCGGTAGATTCTATCCACAACATTCCTTTCCGGCCGCAGTTTAAGCTGGATTATCTGGGCAGCAGCGGTGTTGGTGCCGGTGTGAGCCGTTATGGTGCCGGTCTGGCCAGCGGTATCCAAGGTTTGTTTAGCGATATTACCGGCCGTAACCAAATCTATGCCGGTGCTGCTGTAAATGGGCAGATCTATGATTTTGGGGCACAATTAGCGTATATCAACCAGCAGGGCCGGTGGAACTTTGGTGTCAGTGCTTCGCATGTTCCCTATCAATATGCAACTTACCGCGAAGGTTTGAGCACGGTTCCGGTCAACAATAAACCAACCAGTGTTTACGAATCCCGGTATGACCTTACCCGTACTTTCCAGGATGCGTTGCAGGTATTTACCTCCTATCCTTTTTCTAAAGTAACTCGTATCGAATTCGGCACCGGTGCTTCACAGTATTATTACCGGGTTGACCGTTACAGCACTTATTACAATTATACCAGCACCAATAATGTTATTACGCCTACTAACGGGCTATACTCGGAGCATGAAAAAATTTCGCGCCAGCAATACCTTGCCGAAACCGGATACGACCTGATGCCTTTTACACTGTACCAGGCAAACACGGCTTTGGTAGGCGATAATTCCTATTTTGGGGTTGCTTCTCCGTTGGCAGGTTATCGTTATCGTATTGGGATTGAGGGAGATGTAGGCACTTATAAATTTTTTGCACCAACAATTGACCTTCGCAAATACGTCCGCACCAAGCCCGTTACTTTTGCAGGCCGCATTTATGGTTACGGCCGTTTTGGCAACAGCAGCGAGGCTTTGTTTCCCTTGTTTATCGGTTATCCCTACCTCATCCGCGGCTACGAAGCCACGAGTTTTTACAACAACAATTCCAGGAACACGGGCAACTTTACGATCAACCAATTGCAGGGAAGCCGTACTGCAGTCGCTAATTTTGAAGTCAGGCTTCCTTTTACCGGTCCGGAAAAGCTTTCCCAGATCAAATCCAAATTTTTATTTTCTGAGTTGAACTTCTTTTTTGATGCCGGGCTTGCCTGGAATGCGGGCGATAAAATTGCTTTCAAAAAAGAACCGGATGCCAATACTTATTCTGTGGATGCCAGCGGAAACCCGATTTATGACCGCTTCGGACAATTGGTTTATCCGGCCGGGTACAACCGTGTCCCGGCCATGTCAACCGGTATTTCTTTGCGCATCAATATCTTCGGGGCCTTTGTTTTGGAACCTTATGTAGCCATTCCTTTCCAGCGCACCGATGTACAAAAACCGGTATTTGGTTTAACCTTTGCGCCGGGCTGGTAATGCTTCTTTTACGGCATAAAAAAAGCGGTTAAATAATTTTCAACCGTTTTTTTTGCTATTGAAATCATCAAAAACGCTGTATTCCTGGTGAAGGTGTTCCTGGAAATTCCGGCTGAATGGTTGGCAAAGGGTTTTCTTCCGGAAATCTGTTTGGCTCGGGTATTTCCGGTGACCGCATTGGCATTGGGTTCTCGTTCGGGATTTCCGGCCTTGGGTTTTCTTGGGGTGCTTGTTCCGGTGTAATTTCCGGGTCTGGCCCTGCTGTATAGTAAAATGACGCTGTACTCATAATGATGCTTCTTTTATCGGTATAAAACTGGTATGGCCGTAAAATGTTTTATGCCGGGATTTGTTCATCTTTACAAACCTTGTCAATTTTTATTTTTTGTGGAGATCAAACAACAGCTTTATCAAATTGTGGCCGAACAGATTTCAGCACGTATCAAAGATGCAGAAACTGCGATTGCCGAAGCCCGGAAAGCATCAGAAAACGATACCAAAAGCAGTGCCGGCGATAAATATGAAACCGGCCGCGCGATGATGCAGCAGGAAATCGACCTGAATTCACGCCAATTGTTAGAAGCACGAAAATTACAGGCATTGCTACAACAAATTAATGCTGATACAATCAATACAGTAGCACAAGCGGGAAGTTTGGTAGAAACGGATCAGGGAAACTTTTATCTGGCTGTTAGTGCCGGTGCTTTGTTTATCGATACAAAACGATATTACGCTATTTCTGTGGCTTCGCCGATTGGATTACAGCTGAAAGGCAAACAAGCCGGAGAAAGTTTTAAACTGAATGGTAAGGATTTTAAAATATTGAAGGTTTCGTAATGATGAATTTTATGTCGTAAAAGAAGCATTAAGAAGAAGTAGGGAACTTTAAATCGAACCTAAAATAAAATTAAGAAGACTTAGATACTGACTTAGACAAAAAACAGTAAGCCATAAATGGCTTACTGTTTTCAATTTTAGTCATTTGAAATAAAAGGAGATTTTTTGATATAGATATCGTCCTTCAATTGTTTAATTAGAAAAAGAGCCAGATTTGTAGCACTTATCTTATCACCATAACAATCTTCTAAACTTACATTAATTTCACTTGTTAAATCAGTTTGCTCAATTATTGGAAGTCTAATCAAAGTCCAGTTAACATTACTATTTGATAAAATAGTGTATTCTGTTTGTTTATCAGCAGTTGTTTTAGGATAATTTGCATACATCCAATCTGTTGCTAATTTTGTTTTTTGACTTTTGTTATCATAAGGAGTATCAACATTCAACCCTGTTATTATAATATAACGCTGAACATTATTCTCGTTCATACTTTTAATAATATTCTTAGTTGCACGACTAAATATTGAAGTTTCGCTAGGTGGCTGACCTAACCCCAATGTGCTGATAACAGCTTGACAACCTTTTATAAAAGCATTAACAATTTCATAATCCATCACATCGCCTTTAACGACTTCGATTAGTGAATTCTGAATTTGAAAAGTTTCGGGATTTCTAACAAGAACTTTAAAGTGAAAGCCTTGCTTTAATAGTTGTGTAACCAGGTATTTCCCTGATTTACCAGTACCGCCAATTAAGGCAATTTTTATTTTTTGTTCCATTTTATTCTTTATAAAATTTGATAATACAATCTTTTTCCGTGTTTATCTATAAGACAAAACGAATACTACAAAAGCTGTTAAACTTTTGTAAAAGGGAAGTCAATATTTTATAAAGAGATTTTAATGGGATAAAAATAGGTTAATATTTATATAGAAAAAAGATAAATATTTAAAAAAGCTATTTAACAAATTCTACTTCCGCTTAGATTTTTCCCAAGCCGCGCTTTGTTCTCCAAATATATACCTAAAAATTCCTGCAATTACTGCATAATTCATCACTCCAAAATAATATGGTATAAACAATGCTTTTATTTTGATCTGCTGCTTTTCCATTAACCAGCCTAAAAAAGCCAAAGTATAAAACAGCACTTGTGCGGCCAGAAGCAACTGATAAATCAGCAAATGTGTTTGCGTTACAATTGTGATATTTAAAATGAACGCAACAATCATTAAAAACGGAACAACTGTCCAACGTAAAACGCGGTGACTGATATATTGAAACGATAATAACGGTTGCTTAAACGGCAGCAATAAACTTTTTAACCAGATGATGGATTGTAAACCGCCAGCAGCAATCCTGATTTTTCGTTTTAATTCTTCTTTAATATTTTCTGAGGATGTTTCTGTAGCATAAGCTTCCGGTTCGTAAACAATGCGGTAACCTTTTTGAGCAATCAGCATCGAGATCATAAAATCATCAATGATACTTTTGGGATGAACAGATTCGTACAAGGCTGTTTTTACACTAAATAATTCCCCGGCGGCACCAACAACGGAATTCAATTCAGAATCCCAAACTTTCAGCTTCGATTCGTATTTCCAGTAAAAGCCCTCTCCTGCCGTTGCGTCTGATTTTTCATCAACATGAACCCGTTTTTCTCCGGCCACGGCACCAACTTTCGGATCGGCATAATGGCGACAAAGTTTAATTAGCGCATCTGCATTTAAAAAAGTATTGGCATCTGTAAAAACTATTGTTTCGGTTGTTACGTTTGCCACAGCACGCTGCACGGCTGCAATTTTACCACGCCGAACAAGAGAACTCATCAGTTTGATAGCTGGATAACGACTGATGATTTCCGAAGTTTTATCTGTAGAACCATCTGTGATAAACAGGAAACTGATCTTCTCTTTCGGGTAATTTAAAGCCAGGGTATTTTTGATTTTTGCTTCAATAAAATCTTCTTCATTGTAAGCGGCAACAATTAAGGTGCAGCTTGGCAAGGTATCTTTTACATCAAACCTGATGCTTCTTTTACCTATAAAAAATCGGCGTAACTTCACCAGAAAAAATAAAACGATGCCGTAACCGATGAAAGCGTAAAAAATGATAAATAGGCTGAACCAGAAGAACAAGATCATTTTATCTCTGTAGGATACCCCAAATTATGACTGCTGGTAGGGTTGGTAATATTCCACCAAACCGAACGGAACATGAGGCCTACATAAGCCAGGTTATTTTCCCGTAGGTAAGACAGCACATTTCTGGGCATCACCAGAAACAAAAAATGCAGGTAAAATACTTTCCGTTTAAAAAAAGGCGCGTTCCTACGGATGTACAACATGCGGTTGCGGTTCATAAAATAGGTTTTCAGCATACTGTTTTTACCTACCGAGATTGATTCTTTGTGATAAATAATAGCTTGCATATCCACCCAAACCTCGTAACCTATGCGTTTAAAACGATCGCACCAGTCCAGCTCTTCATAATACAAAAAAAACTGTTCCGGCATCAACCCGGCTTTTTTTAAGGCACATTTGCGCACCATCATCGCTGCACCATGCGCAAAACCTGTTTTTCCGGTTAAATGATCATATTGGCCGGCGTCTTTTTCAAACTGGCCGATGCATTGGTTCCGGGCACTGTAATAATTCATGCTGGTAAAACCGGCATACTGCAAAGTGTCGGGCGCATCGAAGTATTTTATTTTTGGGGAAATAATGCCTACCTGCGGATTTTTCTCCAATTGAGCAGACAGGCTGCCAATTAGTCCGGGCGTAACTTCCGTATCGTTGTTGATGAGGAAAAGGTAATCGCCGGTAGATTCGCGGATGCCCAGGTTGTTGCCTCCTGCAAAGCCTAAGTTATTTTCTGACCGGACAAAATGAACCCAGGGATACTTATTTTTCCAGCCAGGAACAGGATCGTTCTGGCTTCCGTTGTCCACCACAATCATCTGGATTTCCTGATAATTGTTTTTGCTGATGACCGATTGCAACAATGCTTCGGTGGTTTCGGGCTGATTATAATTGACGGTAATGATGGAAACAAGGTGCATATTAAAAGTATAAAGCTTTGTTTAAACATTTAAACAAAGCTTTATACGCACCATAAAAAAATCTGATTGTTAAAAAATCAGCTTTAATACTGTTTTTACCACCCTAAACTTTGAGTTCGCCTTCCACCGAATCATCATAGGTTTTTCCAATGACGGCGGATGCAGCTTGTTTGATAAAAGCAACGGCATTACCGTGTTTATTGTCCCAGTAATAAGCTTCGGACGGCACAACTTTGATCACGCTGATCCTTGGGTCGTCCTCACCTTCTGTAAACCAGGCTTTCAGGATCGGTGTCCACAATTCTTTTATTTTTGCCTTGTCCGCACTGATAAAAGCATCACCATAAACATTCAAAAAACCGGAATGATGGCTTTCCTGAAACAACAAATGCACATGGTCATCTTGTTTGATTTCCGAATCTTTATTACTGTCGTTACTGCTTAAAAACCACAAACACCCAGCATCATCTACCTTTTGTACTTGCATTGGCCGAACCGCTAACGGCGAACCAGTTTTGATATTGGTACAAAAAAAGCAAGTTTGCGTTTCTTCCGCAATTTGCTTCATCTTTTTTAAAGCTTCGGTCCCGGCAAGGTTTTTTAAATTATCTTCTTCCTGATTTTGGTTAATGCTGTCCATAATTTTTGTTTTTTTAGTTTTACAGACAACATTTTTTTGCAATTTCTTGTTTTGCAAGATGGAGGCTTTCTTTGTAATACTTCTTTTACCTGTAAAAAATGTACTTGTGTTTTTAGAAACAGGAGAAGTAAATTAAGGAAGCGATGCTGTTTTTAGCAGGTAAAAATCAGGATAGATAAACTAAGGACAACAGGATAAACAACAGCCCGGCTACCACGGCAAGCCAATAGTAGTAATTGGCTTTGATGCTGGTATCTAATTGCTGCTTTAACAAACTCATCGTATTACAAATCTAAGTTTGCTGTTGAACGGAATTGTTAAGAAAATGTTAAAGTTACTGTGGTAAAATCAGGATAAAATTTGTTTTTGGATTTGAGGCTGATGCTTCTTTTATCGACATAAATCTTTGCTCTAAGCAATTAAGTTTTATGCTGATTGTTGGCCTCAACTTTACAATGTGTTTTTATTGAATTAAAAACACATTGTAAAAGAAGTATTGGTGCCCACGGAGAGACTCGAACTCTCAAGAGACAATTCTCAACGGCTTCTGAGACCGCAACGTTTACCAATTTCGCCACATGGGCTTTTGAGGAGAGGTTGCAAATATAACAGATTATAGAACAAGCCTTAAAATAATTTTGCAAGTAAGGATTTTATATTGACTGATCACCCAATTTCGGCATGGGCTGCTTGGTGTAAGAAGGCGAATTTCCATCAATATACGGCCAGCCTTCTTCATTATAAAAAACCCGGTCCATACAGGTTTTGCGTTTAAAAATAGTTGTGCCGGCGATAAAACGATCTGCCGGGCCCACTGCATGATAGATTATCCAATCGTTTCCTTCAGCATCCGGCAGGATACAATTTTGCCCGCAGGTATCCCAATGCTCGTTTGGTTTTAAAATCAAATGGTTTCCGGGAATAGGCTGAAACTCTTTCAAAGGATCATCAGACCAAAAAACAGTTACGGCATAGCCGTTTTCGGCCCAGGTACTGTCGCCCGAAACCCACAAAAAATACCGGTCATATTTTTGGTAATAGGTAACAAAAGCACCTTCACGCAGATTTTCAAATTTAACGTCGGGCTTTGGCAGCAATACATTTGTTGGTTGGCTGATGAAGGAATAGCCGTCATCTGCTACTTCCACCGCACTGATCGGCTCATGCGCCGAGCCGTAATACAACAAGTTTTTACCGGTTTTTATATCGTAAAAGAAGCATGGATCAATCATTTTGTAGGTAGAACCCGGGATTTGAGCCAGCGGTTTGCCAATATCAACGAAGCTATGGGGTGTACCGGAAACAGCCATTGCCAAGCACATACCGTCTTTGGTATCCGGCTCGGCAGCATAATACAAGCGGTACTGGCTGCCAACTTTTACCACTTGCGGAGCCCAAAATTTTTGGCAGGTTTTGGCCCAAACAGGCGGTTCGGCCAATGCGCCTTCGGCTTCTGTCCAGTTGATCAGATCAGCAGATTTGCAAACCTGGATATTATTGATCGTTTGCGAAAACTCATCATGCGTACCGTAAGCATAATAACCATCACCGGGAACAAAAACAACAGAAGGATCAGGGAAATCGGCATTGATAATCGGATTGGAATAAGTAGTTGGCGGCGATTGGCTCATGTTTAGTGTTTTTGATTGAACAACACTTACGGCCAAATGCTTTTTTTAAGGTGATAAAAACATTACCTATCTGTTAATCCGCAATTTCGTTCGGCCGGTCAGCAAAAACCTCATCCAAACTTAAAGCAAAACCAGGCAAAGTCAAGCTGGTGATATGATCACCTAAAGTCAACAGATTGGTAGGCTGAAAATGTCCGCTTTTATCCAAGACATATTTGAAAAAAGTTTTTTCGGAAGGATGGATGATCCAATATTCCTTTACGCCGGCCTCTTCGTAAACTTCGTACTTGTTTTTCAGTTCTTTTTTGTTGTTTCCGGGGGAAAGGATTTCCACCACAATGTCCGGCGCGCCCAGACAACCTTTTTTGTCAATTTTTTGCTGATCGCAGATGACGCAAATATCGGGCTGGACAACGGTTGTGATTTCTTTTTCCTGCTTAGATTTTCGAACCAATCGGACATCAAACGGCGCGAAGTAAACCCGACAGGGTTTTCCTTTCAGGTTATTGTATATCTCAGTACCAACATTTGTCAATATCCGCTGATGAAGTTCTGCCGGGGCCGGGCTCATTTTAAATATATAACCCTTAATTAGTTCCAGCCGCTCATCAAAAGTCCATTTTAAATAATCGGCGTAAGTATAGGTTTTATTTAGGTCGAGATCAGAAAACTGCATGGCGATCATTCTTGATTTCAAAAATACAAATTAATCTGTTATACTGTTTTTATGCCGGTAAAAACAGTATCAGCATAAAAATTAAGTAATATTATCAGCAAAAACCTCGTCCAGATTTAAAGCAAAACCTGGCAAAATCGGACTTGTTGCCTCATCGCCCAATGTTAGTAAATGTGTTGGCTGAAATTTCCCTTTTTCGTCCAAAACATATTTAAAAAAGGTTTTTCCCTGCGGCTGGATGATCCAGTATTCTTTCACACCAGCCTCTTCGTAAACCTCATACTTGTTTTTCAATTCCTTTTTATTGTTTCCTGGTGAAAGTATCTCGACCACAATATCCGGTGCGCCAAAACAGCCTTTTTCATCAATTTTTTCCAGGTCGCAGATGACACAAATATCAGGCTGAACAACTGTGACAACCTCTTTGTCTTGTTTAGGTTTCCAAACTAAACGGACATCAAAAGGGGCAGAATAAACTTTACAATACTTGCCTTTTAAAAAGTTATATAATTCATTTCCAACAATTGCAGATACCCGCTGATGAATCTCTGCCGGTGCTGGGCTCATTTTAAAAATATAGCCTTTGATCAGTTCCAGCCGCTCGTCAAAAGTCCATTTTAAATAATCGGCGTAAGTGTAAGTTTTGGTAAGGTCGAGATCAGAAAACTGCATGGCGATCATTCTTGATTCCCAAAAATACAAATTAATCTGTTATACTGTTTTTATGCCGGTAAAAACAGCATCGCAATCATCACTTGCACAAATCCGCCCTTCTGTTTAACTTCGCCTAAATGGATAATTTTGTAGTTTCTGCCCGTAAATACCGTCCGGTAACCTTTGAAAGTGTTGTGGGCCAGCGGCATATCACCGGAACGCTCAAAAATGCGATCAGGAACAACCAGTTGGCGCAGGCTTTTTTATTCTGCGGGCCGCGTGGTGTGGGCAAAACAACCTGCGCACGTATTTTGGCCAAAACCATTAATTGCCAGAACCTGCAGCCGGACATTGAAGCTTGCGGTGTTTGCGATTCCTGCCGCGCTTTTCAAAATGGCAATTCTTTTAATGTGCATGAGCTGGATGCGGCATCTAATAATTCAGTGGACGATATCCGGAACCTGATCGAGCAGGTGCGCATCCCGCCACAAGCCGGCCGTTATAAAATTTATATTATTGATGAAGTGCACATGCTTTCGCAAGCGGCTTTCAATGCATTTTTAAAAACGCTGGAAGAACCGCCGCCGTATGCCATTTTCATCCTGGCTACCACTGAAAAGCACAAGATTTTGCCCACGATCCTTTCCCGCTGCCAGATCTTTGATTTTAACCGGATCCAGGTAGATGACATGACGCGCCACTTAGAATTTATCGCCCAAAAAGAGCACATCAGTTACGAGGAAGACGGTTTGCATATTATTGCCCAAAAAGCAGACGGCGGATTGCGCGATGCTTTGTCAATGTTTGATCAGATCGTCAGTTTTTCAGGCGGAAAAGAGATTACCTACAAGCTGGTGATTGACAACCTCAACATCCTGGACTATGATTACTATTTCAGGCTGACAGATTTCATTTTGGATGAAAACACACCTCAAAGTTTATTGATTTTGAATGAAATTTTATCCAGCGGTTTTGATGGTTATCATTTCATTTCCGGCCTGGCCAATCATTTCCGAAATCTGCTGGTCGGGAAAGATGCCTCGACCTTAAAACTGTTGGAAGTAAGTGAAGGCATCCGCAAAAAGTATGAACAGCAGGCGCAGCAAATCTCGGTTTCGTTTTTGGTTTCTGCTTTAAACCTGGCCAATCAATGCGACCTGAATTACAAACTGAGCAAAAACCAGCGCTTACAAGTAGAACTGGCTTTGATAAAAATGTGCCATATTCTTGCTGCTTTTAACTTGGTAAAAGAAGCATCAACTGTACCGTTGCCAGAAGGTCCGGAAAAAAAAAAGGCTGATCCGATAGTTATTGTTTCCCCAAACCCGGCCGAAAATGAAACCCCTAAAATAATTGATGTTGTAACATCGCCAACGATCCCGAAAACAGAAAACGATTTTCAACCGGAAATGAGTCCGCAGAAAACCACTGAAGAACCGGAGGAAAAAACCATCCCGAAAACAGTAGAAAAGCCCGCTGAAAAGTCAACTGTTTTTATTCCGAATTTAAGCATGGCTTCCGCTTCGGTAAAAATCCCTTCTTTAAAAGATTTGGGCAAGAATGCTTTGCAGCAAACGGCGGAAGAAGACCCGTACTTAAAAGGAACTGATTTTGAAGATTTTGATCACGAACTGTTTTTGAAAACCTGGAACGAATATGCTGTTAAAGCAAAAGCAGCAGGTAAAAGCATGACGTTGATTACTGTTTTTAACAACCAAAAGCCGGTGATGCTGCGACCATATGTTTTTGAATTGATATTGGAAAACAAAAGCCAGGAAAATATTTTCAGGGAAGATAAACCGAATATCATCAACTTTTTGCGTTCGGCTTTAAAGAACTTTCAAATTGAGGTTCAAACCCGGATTGAAGAACGATCCGGGTTGAGAAAACCCTATTCGCCGGTAGAAAAGTTTCAGTTTATGGCTGCTAAAAACCCGGAACTGGCCGAGTTAAAAAAGCGGTTTAACCTGGAAATTGATTAGCTTTTTAAAGCCCTCTCCAAGCCTTACCCAACCCTCTCCATGGGAGAGGGCTTATAAAGAGGGCTTAAAAAAGATAGCTATTTAAAAAACTGGTCATCGTTATCACCTGCATCTTTTGTAGGATAACCTTCTGCGTCAATACCGCGGTCGTTTTTCGGATAACCTTCTTCGTCCAGGTCATCGCGGTCGTCTTCCGGCGTGCGCGAAAGCACTTCATCTATCGGGTCTAATTCCACGCTTTCCCCGCTGTCAATATGCATTCCTAAGTTATCCAAACTATCTACATCTGTTTCCAGGGTCTCGTTCGGAATATATTCATCCACAGCTTCCGGGTTGGCTTCATCGTAAGTAGAGTTAAAATCCTCGCCGTTTGGTGCTGCAGTATTGTAGGGATAATCATGTTGATAATCAGGGTTATCACTCTTTACATCAATCTCATAGCTGTTTTTTTCGGCATTATATACCAAATTGCCCGGGTCGGTCCCATCGCCCAGGTCATCTTTCAGTTTTTTGTCGCGGTCCTGGTCCTTATTCAAACCCGGATCCAAAGTATTTTGATCGCTCATAATTGTTTTATTTATTGAGATAAAGGAAAAAACAGGTTAGAAGTTTTATTTTGATTATACATAATTTTGATTTTTGCAGGAATTGCAGACAGCCGTAATATCAAATTTATATATTTGAAAAGCTAAAAATAGTATCCATTTAAAAACCTTTTATGCCACAGAAAATTAAAGTAGCCAACCCGGTTGTAGAACTGGACGGTGATGAGATGACCCGGATCATCTGGAAATTTATTAAAGATAAACTGATTTTGTCCTATCTGGACCTGGATATTAAATATTATGATCTGGGAATTGAGTATCGCGACGAAACCAACGATCAGGTTACCATTGATGCAGCAAATGCCATTAAAGCTTGCGGCGTAGGTATAAAATGCGCCACCATTACGCCGGATGAAGCGCGCGTAGAAGAATTTGGATTGAAACAAATGTGGAAATCGCCAAACGGAACGATACGAAATATACTGGACGGAACAGTTTTTCGCGAACCGATCGTGATGAGCAACGTGCCGCGGTTGGTGCCCAACTGGACAGCACCGATCTGCATCGGCCGTCATGCTTTTGGCGATCAGTACCGTGCAACAGACTTTGTTACGAAAGGAAAAGGTAAACTAACCATCACTTTTACGCCGGAAGATGGCGGCGCAGAGCAATCTTTTGAAGTGTATAATTTTAAAGGCGACGGCGTTGCATTGGCAATGTACAATACGGACGAATCGATTACCGGCTTTGCACATGCTTGTTTTAACCAGGCTTTGATGAAAGGCTGGCCGCTTTATTTATCCACCAAAAACACCATCCTAAAAAAATACGACGGCCGTTTTAAAGATCTATTTGAAGGGATCTATCAGCAGGAATACAAAACCAAATTTAAGGAAGCCGGCATTACTTACGAACACCGTTTGATTGATGACATGGTTGCTTCTGCCTTAAAATGGAACGGTAACTTTGTTTGGGCCTGTAAAAACTATGACGGCGATGTGCAGTCAGATACGGTTGCTCAAGGTTTTGGTTCTTTAGGTTTGATGACTTCCACCTTGGTTACACCGGACGGCAAAACGATGGAAGCCGAAGCTGCACACGGGACGGTCACACGCCATTACCGCGACCATCAGGCCGGAAAACCAACTTCTACTAATCCAATCGCTTCTATTTTTGCCTGGACGCGCGGTTTGGAGTTCCGCGGAATTTTGGATAACAATCAGGAGTTGATCAACTTTTGCAAAACCCTGGAAGAAGTTTGTATCGAAACCGTTGAAAGCGGCAAAATGACGAAAGATTTAGCGGTTTGCATCCATGGAAATAAAGTGGAACACGGCAAAGATTATTTGTATACCGAAGAATTTTTGGCTGCTATTGATGAAAATTTGAAAGCGAAATTAGGTTTCTAAACACCAATTTTATATGGATAAAAGAAGCACGCTTCAGATTTGAGTGCGTGCTTCTTTGTTAAAATACATTGTTATATTTGATTATGACTTATCTCGAAGAAGTAAAATCTACCTTAACACAGCTTAAACCAGAGCTGATGTCTAAATACGGCGTGGATACGTTGGGGCTTTTCGGTTCAATTGTGCGCGATGATTTTACAGATCAAAGTGATATCGATATTGTTGTAACATTTAGTAAACCGATTGGAGCTGAGTTTATAATCTTGGCCGACGAATTGGAAGAGTTATTTAACAGAAAAGTTGATTTAGTATCCAGAAATGGTATTAAACCAAGATATTATGAGGTAATTGAACCGGAGATTTTATATGTCTAAAAGAGAGCCGACTCTTCTATTTGAAGATATTTTAGAATGTGCCGAAAAAATTCTGCTCTATACGGAAGATTACACATTTGAGCAGTTTCTGCAGGATGGGAAAACGATGGATGCCGTAATCAGAAATTATGAAGTTATTGGCGAAGCTGCAAACAGACTTCCCGAAGAATTTAAAGCCAAACTCTCAACGTTGGAATGGCAAAAACTAAGAGGTTTTAGAAATAGACTTGCCCATGATTACTTTGGAATTGATTACAAAGTAGTTTGGAATACGAAAACCGAGTTACTGCCTAACCTTATTACATCATTAAAAACATTACTAAACATTACAGAATAAAATTATGTCACAACTATATCCCCTAAAATTCAAAACCATTTTCAAAGATAAAATCTGGGGTGGCGAAAAAATAAAAACTGTTTTGCACAAAGATTTTTCACCGCTGCCAAACTGTGGCGAAACCTGGGAAGTTTCCGGCGTAAAAGGTGATATTTCGGTTGTTGCAGATGGCGAACTTTCCAGTAAAGCTTTGACAGATTTACTGAATGAATACAAAGGCGACCTGGCCGGAAATAAAGTCTATGAAAAATATGGTAATGAATTTCCGCTGCTGATCAAGTTTATCGATGCCAATGACGACCTTTCTATCCAGGTTCATCCGGATGATGAATTAGGAAAAAAACGGCATAATTCTTTTGGCAAAACCGAAATGTGGTATGTGTTGCAGGCCGATCCTGGCTCAACATTAATTTCAGGTTTTAACCAGCAGGTGGATGAAAAGCTTTATTTAGAAAAACTGAACAGCGGCAAGTTATCTGATATTTTAAACAAAGAACAGGTAGCAGCCGGAGATATATTTTTCCTTCCGGCGGGCCGCGTTCATACCATTGGAAAAGGTTTGCTGATTGCCGAAATCCAGCAAACTTCGGATATTACGTATCGCATTTACGATTTCGACCGGGTTGATGACAAAGGCCAGAAACGTGAATTGCATACGGAGCAAGCTTTGGCAGCAATTGATTACAAAGTTTATCCGGAATATAAATCCAAGTACCCGCACCAAAAAAATGAAGCAGTTGAAGCCGTAACTTGTCCTTATTTTACAACCAATGCGTTGGATTTTACCGAAAAAACAAGTCGTGATTATACTTCTTTAGATTCCTTTGTGATCCAAGTTTGCGTGGAAGGCAATTACAATTTGGTTTACAACAATGAAAAATATGCTGTGAAAAAAGGCGATTGCATATTGATTCCAAACATCATTAAAAACATCCAACTGGAAACTACTTCAGGGTTTAAAATCCTGGAAACTTTTGTCCGATAATTTTTACAAGTTTTTTTATGCTAAAAGAAGCATCCAAGTTTAAGTTTGGATGCTTCTTTTATAGGCTTAAAATCAATAAGTATGTTCTTGTCTTGATTTCCAAGAGTTCCATCAACTCAAATTATCCTTTTTCATTTTTCGATAACCGGATTTCGATTTGTCCGTTGTTCACACGCGTTTCAAACTTTGGCTGCGGTTCTGTTGCCGGCCCGTCTATCACGCTGCCATCTTTTAAAGAGAAAACTGAGTGGTGCCACGGACAACGGACAGCACAATTATCCAACAAATCGCCATCGCAAAGCGGGCCGCCCAAATGCGAACAAGTATTGGCAATGGCAAATATTTCATCTTTTTGCTTTACTAATAAAACCGATATTTCACCTGCTTTTGCAGCTATCATTTTATTCTCTACTAATTCATTTTCCGGTAAAACAGCCATAAAGTCTTTTGGATATTCTACCGAGATTGCGGTATGGTCCACCCCAACTTGCTCAGCATAAACTAAATGTCCACCCAAATAGGCTGCTGCGCTTGTAATGCCATAACCCAGCATTGCCAACCCAATTGCAGTTTTGCGCGAACCTTTGCTTCGGCGAATATAATAGGAAGTGGCGTAAAGGGCTGTGGCACTGATGTTCATAATCCCGTGCATTAAGCCTATAGAACGTTTTTTCTTAGTGGTTCCTGTCCAATCTGTCATCCCCGAAACTGCCGAACCCAACGCTCCAACCAATCCGATAGCAATAGCTGCATCGGCACCGGGCGCATATTTTTTCTTGCCAAATAGCTCCATTCCGTCTAATACAACAGCAGCCGACCAGGAACCAACCGGAACATCGGTGATAATCGGATGAAGCGGATGGCCAAGCCATGTCCCGTGCAAAAAATTCTTGATTTTCTGGCCGGCTTCACCACCTGCTTTAAATGTGTTGAGTATAGCGGGTTGAATTTTGTCACCTGCGGCATTCAGCCATTCTTGTTGTGCAATCGTGTCCATTACGCTTTCTGCATTCATTTGTTTTTCTCCTTTTTAATTTGATTTATGTATATCAAGACGCATTATTATTAGTGTGCGGCTTTTTACCGAGTTCGTGCCAATCATTTTCGTGCATTTCGATACCGTAAAATTCTGCAGCTTTCCTGATGTTGGCAAAAGCCAGGTCGCGGTCTTCGTCAGACACATCTTTTACCTGGTCAAACCGTGCCAAAGCGTTTTTAACATGCGAAGCGTCAGTAATAGGTTCTTTGCGTTGTTTTGGAAAAGCGAAAACGCTGTCGGGCAAATCTTTTTTTTCTTTAGCACTTAATTCTCCGTGTACCGTATCCGGTTTCCAAGTTGTTTTTGGCATGGTTTTCTGTTTTGATTATTCTGAAAAGTTTTAAGGCAAAAGACTGTTCTTTCGCCTGTTAATACATCTACAAGCCAAAAACAACTGAAACGATCGGTCGGTTTTTCACTATTGCAAACGCAATAAAATCAACACTAACTAAGCAGGTAATTATTGAAAAAGAAAGAAAGTATATACATTGTTTGCGTAGAAAGAAAATTGCTGCCGATACTTCTTTTATGCCCTTAAAATCAGTGTCCGAAAATTTCAAACTTCTCCCAGAAACCATCTTGAGGAAGCGGCGCAAAAATATCAACCGGTTCTTTTTTTACCGGATGGATGAACCGCAAATAGCGTGCATGCAAACAAATACTCTTTTTCAAACTACCTCGCGGATATCCATATTTGTTATCGCCAACGATCGGACAACCTAAGGTAGAAAGTTGAACCCGGATTTGATGCGGGCGGCCGGTTATCGGATCAACTTCAATTAAATAATAACCGTTTAGTTCGCCGATCAGCTTGTAATTCAATTGGGCGCGCTGGCTACCTGCAATTTCTTTGTTGTGCGCTGTTGTCACGTTTTTCTGTTGATTTTTGACCAGCCAATGCACCAAAGTCCCGCTTTCGGGAAATGGTTTGTTGCGCACCACCGCCCAATACGTTTTGTGTATGTCCCGGCTTTTGAACAATTCATTTACACGTTCCAGTGCTTTGCTTGTTTTGGCAAACAAAATCACACCACTGACCGGCCGGTCCAATCGGTGTACAACACCCAAGAAAGCACCGTTTGGTTTGTTGTATTTTTGGGCGATGTACCTTTTTACTTTTTCGTCAAGCGGTTCATCCCCGGTTTCATCCACTTGTACAATATCCCCTGCCCTTTTGTTGATTGCAATTAAGTGATTGTCCTCAAACAAAATATCTTTTGTTGTAATATCAGAAGGAGGCTGGACGTAATGAGAATTGCGCATTGTTAAGTTTTAGGTGATAAAAGAAGCATGGAAATCAGTTGTGGGTTTCCGGTTGTAAGTTGCCAGTTCTTAGTTCAAAAAGACAAAAAAAGCAACGGAATAACAGCAGAACAGGAAACTGTCAACTCACAACAAGCAACTGATCATCAATACTGTTCCTTCTCCCCCGGAAAATCCTTGGATTTAACATCTTGTATATATGATTTTACTGCCTTACTCATCTCCTCGAACAAATTTAAATACTGACGTAAAAACCGCGGTTTAAACCCTTTGTTCAAGCCCAGCATATCGTGGATCACCAAAACCTGGCCGTCGCAATTTCTTCCGGCACCAATGCCAATGGTTGGAATGCTGAGGCTTTCAGTCACTTCCTGTGCTAATTTTGCAGGGATTTTTTCCAGCACCACGCCAAAACAACCTGCTTCCTGCAAAGCCAGCGCATCCAATTTTAACTTATTTGCTTCCGCTTCTTCTTTGGCACGAACGGTGTAAGTCCCAAATTTATAGATGGACTGCGGTGTCAACCCCAAGTGTCCCATCACCGGGATCCCTGCTGCCAGGATGCGCGTTACCGATTCTATAATTTCCGTTCCGCCTTCCATTTTTACCGCATGTGCGCCTGCTTCTTTCATGATGCGGATAGCAGAATTTAAAGCTTCTTTGGAGTTTCCCTGATAAGAACCAAAAGGCAAATCAACCACTACCAAAGCTTTTTTGGCCGCCCGGACAACGGAAGACGCATGATAGATCATTTGATCCAGCGTAATTGGCAACGTGGTTTCGTGCCCGGCCATCACATTGGAAGCCGAATCGCCCACCAAAATCACGTCTATTCCGGCATCTTCCACCACAGCGGCCATGGAAAAATCATAGGCCGTGAGCATGGCGATCTTCTCGCCGCGCTGCTTCATTTCCTGCAAGGTATTGGTGGTTACTCGTTTAACTTCTTTGTTTACAGACATGTTATGCTTCTTTTACACTACATTTTTAGGTGTTGTAAATGTAGGACAACCGTTTGTAAAATCATCAAAACGCGTTTCTAAAAATCGGCGGAAAAACTATCTTTGTCCTTTGTGAATCCAGAAGTTCATTCTTTATTATTTCCTGCAACTTTCACACCTGGTTTTCCGTTGGAAAATGCTTCTTTTATCCACCTTTTTTTAAAATATCATGACTAACTTCACCAAATTACCAGCCATTTTATTACTGGCCGATGGTACTGTTTACCATGGAAAAGCCGCCGGGAAAATTGGTACGACCGTTGGCGAAATTTGCTTTAATACCGGCATGACAGGTTATCAGGAAATTTTTACCGATCCTTCCTACTTTGGCCAGATCATGGTGACCACAAATGCACATATCGGCAATTATGGGATTCATTTTGATGAAGTAGAATCCGGGCAAATACAAATTTCGGGCTTGGTTTGTAAAAACTACAACATCCAATACAGCCGCAAAGAAGCTGACCTTTCTATCCAGGATTACTTCCAGGAACAAAACATTGTTTCTATTTCTGATATTGATACCCGCGAACTGGTGCGCCACATCCGCGACAAAGGTGCGATGAACGCCATTATTTCTTCGGAAATTTCAGATCTGGAAATACTGAAAGCAAAGCTGGGTGAAGTACCTTCGATGGACGGGTTGGAACTTTCTTCCCAAGTATCCACTAATGAAACTTATGATATTGGCGATGAAAATTCCAAGTATCGCGTAGCCGTTTTGGATTTGGGCGTGAAGAAAAACATCCTGCGCAATTTTGCCGGGCGTGATGTTTTTGCCCGCGTGTTTCCTTCTTATACCACTTTTGCAGAGATGCAGGAATTTAACCCCGACGGTTATTTTATTTCAAACGGTCCCGGCGATCCTGCTGCAATGGACTATGCCATCCGTACCGTAAAAAACATCCTGGAAGCTGATAAACCGATGTTTGGGATTTGTCTCGGCCATCAGTTGCTTGCACTGGCCAATGATATTCCTACAGAAAAAATGTTCAACGGACACCGCGGCATCAACCATCCGGTTAAAAACATCATCAAAAACCATTGCGAAGTTACTTCACAAAACCACGGGTTTGGCGTGGTGCAAGATGCAGTTAGAAATTCTGACAAGGTAGAAATTACGCACATCAACCTAAATGATAATTCGATTGAAGGGATCCGGGTAAAAGGCAAAAATGCGTTTTCGGTTCAATATCACCCGGAAGCTTCTCCCGGTCCGCATGATTCCCGCTATTTATTTGATGATTTTGTGGAGATGATGGGAAAAGACCGGAAGTTGGAAAGTTAGAAAGACCGAAAGTTAGAAGGATGACAGCGCTGACAGACCGAAGCGATAGGTCGTCGCCCTGGTGGGAAAAGGCCAGACAAAACGTCCGGAGGGATCGGGTTTATCTTGATTTTTTGGTTCTTTTTGGTCAAGCAAAAAGAACGTAAATATCCGATTAAGAAATATTTAATAGACTTTATATATAAGCAAACCTGCGGTTGCTTGATTGTCCGTTCTTTTGTCTTGATACAAAAGAACCAAAAAATCAAGAATGCCGGGTCGCCTCCGGGCGGCATTCAACCTCTCGCTCCTGGTTGCCTATCTTGCAGGACGACAATAGCGCACATAAACAGGATCGGTAGGTGTCGCCCTGGTGGGGAAAGGCCCAACAAAACGAGCGGGGCGATTGGGTTTGTCTTAACTTTTTGGTCAAGCAAAAAGAAGGTAAAGAAGGTAAGCACTCTTCCTGGTCGGGATTTGCAATCCCATCCTCTAAACGAAGGGTTTCTAATCCTTCTTACACCAGGTTTTTCGCAGGTTGATATTTTGGCCGATTGTTTTGTAGGGGCGATTCATGAATCGCCCTTACTTGAATCGCCCTTACAGGTCTGCGTACGCAATTTAAAATTGATCGGCAAAAGAAGCCTGCTGTTTAATTTGTGGAATTAAAAATTCCAAGTTCAAAGGACGGGATGCTTTTTCATCGGTTTTTGCGGAATTCTAAATATTCAACTCACTGACAGTTGACACTTGTTTATATACAACATCTTCAAAGTTCTTGAAATGTGCATTTCCACATTTAATTTTCATGCTTTCACTACCTCTCAATTCCTGCCCTGCACTTTTGGTTTCAGCAACAAAATATATCTTTTTTCCGCCTTTAAACACTAATGCCCAATCCGGATTATAACTTCCAATAGGCGTAGCAATCTTAAACCAGAAAGGCAGTTTAAAATAAAATTCTACGTTCTCACCTGTTTCACAATCTTTTGCAAAATCGCTTTCTACTTTTGAATCTAACGGAACGTAGTTTTCATAAATAGTTTTATCGGGTGCATTTATAGTATGAGTAAACTGATCAACGTAGATTTCCAGATCGTTATTCTCGAACAGTTGCATTTCATAAACCTGATTTCCTATTTTCTCATATTTAATGCCATCGATCATTAGTTCATACAATACAGCTTTTATAGCACTTACTGCATGATCCATAAACAACTGCGGATTGAGCAACAGTTCATTAATCCTTCCCGATTGCTTTAATATTTCTAAAATAGTGTTTCTGGTCAGCTCTGTTTTACTTTGAATATAAGCAAGAGTATCCGGTATTTCGAATGTTAAACCGTAATTATCATTTCCGCTGTCACTTATCAGTTGTCCTTCAATACCTGATTCTGTTATCAATACTTTCTTTTTTGTTGATGTAATTGCAGGCTTTTTTGTTTCAGGCATATTCTTAACAGATTTGGCTGCAAACGTTATCAGCTCATCTGTTTTATATTCTACATTATACTTTGTCTAAAATTTTATTTTGTCCCATATCTCTAAAAACTTTGGGTCGGCTTCAAAGCCTTTGCGCAGGTTTACTTTTTCTCTTTTGCCTTTGTCTTTAATCCTTCCGGTAAAATCAACTCCACAATCTTGTTCTATTTCCTGCTGCAAAGCTTTGGCAAAATCTTCATAACGCTCGTTAGCAATTACGGTTAGTTTATTAATGTTGCGGTCGAATATTCTTTGTCCGCTTTGATTTACGGACAACCTTAATCCCCTGCCTATTTCCTGCCGTTTCTTAATTTCCGATTTAGTTTCATTCAAAGTGCATATCTGGAATACGTTTGGATTATCCCAGCCTTCACGAAGTGCGGAATGGCTGAATATAAAACGAAGCGGCGTATCCAAGTCAAGCAGCTTTTCTTTATCCTGCATAATAAGTTTATAAATGTCATCATCTGCCTGCGTTTCGCCGCCGGTATCTTTCAGCCTTTTTTTATTGTCCATTGAAAAATATCCGTCATGCACATCTTCTGCTTGATAAAGAATTAAATCTTTAAAAGTCGGTTTTGCTATTTCATGCTGATATATTTCTTCAAACCACTTTGCGAATTTCCCTTTTACAGGATTGCCGTTTTCATCATATTCACGGTAGTTTTTTACTTTGTCAATAAAGAACAACGACAGCACTTTGATACCTTTATCTTTAAAAGCTTTTTCTTTTTTCAGGTGTTCTTCTACAGTTTTACGAATCATGAATTTCATTACTTCATCATTCATTCCACCTTGTGTTTCACCGGATTTTAGAACAAGCCCGTTTGTTAATTCTATCTGATCGTTTCCATAATCGATTTCATATACTTTCAAGCCTTCATACTTTGGATTTTCTCCTGATAGCATAAATAAATCAAGACTACTCTTACTTACCTGTACCGACTTTCGCTGAACTCCTTTCGAAATGTTAACATCAATTTTTAGTTTCGCTTTGATGTTATTGCCCGTCCGGCTTATGGATTCCAATTGGATAAATGAAGAATTAAAATCATTTTCACTCACTACCGAATCAACTTCTATTTGCTTTACCAAACCCAGATCATAAGCCTTTACCGGGTTTAAAGAATACATTAAATTATACAAGTTGGTGTGCGTTGCCGAATAACGCAAGGTGCAAAGTGGGTTTAGGTTCTGGATTGCCTTTTTACGAATATCCGTCTCCATGTTTTGGGGCTCGTCCACAATAACAATAGGATTGCAACTTTGGATAAACTCAATAGGCTTTTTACCTGTTAACCTATCGTTGGGCTTATTGATGATATTTTCATCTTTGGCAAAAGCGTCAATATTGATAACCAATATTTGTATCGCATTGCCGGAAGCAAAACCCCTGATATTGGATACCTTTTTACTATCATAAATATCAAAGTTGATAGGTACTTTATTGTATAAAAATTGAAAATGATCGTGGGTAATTTGAAGGTTCTTCAACACACCTTCCCGAATAGCAACTGATGGAACAACGATCACAAACTTTTTGAAACCATAAAACCTTTGTAATTCATAAATGGTCCTTAGGTAAACATAAGTTTTCCCCGTGCCTGTTTCCATTTCTACAGAGAAGTTCATCCCTTGCAGTTCTGACTTGGGATTTCTTATTTCATTATGCTGCTGAATAGCTTTTACATTTTCCCAGATTTGATCTTTACTTAAATTAAGTTTATTTCCAAAGCCGTTTTCAGAAAACAGAGTACCTGTTTCTGTTATTGACGATTCAAAAGCACTGTTACCTAAAGGTTGTCCTTCAAAAATATTGGTTATGGATTTTATCGCTTGTATTTGGTATTCCTGATTGCTATCAAAATATAATTTCATGTTATATGTAATACATAAAAGGTAAAATTTCTAATTGCGTGTTTGGTCCTGCAGTTAATATTTCACCAATGGTATCAGCAAATTTTAATGTTACAGGATTACCATCACAAAATATACATGAATTATAATTAAGTTTAGTTAGTGACAGAATATCTCTACAAACATCCTTTATGTTTGCATTACCTCTTATTACTTTAACACTTAAAGGATTTGGTGTTTCAAGTCCTAAAACTGATTGAATCCTTGGAATAAATCCTTTTGTCCATAAAAAAGCTGAACTTTCATTTTGTATAAATGCTATACCTCTCAAGACAGGATAATTTTCAGATCTAAATAGTTTAAAAACTTTTTCATTTCTAATTCTTATTCCGTTTAGTTGTATATCATCTCCTACTGCTTCCTTAAAACCTTCCCATTCTTCATTATTAAAATATGTTTTACCGTGTATAAATATTTCGTTAGGATAAGTATTTTTATTTTCTTTCTTGAATGATTCAATAGCTTTAGTAACTAATTCTTTAGCGCTTTCCTTGCTCAAATGATATTCTTTTGTGCTTGGGTTATAGTATGGCCCAACTCTTCCACGAAAGACAATTCCATCACCAGAATCTAAAAACATCTGTGCGGCACAACAGGCATATCTTTTATCAGAATTAGTTTCGTCAGTTTTAAAAGTCAAGCCAATATAACATACACCTTTTCTAATGTCTCCCAATTTCCAAGGTAAGCCTCCAATTTTATAATATATAGAAGTTGCTAAATTCCATGCAATTGCTGTTTCAAATTCTCTTTTTTGTTCCTTCTTTTTATCTGAAAGCTTACCATATTCCATGTAAGCAATTGTTCCTTCTTTGATAACTTGTGTTAGTATTCTATACTTTAGTAATTTTATTTTTAACTGATTATGAAAATGATTTTCATAAAAATAAGCTTCTCTCCATTTCTTTATTTGTGCGTTTTCAAATAACCCTTCATTTTTTCTTGTATATACATCTCTAATGCCTACTGAAATAGCATCTGTTTTTGACACTGTACTTTTAGGCCTGCATAATGAGTATACTGTATCTGGAATAGTCACAAACCATAATTTTGGTAATCGTTCTCCTTCTTTTACAAAATTTATTAAAGGCTCTACATACAAATCAACAATTTCACTTACTCTAACATAATTATCATCATATCGATATAAAGTTTCTAATAGACCATCTTCAATTTCAATAAGTACTGCATCAAAAATAGGTTAGCTTAATTATATTTGGGGCATTATGGGAAGGAAAGTAAAAAAGCTTGTAGTATCAGTTGAAGCCAGGTTGGCCTTGGCAAAAGGCTACCGGGAAGGCAAG
>JAABVA010000328.1_pt1 | contig 61649 bp, 66 predicted proteins | sample 5560331 | NCBI WGS metagenome assembly JAABVA01 (sample SAMN12812661, study PRJNA571458) | rock metagenome | isolation source: Antarctica rocks | place: Antarctica: Victoria Land, Mt New Zealand sud | collected 2016-01-07
GACCCTCTATAAGATTTTAGAATTTGCAGGAACAGACGTAAAAAGATTTTTTAAAACCAGAAAAGGAACCTAACCCTACCCTACACCGACGTCGTGGTACTTTTTCTCCCTTTCTTTAAATCACCCCCATAAGCAGTTTGCATGTGAACCAGTAAGGTGGCGATCCCTTTTCGGTAATTTGGTAGCTCGGTACCTTTATAGCCATTGATCTCCGCATTAGTATAAATGGTCAATTCCTCATTTTTGATCAGCCTGCCAAAATAATTCAGTTTAAAAAGTGCGCCCTCTAATGAGCTTTTTACATCAATCAGATCGTTGATCACGTCCTTTAAAATAAAAGTTTGCGTCTCACTCATGACTAGCTTGTTTTATGTTTAACATGTTTGTTAGATTCCGTAAATTAATTTGAACTAATGCACTAAATACAACAGAGTATTTACAAGTATATCAAACATAATTATATAAGTTATTTGAGTTTTTGGCAATCACGCAGCCATTCCTGGCCTCGTAAAATCCCAATAAATAGGATAAACACCATGAGGCATTTCTGGAAAAGGCCAAACATAATTTTTTAAATAATGCTCGTATCCAAATGCCCATTTAAAGGACTGCTCTACTGCATATCCACAAGTAAGTCCTTTGTTATATCGTATATCACCAGGGAAAGTATAACAGATTTGACCAAAAGTTAACATGTGTATATCCAAATTGATACTAATTTGAGGTGACAAAAGCCTTACTATTGGAGATTGGTTATAAATCGCTTTTTGACCGCAAATCAAATAGTTTTCAATTTCAAATTTGTATTCTTGCTTCAGATCTTTATCGTTTACGCTATAACGCAAAATGAGCTTGTGTTCTAAGTTTATTATTTTAACGAACTTCAAATCAGACAGTGACTGAAGATGAACAAATCTATCCATCTCCCTAAATATCCTCATTGCTGAAATTTCAGCTTTACTCATATCCATAAAATTTTGTTGGCGTTATTGAATGTCCAATCGTGCCCAGTACTCCAGCACTCGATATTGCGCCTTGATTACTTTTTAACAAGTCGATTTTCTTATCAAAAGAAGTAGCAGGAGTAGCACTGTTAGGGTTATAATCATAATCTATTTCTATGCCGTTGCCATCTCTATTTATAAAAGGATAATTATCTGTAAGGAATTTTTGCCAATCAAATTCAAACTGCTTGTAATTTGGTCGTTCAAAAATCAATGGTACTTCTTCTCCTTTGGAAACACGGACTTTCGAGTAGTCTGCAAGTTTTGGTACCTTTACAATCAAATTATTACCTATCATTATGCCATTATGCGCAGCATAAGCCTGCATTTTGGGAACAAAGCTTGTATGCAGACTGACAGTTGTGAGTTCTGAACAACCATTTACTCCAAAAATATACCAAGATACTTGGTCGTCATCACCAAAATCAATTCCTGCGCGGGTAAAAATCTGGTCTAATTCATTAGCTCCAAATATTTCTGGAAGCTCATACTTCATAAAATAAGTAAAAAATGCGACCGCTTTTAAAGCATCGTCTATCGCTTGTTCTTTTGTTTTTGACTTTCCTCCAAAATATAAAAATAGGCCGTCATATTGCTGCCGTTGAATATGACCATCAAACAAAGAACAGGTGTGTATGGCTGCACTTTGTATCGTTTGAATAATTAGTGCAATTTGATCATGGTTATACTTTCGAAAAAAATGCGTTGAGTTTTTGACATCAATGAAGACAGATACGATATAATGTTCTGCTTTAACATTTTTACTTGTGCGTAAATAGACAAAGTCGGGATGGTCTCCAGAACTAACCTGAATAGGATAATTTTTATTTAATAACCTTTTGAGCGATGTAAGACCTGTTTCTGCAGAAAGATCATTCACATCTTCCAGTAAAAAATTTGCTGTATGATTACCGGTTTTAGCACTGAATTGCATTACTTTATTATGCAATAAAGATGGATCTTCGATAGCACTTCGAATTTGATTCAAATATGCTTGATATACTTTTTTAGCCATTTATTTTTTATTAATTGTTAACATGATAAGAATGGGTATAAGAAGCATGAATTCAGCTAAAATCAGGCTACCTGATATTGTCAATAAGCGATACTTTTTCTTTAGGCCGACTGCAAGGATATGAAGCTGTGTTCCTACATCATCTTTAAGGTCATTTTCTTCAATATTTTCAAATTTAGCTTTGAAATCTGAGCAGCTGAACTCTGCTACACTACCATAATATAACACACTTTTCGCCCTACCATAAGTTTCACCGCTTTTTAGAAATGGATTTATGGCAAGTAAAGTTGTAATAATAGCAATGAAGCAACTAAGCAAGAATAAACAAATGAAAAAAGCGGTTAATTCAGTAATCGTAAATTTATTCTGTACCCAATTAATACTGGTTAAAAATAAACCTATGAAGAATGTATTTACTGTTAAATAAAATGCACCTTTAGAATTAATACTTGAATAGTACGAATCGTATCTGGTAAAACTAAATTTTGCTCGATCATAGAAATCTTTCATGCGTGTTTAAAACTAATTTTTAAAAACCGATTCATTATTAATACGTTTGTTTCATCAAAGATACTATACGATTATCTGTTTCACAAATGAAACAACCGTTTTATTATTAACACACACAAAAGTTATCCACAAAATATGAGTACAACACTTGACACAGCAAAGCTGGCCGATATGCTCCGTTCCAAGCGGGGTAATAAAGGTTTAAGAGCAATTGCAAGTGAAATGGGAGAGGTGAGTGCTCCTACATTATCAAGGATTGAGCAAGGAAAACTTCCTGACGTAGATACATTTATTAAAATATGCAAATGGTTACAAGTACCAACCGATTTTTTTATTCTAAATAAATCATCAGAACCAATGTCTTCCAAGGAACATGTAGTAGCTCACCTCCGAGCAGAACGGGAATTGAGTAAAGAGACGATTGACATGCTTTTACGAATGATTGATTTAGCTTACGCCTCAAAGTAAATTTGGAATACATTGACTAGTAAAAGTATTCTTAAACGGGGCTTTAAAGCTCATGCCGAAAAGCAGTCTGTTGAATATAGGATCAAGCTTTCTTTAAAGCAACATGATCCTTTAGATGCTTTTGCTCTTGCTGATTATCTTCAAATTCCCATTTATCCAGCAACTGATCTTCTTGCTTCCCAAGTTGATAAAACTTTGCTTATGGGGTCAGGAGAAAACGACTGTTGTTGGAGTGCGCTAACAATGACGACAAAAGCTGGCAATAAAGTTATCATCCATAATCCGTTTCATTCTTCCGCAAGGCAACAAAGTAATATTATGCATGAATTATCACATATTTTATGCAACCACGATCATGCTACTGCTAAATATGATTTTGAATTACCGCTTGGAATGCGCCATTTTGATGAAGTTCATGAAGAAGAAGCCAAATGTTTGGGTGCAGCATTACAAATCACCAGGCCAGGCTTATTATGGGCAATGAATAGAAACATGACTCAGTCGGATATGGCTAACTACTATAATGCAAGTTTAGAAATGGTCTCTTATAGATTAAATACTAGCGGGGTAATTAAGCAATATAGCTATTCAAATAAATAATAGAAAACTTCTCATTTCCTCCTGCTTAACATTCCATTTTTTAAGTTCTCTATATAGAAACGCTTAATAATACAATGCCGGAACAGCAAAATATAGAATATAAACAATCTTGGAGAGACGAATACTTAAAGTGGATTTGCGGCTTTGCAAATGCGCAGGGTGGTAAGATCTATATTGGTATTGATGACAAAGGGATTGTTACTGGGCTTAAAGATTATAAAAAGTTACTGGAAGATATTCCCAACAAATCTGTTAATCATTTGGGATTGGTTGTTGACGTTAACCTACATCAGGAATCAGAGAAGCATTATATGGAAATCGTTGTTCCGCAAAGTAAAGTTCCAATATCTTACCAAGGTATTTTTCATTATAGGAGCGGAAGCACAAAGCAGGAATTAAAAGGAATTGCACTGCAGAACTGGCTATTAAAGAAAAGTGGCAAAAGCTGGGAAGATATTCCTGTTTCGGATGCAACGGTTGATGATTTAGACAAAAATTCAATCAAATCATTTCTTTCAAAAGCAATACAAAAAGACAGAATTCCTCCTGAAGCTGAAACCGATGACGTGAAAGTTTTATTTGACAACTTGAGCCTGATTTCTGAGGATCAATTTACCAATGCTGCAATTTTACTTTTTGGGAAGAGGCCGGCTGCAATAAGTGGCACTGCTATTTTCAAAATAGGTAGGTTTGGAAAAGAAGACCATGATCTACTCTTTCAGGATATTGTAGAGACGAACCTTTTTGCAATGGCCGATAAGGTCATGGAAATACTTAAATCCAAATACTTGATCCGTCCGATTTCTTATCGGAGTTTAGAGCGAATGGAGCCGTTGGAATATCCGGAAGCGGCTTTGAGAGAAGCAATACTCAATGCCATTATTCATAAGGACTACTCCAGTACATTTATTTTTTTGCGGGTTTATGATGACCGGCTGGAGATTTGGAATCCAGGAAGTTTGCCCGACGAGCTTAATATCGAAAAGCTTAAAGGAAAGCACTCCTCATACCCCAGAAACATCCATATTGCTGGCGTTTTTTTCAAAGCTGGTTATGTTGAATCTTGGGGCCGTGGTACTAACAAGATTATTAGTGCTTGTATTGAAGTTGGTCTGCCAGAACCTGTGATCGAAGAGGATGAAGGTGGCTTGAGAGTTATTTTTAGGAAAGATATTTATAATCGAGATTACCTCCAAAAGCTTGATTTAAATGAACGGCAGATCAAAGCAATTCTATATGCAAAAGAAACCGGGCAGATTACAAATTCGGCTTACCAAAAACTGAATGACATTGGCAGATCCGTTTCAGCTTCTGAATTACAAGATATAACTGATAAGAAGCTGCTAAAGAAAATCGGGAATACAGGGCGAAGCACTAAATATATGTTGCCCTATTAGCATTATTAAACATCCGCTAAACATCCAATAGATGAAACAAACGTCCGATAAATAAAACAAATATTGCATAGGTGAAACATTTATACCGTAAGTGAGATAAGCGTTCCGTGAATTGCCAAATAGCTAAAAAATTTGTTTGAATTAAAATTGAGTTTGAATTGGATTTTAAAAAACACACGATAGTGTAAACTAAAATGTATCAATTTTTTATCATCAGAGAGTACGTTGTTAATTTTTCAGGTCTAAAGTAACCTAAACGATTGTAACTTAATAATTTCATTATAATTTTTCATCTTGAACACCTGAAGGGTTTTTGTCCTTTCTCCTGCCAGAACACGTATTTTGTCCTATAACTATGATTATGTTCGGTTAAATCTGTCCACTATAGACAACAAAAAACCGGGTCGGTAGGCCACAAAATGCGGTTAGGGAAGACTTTTTAAATAATCAAATGAGGAGTTTAGTAAATCTGTTCACCACAGAAAACCTTAAATTCCTGTCGTTTTAACTTAGTTTCAGAAAGCTTAATCATAGGAGTAACATGTTAATTATTTCAGGAACTGATGAATCTTTTTACCTGCTTGAAGTATGTTCAATTAAAAGCCATATGATTAAAAGACTGCACCCGACAATAAAAAGAAAAGCCCGACTAGTGCAAACAGGGTACTGGCCAGCCACAGGCTTTTTCGTTTAGTGATGATCGCAATAGCCCCGATCGCTATAGCAATCTGGAACATGGTTACGGCCCTGGCCAGCATACCGTGACGGGCGATATGCCAGTTAGACCTGGTTTGTTCGTCTTTAGCCTGCCGCATGATCTTGGCCTGTTCGTTTTTGTCTTGTATGATCTTGGCAGCAGTTTCCGTCAGCGGGGTCTTTCCGAAGGCAATCAGGAGCTTGTTCGAAGAAGTTAAGATTTCTGCCTTCACGCTTTTGGCCTGGTAAAAAGCCCAGCTGTCAGACGAGCGCATCTGAGCAAGCATCGCCTCGTCAGCATGATCCCCCGCTAGCAGGCCACTCACTGCAGCCAATACAGCAAAAATGGCTGTAGTCAAAGCTACGTATAATACCCACTTTTCCTTGCCTTCAGCTAAAGCTTCATGAGCATGTTCATTTCCCTGTTCATGAATTTTTTCTGAAAAGTCTTCTATCTCATCCATAAATTAGTGTTTTTCCTTCCCTTTATGTAACTGTATATTGAAGGCATTGTTACTTGCTTTTGTGGGAATATAAACGAATTAACTACTGTTTTTTCAAAAAGCTGTTTAGAAACGGTCAGGGTCACTCAGTACATCTTTTCAGCAGGAGGTCTAGCAATGCTGATTAGTTATATCTTTCTGAAAATAAGACTGGTAAAAATTGAAAAGGCTTTATTTTTTCTCACCTGTTCACCAGTTTCTTATCATATCCTTTGAAATTTATAAAAGAAGGTTGATCTCTATTATCATAAATGGCTTGCTTTTAGATGGCTGTAATTTATCCATATTTGTAGGTGATACCTACTGTTAAAATCAAAATTATAATATCGATTTATGGAAAGGTTTAAAAAAATAATTTTGAAGGCTTTAAAATGGGTGGGAATTTCGGTGGCATCAATCCTACTGCTGATGTTCATTATTCCGATCTTATTTCCCGGAACTATTTCTGAGCAGGTAAAGATATTTGCGAATAAGCACCTGGCTGGGAAACTTGATTATAAGAAGGTGCATCTTACATTTTTCCGGCATTTTCCCTCTCTTACGGTATCTGTGGATGACTTAGTACTTCAAGGGTCCAAGCCATTTCAGCTGGATACTTTACTGTCAGCAAAAGAAGTGGCAGTGGGAATCAATCTGAAAAATCTGATTTTTGATGGTGACGTTAAGATCAATGAAATTTACATAAATGATGCTTATGCGAATGTTTATGTCAATAGTAAAGGGCAAGCCAATTATAATGTCTATGTCTCCAGCCCCTCTAAAAGTCCAAAAGACACCACTAAAAAGGGCACGTCCATAAAGCTTGAACTCATCAAATTTAAGAACTGGCATATCAAATATATCGACCATACAGCTAAAATATTAGTGGATGCAAAAGGACTTAATTATACAGGGCAAGGTGGATTGAGTGAGGATATTTTTGATCTCAAAACTGATCTTGAGATTGATCAATTGGATTTTAGCCTTAACAGGATCTATTATGCCAAACAAAAATCCCTGCGTGCTGACCTGGTTACAAGGATCAATACCAATGCATTGACTTTTGTACTACGAAAAAATGAACTAAAGATCAATGATCTCCCGTTAAAATTCACTGGTTTCGTGAGCATCCTCAAGGATGGATATGACCTCGATATCAAAGCTGCTGCAGAAAAAACTACCATTCATGATATGATTTCTGTGCTGCCGCCACAATATCTTGATTGGGCGAAGGATACCAAACTAGAGGGAAACAGCGATCTGTTTTTCAGCCTGAAAGGAACGTTTAGTGAACCCAGGAATCTGAAGCCGAGATTTACAGCGCATTTGCTGGTTAACAATGGTGTCATTTCCAGCGAAAAGGCGCCCGTGCCAATGAACAATCTTAATGTTGATCTGAACATCGATTTACCCTCATTAGATACGGAACAATTAGGATTGGATCTAAAAAAACTAAGCTTCGACCTCGGACAGAAAAACACTTTCCGGGCGGCACTAAAAACCAAAGGATTAAGCGAAATGAACGTAAATGCTGATATAAAAGGTGCTGTCAATCTGCAGACACTGGACGAGGCATTAGGTTTAAAAGGTCTTAAAATAAGAGGTCTAATGAATGCCGACGTCAAGGCAAACGGCATTTTCAGCATGGATAAAAAACTTTTTCCGAAAACTAATGGATATCTTGATCTGAAGGACGGCTGGTTAAAAACAACATTTTATCCGAACCCGATAAAGAATATCAATCTGACAGCTAACATCAAAAATACTGATGGTACCTTCAGCACCCTTGATGTAAAACTTGCTCCTTTCAAATTTGATTTTGAAAGAAATCCTGTATTCGTTAATGCCGAACTACAGAATTTCGAAGATCTGCTTTATAAAGTTCGCGCAAAAGGGATTTTAAATGTTGGAAGAATTTATCAGGTGTTTGCGAAAAAAGGATTGGATGTCAGTGGATTAATAACGGCGGACCTTTCTCTTAATGGCCGGCAAAGTTATGCCACCACTAGTCAGTACAGCAAACTTGATAACAAAGGCACCCTGATCCTGAAAAACATAAAAGCAAATACTGCATACCTGCCAAAGTCATTTTATCTTAAAGAGGGTAGCTTCCAGTTTGAGAATGAAAAAATGTGGTTCAGGAAATTTTATGCCACTTATGGAAAATCTGATTTTTCGCTGAATGGTCATCTGCTAAATACGATCAATTATTTTATCGAGCGCAAAGGAACCCTTCAGGGAAACTTTGCATTACATTCCAATTATATTCTGGTCGATGAATTTATGGCGCTGAAGAATGGTGACAATGATGATAAATCTTTAGAAGTGGAATACGCGAAAGCCGAAAACCCCAAAAGCAGCGGTGTCGTGATCGTTCCGAAAAATCTGAACGTTTCCTTAGCGGTTAATGCAAAAAAAATGGAATTTAAAGGGCTGAAGATTAATCAGCTTCAGGGGATGGCGTCTATGAAGAATGGTCAAATCTTTTTGAAGAACACATCATTCGAACTTGCTGGAAGCAGGATGAACATTGATGCCCGTTATCAGGATGAATCTCCGTTAACTGCCAATTATGATATTGCCCTTAAAGTGCAGGATTTTGATGTACAAAAGGCTTATAAGGAAATCGATATGGTGCGCAAAGTGGCTACTTCTGCAAAAGACGTCAATGGAATTGTATCGCTAGATTATAAGCTGAAGGGTGATTTGGATAAAAACATGAGTCCTATTTATCCTTCAATAGAAGGTGGAGGTATAGTAAACCTACGGGATATAGCAGTGAAAAACCTAAAAATGATTTCCGTGATTGGCGATAATGTAGGAGCTGGTGCCTTTAATAATCCTAATATGAAAGGAGTCAATATTGAAACACACATTAAGGATAACCTGATCCACATCAATGAATTTAAGTTTAAAGTCTCCGTTCTCAGACCTTCCATCAGTGGAACTACAAGTTTTAACGGATTATTGGATATACTGGTAAAAGTAGGGCTGCCTCCTGCTGGCTGGATCAGTATTCCTGTTGCAGTAACAGGAACACAGGACAAGCCGAAACTCAAGTTTTTCAGCAGGACTGGCCAGGGAATTTTACAAGCGCTATATAACAGGGAAACTCATAAGGTGATCCGGGAAGAGAGACGTGATAAAATGAAATCAGGGAGAGAGCAGCGCAAAGAGAAAAAAGCGCAGGAAAAGAAAGCTAAAAATGCAGAGGAACAAGTAGATAAAGACCTTAAAAAAAATTAATGTAGCAGGCAATTGAATACTAAGAGAGTGGAGATTACGGAAGTCTTAACCATGCTATTCCCATACGCTAGGGAGGATTATAATTTTCGATCCCCCTCTTTTGGATTGAAACCTTGGCTTATAATAATGATTATGTTGAGTTAACTTTTGGCCATTTCTGTCATTGACGATTCCTGTCAGCCGTTATAAGTGTTAAATAAAGTTAAACAACAGATAAGCTTCTGCTTGTAAAAGGAGTTTGAGGTATATTGCAGCTACCTAAAAGCGCCCAATGAAAGTATTTGTCGTTAACACACTTAGCAATGACTTTGATTTGCTCTTTTAATGATCCATTATGAAATCAGTGATGGATTTAGAACGAATGAAAACCAGAATACAGATGCTTTTAGTTTTTTACAAAAGTACGCTTACCTTAAGCATCTGCTTTTCATTAGTGTTTGCAGTAATTGGAGGCCCTGCGCCTTTTCGTAATTTCGGTATCGCACTAATGACTGGTGGAACAGTAATCGGTCTGCTGTACAAAGAAATCTCACATAAAAATGAATATTACTTTTATTATAATACCGGCATTTCTAAACTGGCTTTGCTGTTTTCCTGCGCCGCTATTAACACAATGTTTGGATTAGTTCTATGTCTCGTGCAGTCCTATGTCTGATCTCCTTGAAATAGACAGTGTCACAAAGGCATTTGGATATAACCGGGTACTTACAGATATCTACGTGAAATGTAGGAGAGGGGAGATTATAGGCCTGCTGGGTAGAAATGGAACAGGGAAGTCAACGCTGCTAAAGATCATGTATGGGACACAGACTGCTGATAACAGGTTTATCAGAATAAACGGAAAAGTTTATGACAAGCCGTACCGCAGCGGCCTGGTTGCCTACCTACCCCAAGATTCTTTCTTACCTAAACAGCTAACTATTTCTAAAGCCATCCAGTTATACCTGGGATATGATAGCATTATTTCCTTTGCAAAAGATGAAATAATCGGCCCTTTACTTAAAAGTAAAGTGAGCTCCTTATCAGGAGGGGAGCTAAGATACCTGGAAATTAAGCTCCTGCTTAACCTACCTGCTATGTTCGTATTAATGGACGAACCCTTCAATGGAATTGCCCCGGTTGTAATAGAGCGTTTAAAGCAAATGATCCGGGAACACGCAAAAACGAAAGGGATTATCCTTACCGATCATGATTACAGGAATGTCCTGGATGTAGCAGGCAGCTATTACTTGTTACATGACGGTGGTATTAAGCACATTCAAAACAAGGATGATTTAATTAGGTGGGGATATTTGTCAGAAGATCACTAAGAGTAATTTGGGGTATTTTTCTATTTGCTGATCTATCCCCGTTAACAATAGTATTATAAACTTGCTAATCGAAGTACAATTCTTTCACAATGTTCATTTCTATTATATATCTTTCTTTCTTTTTATAGGTTCTGTAAATTATTTTAAGTTTTACGGCCCCAACTTAAATACATTAGATAGAGCAGTAACAAATAGAAGCAATTGCAGTCTGTAAAGACCGGGCTGACTTAAGGGAGACAATTAGCATAATGACAAGGTTTCCTGCAAAAGCCCTTTCTGCCTTTTAAATTGTAACCAAAGGATATTTTTTGATATGAAATTAGAGATCACCTCCCTTTCAAAAACCTACTCCAATGGAGTACGGGCGCTAAAGGATGTTTCCTTAACCTTAAACAACGGCATGTTTGGCTTACTGGGCCCAAACGGGGCAGGCAAATCATCCTTGATGCGAACAATAGCAACGTTGCAAGAAGCCGATAGCGGAAGTGTTTTTTTAGACGGCCTAGATGTTCTGAAAAATAAAACTGAGGTAAGACAACTTTTGGGATATTTGCCGCAGGAATTTGGGGTATACCCCAAAATTTCAGCCGAGCGGATGCTGGACCATGTTGCACAGTTGAAAGGCGTTGGTAACAAAGGGGAACGGAAGGAATTGGTAGCAGCATTACTGGACAATGTGAACCTGGGTAAAGACAAAAAGAAAAACCTGGGTACCTACTCAGGCGGGATGAAACAGCGCTTTGGCATTGCGCAGGCATTGATCGGAAACCCTAAACTAATTATTGTTGATGAGCCAACGGCTGGACTAGACCCGGCGGAAAGGAACCGCTTTTATAACCTTTTAAGCCAGTTAGGTGAAAATACCATAGTGATCCTTTCCACACACATCGTGGAAGATGTCAGCACCTTGTGTTCGAATTTTGCCATTATTTGGCAGGGGGAAGTATTGTACGCTGGACAGCCCGACTCAGCGGTACACGAACTGGAAGGAAAAATCTTTACCAAAGCAATCGATAAAACGCAATTGGAAAGCTACCAGGACGAGTTTAAAGTAATCTCCACACAGTTAAAGACCGGTAAATTGCACATCCGGATTTTCCAGGATATAGAACCGGGGCGAGATTTTGTTCCCGCTGTTCCGAACCTGGAAGATGTCTATTTCAGCAATATCTCCTCCCGTACGAATGTGAACACGATTTAAACTTGCATTAAGCTACCCGTCCTTATGTTCTGGAAAATATTTGTTTTTGAAATTCAAAACCGGCTAAGAAGCCCTGCTGTGTACGTTTACTTTGCTGCTGCATTTATTTTTATCACGTTCTCTTTTGCCACGGGCGCATTACCGGTAGGAGAAAAAGAGCACATCAATAGCCCTATGCTGATCGCGTTTTCCATGGGCTATATCTCGATCATCATGATGCTGGTCACGTCAGCCATCATGGGAGTGCCCTTGTATAAAGATATTGAATATAATACCAAAGATTATTACCTTACTTATCCCATTACCAAGTTCGGCTATTTTTGGGGCCGTTACTTTAGTTCGTTACTATTTGTATTTATTATTGGATTCGGGGTAATCTTAGGTGTTTATGCCGGTACTAAACTTGGCCCTGCATTGAAATTAAACCCTGCAAGCCGGTATGGCCCCAATTATCTGGAATATTACCTCCAACCGTTCTTGCTGATAGGCATACCCAACCTTATTTTTACTTCTTCTGTTTTTTACGGCCTGGTTGTTATCACCAGGAACATCAAGGTAATATACAGCAGCGGGATTATTTTATTCCTGGGCTATGTAATAGCTACCTTCTTTTTGTCACGTACCAGTAACGAGGCTATCATAAACCTGGCGGACCCTTTCGCATTCAGCGGTATTCGCTTGCAGTTCCTCAGTTCAAATGATCAGGTTAGGAGCACAGCGATGATTGCTTTTAATGGCTCGTTGTTATTAAACCGCATACTATGGCCATCCGCCGGCTTGGTGCTCTTATTTTTTACCTACGCTCGGTTCAACTTTGAAACCTTTTTTAGCGGAAAAAGGGATAAAAGCAGTAGTAAAGATGAAAAAAAGATCAACCGGAATACCACTATTCCAAAAGTTAGGACCAGCTTTACAGGCCGCTATAATATCAATACACTGTTTTCTTTAACCAAGACCGAACTACTGAATATTATCCGTGACAATTATTTCTGGCTTATCATGGCATTCGGATCCGGATTTTTAGCTTTTATATTTTATTTAGGTGATAACAACTACGGTGTCCCCGATTTCCCACGAACTGTGTCGCTACTGGCGCTATTTAACGAGGTTTTCCTGTTCTTTACTTTTTTTATTATCATTTTCTATACCGGCGAGACGGTCCATCGTGACCGGATAACCCGTTATGCTTATATCAATGATGCCTTACCAATGCCTAACTGGGTGCTTAACGGTTCCAGGCTGCTAAGCTTACTTGTCCTCGGCTTTTTTCTTTCCCTATTGCCCATGTTCCTGGGGATTATCGTGCAACTGTCAAGGGGCTTTACCCTGTTGAACCTTCCTGTATATTGTTTTGCTGTATTCACGCTAATCCTGCCCCGGTTTTTAGAGATGGTGGTATTTGCTTATACAGTACATGTAGTAGTGAACAACAAATTTGCGGCCCATGGCATCGGTATCGCGTTCTGGGTAGTGCTGTACTTTTTAAACCTGACTAACCTGTTCAATTATAAACTGTTCCTGTATTCCTATACCCCTGATTTTACCTTGTCGGATATGGATGGTATAGGGCACATGATTGTACCGGTATACTGGTTTAATCTCTACTGGTTACTAGCGGCTGGATTACTGGTTATTGTTGCAGCGTTGTTTTATTACCGCGGGGTGTCCGCCTCGCTAAAAGAGCGGCTACAGCTGGTGAGTGAACGCTTTGATCGAAGGACGCGAACGGTAACTGCTGTGTTATTGCTGCTTTTTCTGACAACAGCATCGTTTATATACTACAATGTAAGTTATCTGAACAGCTACATCACTAAAGCCGAGAATGATCAGCGTGCAATAACTTATGAAAGAAAGTTAAAGCGTTATGCTAATTTGCCTATCCCAAAAGTAACAGCGATAAGGTTATTTATCGATCTTTTCCCAGATAAGCAGCAGGCCCGGACAAAAGGCTATATCACGCTGGTTAATGAAACAACCAGTCCTATCGGTAGGATCTTGCTTGACGGGGACGAGGTAACCACGTATAACTTGAAAGTCGGCGGAAAAGATATTCCCTTCACCTCACCGCTCGTTTACCCTTCGGGTAGGCTCAGCTGGTTCAGGCCAAAGTTGGACACGGCAGAGTTTAGGTTATATCAGCTTCGAAAAGTGTTAAACCCTGGGGATTCGGTGATAGTAGAGATCAATTCGTCCGTCTATTACAAAGGCTTTAGCAACGACCTTTACAGTTCTGATATTTTAAGGAATGGTGCCTTTTTTAAAGGAGGATTACCTGGATTGGGATATGACGAGGATGATGAGTTAAGCAGCCCATACGAACGAAAGCAAAATAATTTACCTCCCAAAAAAGAGGAAGAAGTCCCTCAGGATGATCCGGAAGGAATTCAGACACTTAAAGCAGGTAAAGCGGCCGCTCTGTTTCCCCTTGATATTACGGTCAGTACAGCAGGGGATCAGACGGCCATTGCCCCTAGCCGGTTGCAGAAAAAGTGGAAAGCTGGCGGGCGTAATTACTTTCATTATGTGCAAAAGGAACCAGGAATGTACCCGCCTTTTGGCATTATCAGTGCGAGGTACGCAGTTTGGAAAAGCGTTATAAAAACCGATAGTGACCGTAAGGTCAATGCGTACTTGTATTATCATCCGGCACACAGGGCTAATATTGGACGGTTCATGAACGCAATTAAAGAGGGCCTGGGCTATTATGGCAAAGTTTACGGCAATTATCCCTTCAGGGATGTTAGGCTGGCTGAAACGGGGGTTTACGGCCCTAAGGTTTCTTCAATGACTTCACTTTTTACTTACTCCGAAAACCTGGGATGGAATGCGGATTTTAAAGGCCCTGACCAGTTTGATTATTGCTATTATATGGCTACCCAGCAACTGGCCCAGCAATGGTGGCGGTTCCAGGTAGCTCCAAATAACACCGTCGGGTCAATGGTAATCCCGGAAGGACTTGCAAAATATGATTCCTATGTTATGGCAGAAAAAAGATATGGTAAAAATAATATGCGAAATCTTTTAGTAGACCAGATGTGGAATTATCTTTTTTTTCATAACCGTGGAGAAGATGCCGAGCATCCTATCATTAGTGCAAACAAAAACTATGAGTGGGACAATAAGACAGGAACAGTTTTATATGGATTAAGGGATTTGATCGGCGAGGATAATATCAATGCAGCATTGCGGGAGTTTAGGCAGGCCTATGCTTTCAAAAAAGCACCGCCCTATGCCGGAAGCAATGATTTGTACCGGTATTTGAAAAAGCATACGCCCGATTCACTTCAATATTATCTTACTGATACGTGGCAGAAAATCACTTTTTATGACAACCGGGTAACCAGTGCTAAAGCCGTTCCTATCGGAAATAATAAATATAAAGTAACTTTTAACGCACACACCAGCAAGATTTATATTAATGGTAAAGGAGCAGATGAACCTGCACCAATGAATGATTATATTGATTTAGCCGTATTTGCAGAGCCGGCCAGAAACAAGGAAGGGCAAACGCAGGTCGTGCCGCTGTATTTTGAAAAACATAAGCTCGGTGCTGGTGAACATGATATCTCGGTAGTGGTACAAGGCAGACCGGTCAGCGTTGGAATTGATCCGTTTAATAAACTAATCGACCGAAAGCCGAATGATAATATTAAAATGCTTTAATACGATCAGAGTCGTTGTTCCAGCCAAAAGAGCAATTTATATAATCAAACATTCCTAACAATGATTTACTAGTTATTGATTTCGCTTGTTCTAGTAATCGTATTACTGGCCGGTAATAATTATAAAAAGAAGGCATCCATTAAAAGAAAGCTGACCCAAATTAAGGATAGGTGGGCTAAACCTAACTTTGCTTACAGAAACTTTGACGAGATCAGCAGGTATTTAACTGCCTGTAACATTGTATCCGATATTTCTGCAGGCACAGGGGGAGACCTGGATTTAGAGGATTTATTCAGTTTTATTGACCGGACGAATTCTAAGCCAGGGCAACAGTATTTGTATAAAAAGATCCATTGTCTTGAACCCTCCGAAAGTTACTTTAATCACTTGGAGGAAAATATAAACCGGCTAACAGAAGACCCGGAAGCTAGAGCAGAAATCGAGCTAACGCTATCTGAATTAAGCAGCAACGATGCTTCTTATCTGCCGGAGCTATATAGTAAAACCCATACGCACCTTTTTCATCCCCTTACGGAACTTTACATCAAGCTGTCGCCGTTATTATTCATCATCCTGGTCGTCGTTTTAAGTGTTGCTCCGAACGGCCCCTGCTTTCTATTGCTTCTTGCTTTAGTTATTACCAACATGGTAGTACATTATCTTAACAAAAACAACATTTTGAAATATACGCATTCGCTACCACAGTTGCTTATTCTAAGCAATATCAGTATTTGGCTTGCAGAAAGGGGGGTTTTTAATAACAGTGAGGCCATAAGCACCAGTTTGGCCAGAATTACTAAATTAAGGAAGTCTTTAAGCATTATTAATTTTCAAACTAAAGTAGTAAATGACCCAACTGATGTGATCTATCTGATCAATGAATGGTTCAAGATGGTTTTTCTTGCCGAACCATTGATTTTCCTCTTTACTATAAAGAGGGTTAACCTGTATTTGCCGGATATTAAAATCCTGTATGAAGCAGTTGCAGAGATAGATATGTGTATTTCTATTCAGTCCGTTAGGGAAGGGCTGCCTTATTACTGCTTGCCAGAGTTTAACAGTACAAGCGAAAGTTTAACGATTAAAGATTTATATCATCCGTTAGTTGAAGGGTGCGTTGCCAATTCAATCAGCAGTGATAATAAGAAAGTAGTGTTAATAACGGGTTCAAATATGTCCGGGAAAACTACCTTTATCCGGTCAATCGCTGTAAATACACTTCTTGCACAAACACTTCATACATGCACTGCAAGCGTATACCAGGCACCTCCATTAAAAATACTGACCAGCATTCATATGAGTGATGATCTCGATGCTCATAAAAGTTATTTTCAGGCTGAGGCTATTGCTGTTTTAGATATAATTAATCAAAGCCCCGCCGGAAGCAACACGAAAGGTCTGGTGATTATCGATGAAATCTTCCGGGGTACGAATACTATTGAACGAATTGCGGCAGCCATGTCCGTACTGACCCATCTTATTGAATCTAAAAACTTTGTTTTTGTTTCTACCCATGATTTGGAACTGGCAGAGCTTTTAGGTAGTAACAACACCGTTTATTCCTTTGAAGAACTTATAAAAGATGACCGTCTGGTTTTTGATTACAGAATAAAAGCAGGGGTGCTTAAAAACAGAAATGGTATTGCTGTTTTGCAAAGACTAGGTTATCCGCAAACAATTATTGATGCAGCCTTTAAAACCAGCAAGTATTTACGGGAGAAATATGAACTGTAGCTGTTTGAGTAGAAAATATTGCGCTTAAAAAAAAGTGAACGCAGATTACGGGGCATAATCCAACATCAAAAATGCTTAGTCAACAATAAGCTTGACAACTTATAGCAATACTGCTGACAGCAAAAATAAAGAGATTAAAAAGCATTTCGTTAAATTATGTCACCATTAAAGAAACTCCTTTTTTATCTTTTTGCTGCTTACCTGAAAGTGTCCTGTGACAGATTATATTCTATCAGCCGGTTCCTCATCACTAACAGAAAAACCAGGACGATAGGCCGCAAATGCGGGTAAGGGAAGTTAGTTCTATTAGTCGATTAAGTATTCATAGGGACTTGTAGTAAACCAAAGTGGAGAAAAATGATTGTAGCGTCTGCTGCAATACTCGAAGGCAAGTCATTACTTTTCCAGTGCTTGGTTTTACAAGTATTTTTTAATCCGAATTCGACTTTAATTCTTTAAGATTCTGCAAAAAACAGGTTTAATAAGCGTAAAAGCTGAAAGTTAGCCTGGACTAATATCTAAGCTCCTAACTAAATCAGAATTTATTAAATGATAATCAGGCGAACATTATACTCGAACGCAGAATGTAAAAAGCAAGGATAGAGAGGAGGGTTGTGAAATAGTCTACTTAACATAATGACTTTTATGAGACAAATATAAACATTTGATAAGCTATCCGTTCCACTATACTTACATTTCTAAAGGCATAATTCCTTCATATTTATTTGAAAAAATAGGCAATTAAGATAATTAACAAAATCCGAAACGATAAAAACATTAATCTTTTGAACGGGGATAAAAGAATTCTTAACATCAACAACTTGATAAATAAGACTTCGACTATTCAAGAACAATCTGTTCCTACATCTTGGAAAGTTATCGAAGCAGTCATAAGCCGTGTTTTTGTCGGACAAAATAGCTTTTTAATTCATGACGCCACTTTGTTTAAGGCTCCAAAATATATCGTTACCAACATTTGTAAGTTGTCCATAAAATAGTCTAAACACATTCACTTTTGCGCTATAAAACTTCATTATGGCAGCGCAAAATATCACTGGTAAAACCGTTCATGAAACCGAATATCTAAAAGTTTATCAGGTTAGCAATGACGGGGGTAAGTTCAATAAAATCTCCAAAAATTCAATCTTTTTAAAAAGAATCTATCCCCCGAACTTGTGCACCCCATCACAAGTTCATACCCAACAAGTTCTTACCGAATTAGTTCACGGTTAACATTTGTAAAGTACAGAACAAGTTCAACGCAAATACGCCAATGGTAGTTAATAAAACAAGCAGTATCAAGTACTGAATTTAATGGCCGTTAGCCGATCAAAATTCGTCGAGCCAGTTTAACACACCTATCAACCGCAATAAGGAGCAAGTTTGTGTAATTGCGAAGCAATAACCGCCCCGGCCTGCAGCATGGGGCAAACCTACCCTACGGCTCCCGGTGGTCGCTGGGGAAGAAATAAGAAGATAAAATAATGAACGCAGCAACAGAAAAAACCATAAAAAACAAGGGCGGCAGGCCGGAACTGAAGATCAAAAGGAACACCTCGATCAATGTCCGGTTGACGAGCCTGGAAAGGATACTGATCGAAGGCAAGGCCAAGCAGGCGCAGCTTTCGCCGACCGACTGGTTCAGAAAGGCCGCAAAAAAAGCGAAAGTATATCCGCGCATCACGCCGGAAGACATGAAGGTATTGCACATCCTGGCAGGGATGGCCAATAACCTGAACCAGCTGACCAAGCTATCCCATACTTATGGGTTATTAAGGTTTAGGAACGATTGCCAGGAACTGATCGCTAAGATCAACGGGATATTTAACCAGTTCAAGGGCGAATGATTGGAAAGGTAATGACCGGCAGGAGCTTCGGCGGGGTAATCCGCTACAACCTGCAAAAGGAGGATGCCGTCCTGCTTGCGGCAAGGGGAATCCGTACGGACAGCATCCAAAGCATGACCGATGACTTTAACCTGCAAAGAAAGATCAACAAGGAACTGGGTAAAGCCGTGGGACATATCGCCTTAAGCTGGAGTCTGCATGATAAAAACAAGCTGACACCGGAGGTCATGGTAGAAAGGGCAAAAGAATACATGCAGCTGATGGATATTAAAAACACGCAGTACCTAATTGTTCAGCATAACGATAAACAGCACCCGCATCTGCACATAATCTATAACCGGGTTAGCGATAACGGCAAAACAATCAGCGACCAGTTCCAGAAACAACGCAACAGTAAGTTCACTAAAGAAATGACCCTAAAGTATGGTTACTACCTGGCTGAAAACAAGAAAGAAGTAAACCGGGAACAGCTAAAAGGCGCGGACAGCTTGAAGTATGAATTATACGATACCATCAGCAAACAGTTGAAATATGAACGCAATTGGAGCCAGTTTGAAGCGCGATTGAAAGAAAAAGGGATTAGCATCATTTACAAATACAAAAGCGGCAGTACCGAGGTGCAAGGTATCAGCTTCTCGAAGGATGGCATCCAGTTCAAAGGCTCACAGCTTGACCGCAGTTTAAGCTATGGCAATATTAACAAGCAACTGATCAGCAACAACCGGCAGGAAACGCTCGCAGAAACGATACGCAGAACGGTACCGGTTGATGGTAAGCCACAAAGAACAGTAAACCAGGAGACCAGCTTAAATCAGGACGAAGCAGCAGAAACGGCAAATGAACACGCGGATACCTGGCTGATCGAAGAACTCTTTGGCGGCTTTGGAGGTGCAGGCGATACGGATGACGATGCTTATAAAAGAAAAAAACGGAACAATAATCATAATGATAACGAATTGAGCAGATGAAAAGCGAAGACATCATTGAAAGGCTGCAGGACACCGAACAAGTTCTTACCGAACAGGGCAATAGGATCGAAAAACTCGAAACCAAAGAAGTAAAGTCAGTGGATATAGCCATCCCCGATTATTCCCCCGAGTTAAACACGATCTTACAGGAATTAAGGAATATCAACAAAAATGACAAGGTAGATCAAGTTTTAAGCAGGGTTACCTCCATACAGGAGATATTAAAAAAGCAGCCGGTTCCGGTTCATAAACAATTGCGTGTCCTGCTGTTCCCGGAAACTAACCAGGGACAGTATTACAAGATCGTATTCGGCAGGCTTATCCCCTGGGGATTTTGCTTTATGGCGTTGACTTACCTTTTTATTTGGGGATATAAAGCAGCAGCAACCTACCAGCTATATCAAAATCACCTTGATCAGGTTCAAAGCGAACAGCTACAGCGGGAACAGGTTCACTACGAACAAGCATGGCACTATTTACAGCAACATTCAAAGAAGAAAACCATCGCCGCCATGAAGGAAGCCTGGCAAAAGTCAGATAAATAACAGAAGGTCTTTTATCTTTGCCCAACCAATTATAACCCGTATTATGGATTTAGAAGAATACAAACAGCGCCTGTTAGACCTTGCCCAAAAGTGGAGGACCGGACGGATCAACGAAGCCGAATACCTGGAGCTGGACAGCTGGTTCCGGTCACTGGAGGATATTCCTTTAGGCCCTCCGTTAGAAATGGCCGTTGAAAAGCTTGAGAAGCGTTTGCACGAACAGCTGTATAAAAAGGTCAAGCCATCGGAAAGGGAGGACGATTTTAGTGCCTCAAAACTTTTCGGTAAATAAGCCCATTAAAGAAAAAGTCTCCTTACACCTGCTGTTTGGAGACTTAAAACTAACCTTAATACAAGGGCAAAAGATATTGCCCTTTTTTCAAAATTACTATTTTTATAATTGCTGGTATCGGTTAAAATACCAACCAATTTATTTGCTTTTTAGCAAATCATTCTTTTCTTTTTCCGACTGTAAGAGGCGTTCATAAAGCTTTTTGTTTTCTTCAAAAAGTTCAACCAACTTATCGATAGGGTTAAAATTGCAATGATAATTATTTGAACCGACTGCGCCTTGATTAACACTGTTATCGTTAAAAGTATTGAAGAAATTTACAACAGCTTCCTCGCTGAAGTTTTTGATCGCTTCCGCTGATACACCCAAAACACCGGCAACTTTCTCCAATAAGTCATCCTCAATAGTTTCGCTTTGTTCCATACGGGAAACCGTCTGTTGGCTAAGCCCCAGCTCATTGGCAAGGTTTTCCTGCTTGATCCCGCGCAGTTCACGGATACGGCTGATCTTTCTTCCTATATGAGTGTTTGATGGTTTAGTCGATGTTTCCATAGTTTCAAATATACAGAGTTTTCAGATGAGTAAAAATAACAGGTTTTCGGGTAAAATACCCGCGGTATGGGTTCGATACGCAATAGGCGGATAGGAAATTTGTTAACCGGTTGATACGAACCGGCTAAAGCCGTTTTTATGTTTTTTGGTAGATACGCTCCCTGGGAAAACTATCCGAAGAAACTCCGTTACTTCGAAGTGGTAAACCCGCTTGTGGTCATCACGGACTTCTTTTCTGCCAATCTGCTGGGCGGCCATTACAAGAAACTAAAAAAATGGAGGCATTACGTGTTGAAGGACAAAGTTTACAAGGATAAACGGCATGGGCCGGGAAGCCTGCTGTTTACCTATGATATGAATGTACGGCTTTTAGAAGCAGCTTATTTACTTTATTACAATGACCGTATCGCTAAAAATGAAAAAGTGATCGTTTCCATTACCGAATTAGAAGCTGAAAAGAAACTCTTGGATGATTTCCCTGAGAACCTTTCCTATAAAGAAATGCATGATCCTTACCAGGCATTCAAGAAAGTATTCAGGAAAATATCATTACAGCAATATAGGGATTATTTACACGAGTGGCTGTATGCGGCGCTTTACATTAAAGGCGGTAAGGACGAACTGGAAGCGGATGACATAAAGTTGGTTTATAAAAACATGCTTAAACTGTATTCAGCTGTATGGCTGATCTATCAGAGAGAAAATAAAGGTTCAGTAAAAAATATTTAGGTTGACACGCCCAGGCAGCTCCGGCAGGCGGCTTCATTGCATCACGCGTTATCACGCTACATTCATTACGCCGTCCGCCTCACTGCCCCCGCAGCAAAACTGAAGCTAAGCAACAGATTTGCTCTTGGACCACGTAGAGGATTGTGAAAGGTGGATTTGAAATATAGATTGCTGACGGGTTTGGTAGTTTACCGACACAAATTCTTTTATGATGTTTTTTTTATCACTTAAAATAATCAGGATTTATGAACAAGGTATTATACGTAGGAAGGAAAGCCAAAGGGCTGAGCGAAAAGCAGATCGCGGGGGTCTTACAAATCGAAGAGCAGGAATATATCGAACTGGAACATTCGCTGAAGGATGTTAACGCCCAGCAGGCTTTAAAGCTTGCAAAACTGTTCGACATCGATGCAGAAATTTTTATTTATACAGACGGTCGTGATGTCCGTTTGCTCAAATATGCGGCGGGTGAGATTTCAAAGTATATGCAAAATGGATCGTGTCAAGGTTTGCCGCCACAGTATTTAGGCGACATCATAGCTTTAGGAAACATGGCACTGGGCCTGGTGGCCGACCTTAACCATGCAGTGTATAAACAATATGAGCTTGAACAGGATAATCTGGCTTTGCGAAAACTGAATGCCGCGTTAAAAGAAAGAGATTAAGTAATTCCTGAAGGACAACAGCTGCGGCAGGCGGCTTGTTACACCATGCGTTCTAAAACCATATATTCATTCGCTTATGGTTCGCTGTGAAGCAGGAGTTAAACTTTCTAAATCACCTGCCTGAAAAAGAAAACAATCCACTGCACCACCCTCACAAAATTAGCACCGCCATAAAACCGTCAAGGCTACACAAGCAGGCCATTGTTTTTTTTTCCGGCAGGCCTGGCCTTGACAGTTTTATGGCTTGCTGCTTCCGGTTGTTTAAGCGATCCAATGGGTTGACGTGTACAGATAGTTTAAAGGCCAGGTTTATTTAAATACCAACATCTGATACTTGTCAAAGACCTGCTCATAAAACAGCCATTATTGTTTCCCTAACGGAAACTTTAATGAACGTTGAGAGTGCTGGCAAGAGGAACGTGACACCTGAAAAGGCAATGGAGATACTGAAAGATAACGGTGTGGAAATTAGTAAAAAAAATGCTGAAGAATTTTTGGATCTGATGTATTTTTTAGCTAAATTGTCTGTAGATCAATGCATTAAAGAAGTGTCAAATATAGAGAAATAGCTGTTTCCCCATGAAAAAGGCAGATTTATACGTCAGGGTAAGTACTGATGAGCAGGCAGATAAAGGCTATTCCATCCGCAGCCAGGAAGAAGTATTGCGCAAATATTGCGGTATTCAGAATATCGACGTGCGCAAGGTGATCTACGAGGATTATTCAGCGAAGACATTCAACCGCCCTGCGTGGACGGAAATGCTCAACAAACTTAGAAAAGAGAAAGGTAAGTCGATTGACTTGCTGCTTTTTACGAAGTGGGACAGGTTCAGCCGTAATGCGGGTGATGCTTACCAGATGATAAACATATTGCGTAAAACCGGTATTGATCCGCAGGCAATCGAGCAACCGTTAGACCTTTCCATACCTGAAAATAAGATGATGCTTGCTTTTTATCTTGCGGCTCCTGAAGTTGAAAACGACCGCCGGGCACTCAATACATTTTATGGGATGCGCAGGGCGAGAAAAGAAGGGCGGTATCTGACAACCGGGCCTTATGGATATGTTAACCGCACGACTGATGGCGGTAAAAAGACAATCGTTCCTATAGAACCTAAAGCTGAATTAGTCAGATGGGCTTTTGAACAGGTGGCAAAGCAGCGTTTCCATATTGATGAGATCAGGCGGGAGGTCAAAAGCAAAGGATTAAATTGCAGCAAGAGCAATTTCTATACGCTTTTAAAAAACCCCGTTTATTGTGGTAAGATAGTCGTTCCCGCATACCGGGATGAAGAAAGACAGCTTGTTCAGGGGCAGCATGAAGCCATCATAAGCGAACCGTTATTTTATGAAGTGCAGGACATACTGAATGGTAAAAGGCGTATTCAGCTGGTCAAAACAAGTACCGATGATAATCTTCCGTTACGTGGTTTTCTTATCTGCCCCAAATGCGGGAAACAACTTACCGGCAGCGCATCGAAAGGAAGGAACAGTTATTATTACTATTATCATTGTATCGCTGCCTGTGGTACCCGTTTTAAGGCCGAGCTAGCTAATGAAAGCTTCAAAGAGGAGCTTAATAAATTCGTTCCTAAAGAATCTGTTGCAGAGTTATACAAGCTGGTTATCAAGGATATTTTCAACCAGCAAACCAGCCCTCGCACTGACGGGCGCAAAGAACTGCTGAATGAAATACAGGTAGAGAACGATAAGCTGGCAAAGGCAAGGAAATTATTGCTGGAAGATGCTATTGACAGCAGAGATTATAAACTGATCAAAACTGAATGTGAAACCAAGTTATTAAGCCTGGAAGCGAAACTAACGGGCTTCCGCAAGCCGGAAGCGTTTAACTTAAATTCATGTATTGACAAGGCTTTAACTACGCTATCAAAGCTTCGTACGCTTTATAACGGGTCGGATACTACTGTAAAACGAAACATCATCGGTTCGATATACCCTGAAAAACTGTGTTTTGATGGTTTGCATTATCGAACCGCTAAAATGAACGAAGCAGCACACTTGATGTTCTTGATTAACAGCCAACTAGGGGCAAAAAAAAATCGGACAAAACTTGATTTTTCAAGCTTGTCCGATTCGGTAGCGGGAGCAGGACTCGAACCTACGACCTTCGGGTTATGAGCCCGACGAGCTACCAACTGCTCCATCCCGCACTGTTTTTTGTTTTCATTCCGGCCATAACTCCCGGAAGCCTTTTCAGTAAATCAAAAATGGATATTGTTTCCCTGAATTGGACTGCAAAGATAAAATTCGTTTCTTTGCAGTCCAAATTTATTTATTTATTTTTTCAATGGGTCATCAGGCAGGTTTTGTAAGCATTATTGGTAAACCCAACGCCGGGAAATCCACCCTGATGAATGCACTGGTTGGCGAAAAAATGTCGATCATCACTTCCAAAGCACAAACTACCCGCCATCGTATCTTGGGGATTGTAAATAATCCTGACTACCAAATTGTTTTTTCGGATACGCCCGGCATCATCAAACCGCATTATGCTTTGCAGGAAAGCATGATGCACCAGGTGGAAGGCTCTATTGTAGATGCCGACCTGATCATGCTAATGACAGACATCAACGAACAGCACGACGAGCAGGACGTGTTGGAAAAACTGGAAGGTTCCCTGGCGCCTTTAATCATTTTAATCAATAAAATCGATGAATCAGACGAGGAAACCGTGATGCAGAAAATAGCTTACTGGCAGGAAAAACTACAGCCTAAAGCCGTCTATGCCATTTCTGCTTTGCACTTACAGGACATTGCTTCTTTTATCAATACAATTTTGGAGTACATGCCGGAGCATCCGCCTTATTATGAAAAGGATGCTTTGACAGACCGCAACGACCGTTTTTTTGCTTCCGAAATCATCCGTGAAAAGATATTTAAAAGCTATAAAAAAGAAATCCCTTACAGCACCGAAGTGATTATCACGGCTTTTAAGGAAGATGAAAAAATATACCGCATCAGTTCGGAAATCATTGTGGAACGTGATTCACAAAAAAACATCTTGATCGGGCCGGGCGGGGCAATGCTGAAAAAAATCGGCACTTATGCCCGAAAAGATATGGAAGAGTTTTTTCAGCATAAAGTCTTCCTGGAAATGTTCGTCAAAGTAATCCCGGATTGGCGCAGCAAAAAAAACTACCTGAAACAGTTCGGGTACGAAGACTGAGAACAGTAGCAAGTATTCAGTATCGAGTATCAAGACCTTTAACCCGGTTGTCCTTGCCTGAATATGTTGACCGAAAATAGGGGTTTACAAACTTTAAACCTACAGCAAATGGCAACAATCAGTGATTATCAAAAATCAACAGTTAGAGAACGTCAAAACCGTTTTTTTAACGAAACATTTAAACGTTCAAAAGTAAGTGAGATAGAGCGGAACCTGTTAACAATAGCCGAGCTTTGTAAGGAACACCAGGTAACCCGGTCGGCTGTCTATAAATGGATCTATAAATATTCACAAATGCGAAAACGGGAACATAAGCAAGTTATAGAGCCGGAAAGTGAAACGAGGAAAGTGTTGCTTTTAAAACAGGAGGTAAGCGAATTGCAGCGTGTTATTGGTGAAAAGCAATTGAAAATGGATTTCCTGGAAAAGGTGATCGAGCTGGCAGAAGCGGAATACGGCCTGGATATTAAAAAAAAAATTACCGCCAGGCCGTCCTCTGGTATTGGTCAGACAAAGGGCGGCGGACAATGAAGATGAATGAGCTGTACCGGGTTACAGGCACCAGTAAGCAGGCCTTCCATCAATACCTGAATAAACAACTGCTGGTATTGGAAGAACAGCAGCAGCTGTTGCCTGTCATCAGCCAGATCAGGGCCGATCATCCCCGTTTATCAGTAAGGCGAATGTATGCAATGCTCAATCCTCAAAGTATGGGCAGGGACAAGTTTGAACAGTTTTGTTACCTGAATGGCTTTAAACTGGCTGTAAAAAGACCGTATCACCGCACCACCAACTCTTTAGGCGTTACCCGTTTTGAGAACCTGGTCGCAGGCATGGAGTTGACGGGTGTAAACCAGGTTTGGGCCAGTGATATTACCTATTACCGCATTGGTGAGCGGTTTTATTATATCACCTTTATCATTGACCTGTACAGCCGCTTTATCACCGGCTGTGCCGTATCAGATGGATTGTTCACTGAACATACCACCATACCGGCGCTAAACATGGCATTAAAACAACGCGGCCCGTTACCGGGGCTGATCTTTCACTCGGATGGCGGAGGACAGTTTTACAGTAAAGGTTTTTTAGCTATTACCAAAAGCAGCCGGATCAGGAACAGCATGTGTGAAAGCGTGTATGAAAATGCACATGCCGAACGGATCAACGGAACAGTTAAAAACGATTATCTGGTACATTATGCCCCGCAGAATTACCAGCAGTTAATTACCATGACAAATAAAGCTGTTAAAATGTATAACCTTTTCAGGCCGCATTCTTCCTTAAAAAACAGGAGCCCGGCAGACTATGAGTTGTCCACAAACTCAGCACTTGTCAACAAAGAAAAAAGAAGCAAAAAAGAAATCTTACAACAATAATAATAAGTTTGTATTCCCCTTTAAAAAGTCAACCTTATTCAGGCATGGTCAGGTTTTATACTTGATACTTGATACTTAAATCTTGATACTAATAAAAAAATGAGTAACATAGTAGCCATAGTTGGCCGCCCCAACGTAGGCAAATCCACTTTATATAACCGATTGACCGAAAGCCGCAAAGCTATTGTGGACGATTACAGCGGCGTGACCCGCGACCGCCATTACGGTCATGCCGAATGGGTTGGCCGCACTTTTACCGTGATTGATACCGGCGGTTATGTAGCCAATTCGGAAGATGTTTTTGAAGCGGCCATCCGCGAGCAGGTAATTATTGCCATAGAAGAAGCATCGGTTATTTTATTTATGGTGGATGTGACCACCGGGATTACCGATCTGGACGATGAAATTGCCGCCCTTTTGCGGCGAAGTAAAAAACCGGTTCATGTAGTGGTCAACAAAGTGGACAATGCCGCCAGACACAATGAAACCAGCATCTTTTACAGCTTGGGCCTGGGTGAGATTTTTCCGGTCTCTTCTATGACCGGTTCCGGGACCGGGGAACTGCTGGACGAAGTGATCAAAGGGTTCGACGAGGAAGAAGTGGAAGAAAGCGGCTTGCCCAAGTTTGCCATTGTTGGCCGTCCGAACGTGGGCAAATCTTCCATGATCAATAGCTTGATTGGTCAGGACCGTAACATTGTTACACCGATTGCAGGCACTACGCGCGATTCGATCCACATCCATTACAACCAGTTCGGCCATGATTTTATGCTGATTGATACGGCAGGTCTCCGTAAAAAAACCAAAGTACACGAAAATATTGAGTTCTACTCGGTGATGCGCACCATCAAAGCATTGGAAGAAGCGGATGTGGTCCTGCTGATGATTGATGCGGTTGAAGGCATGGAAAGCCAGGATGTCAACATTTTCCACCTCGCCGAAAAAAACAAAAAAGGAATTGTTATTTTAGTGAACAAATGGGATTTGATCGAAAAGAACAACAAAACCACTAAGGTTTTTGAAGAACAGATCAAACAAAAACTGGCGCCGTTCACCGATGTGCCGATCGTTTTTACTTCGGTTACCGAGAAGCAGCGGATTTTTAAAGCGATAGAAGCCGCCAGCAAAGTTTACGAAAACCGGAAGAAAAAAATCCCAACTTCCAAATTAAACGATATAATGCTGCCACTGATCGAAAGCTTTCCGCCGCCCTCTTTAAAAGGCAAATTTGTGAAGATCAAATACGTGACGCAAATTACCGGGACAGCGCCGATGTTTGCATTTTTCTGCAACTTGCCGCAATACATCAAGGAACCTTATAAACGTTTTATTGAAAACAAGCTGCGCGAGAATTTTGATTTTGAAGGTGTACCGATCCAAGTATTTTTCAGGCAGAAATAATTTGAATGCTTCTTTTACAGGTTATTTTTTTTCTGTCCGAAATACAAACCCAGCACTAATGAAATAATTGAATTGAGGACAACTTTGGAATATTCCCAAACGTCGTCAATTCCTTTTTCTTTTTCTAAAATCATCTTGAACAAGGCAATCAGCACATAAATACCGGTGCAAATAATCAAAACAAGTTTGGCCAGCCTGAAAATATCACGCTCCGAAACTTTGGCTGATTCTACACGCAACTGATGGTTTTGAAACTTGCCGACAGATTGTTCTTCTCCAAAAGAAACCGCTTGTTCTGTCGTTCCGTCATTTTCTTCCATGTTTATTTATATGCCGGTTATTTTAAGCAGTTCTTTTGTACCGTCGGGCTGTTCTATATAAAGTTTGGCACCGCTTTTAACCATATTGACCATGTCGTCTGTTAGCCGGATAGCCGAAGAAATCAGTTGTGCACGGTTATCGATCTGAGTTATTTTACTCAGTTTATCAATCCTTTCCAAGGTATCGGGCTGCAAACGCATTTGCACCAGTGTACTTTTATCGTTAGCGTCCATTTTTTGATCAGGCTTTTATCCACACAAATATAACGCAATTTTAACTGTCAATTTTTTGCCTGTAAAAGAAGCATGGCTATTTTATTTTTGCTGATTTTTGCATGATAAAAGAAGCATCTGCATGGAACAAAGAACCACCGAAAAAGACTCCAACTATCAGCATCTGGAACAAATGCCGCTGCATGAAATTTTAAAAAACATCAACAAAGAAGATAAAACCGTGCCCGATGCAGTTGAAAAAGCCATTCCCCAATTGGAAAAACTGGCTGCCGCTACTGTAGAAAAAATGAAAACCGAAGGCCGGCTTTTTTATATTGGTGCCGGGACCAGCGGCCGTTTGGGCGTAGTGGATGCTTCCGAATGCCCACCAACTTTCGGTGTTCCTTTTGATCGGGTCGTTGGGATCATTGCTGGTGGCGATGGCGCAATTCGTAAAGCAGTAGAATTTGCAGAAGATGATGCAGAACAAGCTTGGAAAGATCTCGAACAATACCACATCAACCCAAAAGATGTTGTCGTTGGCATTGCTGCTTCCGGTTCTACACCTTATGTGGTTGGCGGTTTGCAAAGAGCTAATCAGGAAGGGATTACAACGGGTTGCATCGTTTGCAATGCCGGCAGTAAGGTTGCTGCCGAAGCTGCTTTTCCGGTAGAAATTGTAACAGGCCCCGAGTTTCTGACCGGATCAACACGCATGAAAGCCGGAACGGCACAAAAACTGGCATTAAACATGCTGACAACTTCGGTCATGATTTTATTAGGGCGCGTAAAAGGAAATAAAATGGTGGATATGCAATTAACAAATGATAAGTTAGTTGACCGCGCTATCAGAATGGTAGTTGCACAAACTGGTTTGGACGAACAAAAAGCTTCCGAATTGCTGCAAAAGCATGGCAATGTGCGCCATGCCGTGGATGCTTCTTTTACCGGCAAAAAACTTTAAAGCCCGGTTCCGGTTCTCTTACAAGAAAATAGCATGCACGAAATTGAACCTTATTATAAATGGCGGGATGATTACATCGCTGCCGAAGATGAACGTTCGCCCTTCTACCAAACGCAATACAACGAATTTGAGTTTGATAAACAGGTGTACAATTACCTGATCCATCCGCAATGGGATTCTTTCGGGTCGAGCACATTGTATCTGAAAGTGCTTTATGCAGATTACGACCTTGGTTTTACAGTGATTGAATTGCTGGGCGAATGGAACGATGCCATTGATAACGATATTATGCTGCTGAAACGGGAGATCCTGGAATTGATGATGGATGAAGGCATTAACCATTTTATTTTGCTGGGCGAAAACGTTTTAAATTTTCATACTTCGGATGATTCTTACTACGAAGAATGGTTTCAGGAGGTAGAAGATGGCTGGATTGCAGGCATCAACTTCCGCGAGCATGTGCTCGACGAATTCAAACAAAGCAATATAGATTATTACATTAACTTTGGCGGCGGCTTGGAAAATATGAACTGGCGCGCTTTAAAACCTGTTCAGCTTTTTCAGCGTGTGCAGGAACATCTGCAAAAACGGTTAAATTAACTAAACTTTTCTACTTATAAATTGTCTAAAAAACAAACAAAAAACAATGGAAATCCAAAAAAGAGAATACGATTTTAAAAACGCTGTCCAGCTGGATGGCACCGAGGATAGCACCCGGAAATTTATGGCCAACGTTTTTATGTGGATGTTTGTCGCCCTGGGAATTTCAGCATTGTGTGCTTATTTTTTCTCCCATGATGCATCTTTACTGCAAACGCTTTACGACCCGGCAACAGGAGGACGCACCACTTTTGGTACAATAGTAATGTTTGCACCTTTAGCCTTTGTGCTCATCATGTCTTTTGGTATCAACAAAATTGCTTACCCACTTTTACTGGTTTTGTTTATTGCTTTTGCAGCCCTAATGGGCACCAGTTTAAGCTTTATCTTTCTAGTTTATACCTCAGCTTTAATTGGTAACGTCTTCCTTACCACTTCATTGGTTTTTGGGGTGATGGCCGTAGCAGGTTATACTACGCATACAGATTTAACTAAGTTTGGTTCAATCATGATAATGGCTTTATTTGGTATTATTATCGCTTCGATTGTAAATTTCTTTATGCACAGTGAGCAAATGGAATACATCATCAGTTACATTGGTGTAGCGGTTTTTGTAGGATTAACGGCTTATGATGTACAGCGGTTAAAAAGGATTGGCGAAGGCATTGAATACGGAACTGCATCAGCCGGAAAAATGGCCATCATGGGTGCCTTAACTTTGTATCTTGATTTTATCAACCTTTTCCTAATGCTGCTACGCGTTTTTGGCGGCAGAAGAAGATAAGATACTGTTTTTAGCACCTAAAAAGCCCTGTCGCCATAAACCGACAGGGCTTTTTTATTGCACCCTGCTGTTTGAAAATTACCGCTTTATTATGCAACTTTGCAATGCTTATGGAGAAAGACGGAGGGATTAGACCCGACGATGTCTTAGCAACCTGTACTTACAAGGTGCTGCATTCTACTCAAACTAAAACTTTTTAGGTGGAGAAAGATAAGCGAAAGAGGAATCTAAGACCGCATTTCGAGACAAGCTTTTTTAGTAGCAAGTGTTTAGTAGCAAGTATCAAGACTTAAAGTCGGTGATGCTTTGTACTTGATACTTGATACTTGATACTAAGTACTTGATACTATTATGAATATCGAACAAGAATTACAAAAACGTATCCTGATTATTGATGGCGCAATGGGCACGATGATCCAGCGTTATCAGTTAACAGAAGAAGATTTTCGCGGAGAACGTTTCCGCAACCATCATTCTGATTTAAAAGGGAACAACGATTTATTAAATATAACCCGTCCGGATATCATCAAAGCCATTCATACAGAATACTTAGATGCCGGAGCGGATATTATCGAAACCAATACCTTCAGCACACAACGCATATCTCTGGCTGATTACCACCTGGAAGAATTAGCTTACGAGTTAAGTTATGAAGGTGCCAAAATAGCGCGTGAAGTAGCAGATGAATATAACCTAAAAACACCGGAGAAACAACGTTTTGTTGCTGGCGCCGTTGGTCCGACAAACCGTACCGCTTCGCTTTCGCCGGACGTAAACGATCCTGGTTATCGTGCTGTAACATTTGATGATCTGGCCGAAGCATATTACGAACAGGTCCGTGGTTTGGTAGATGGTGGTTCGGATGTGCTTTTGGTAGAAACCATCTTTGATACCTTAAACGCCAAAGCGGCACTGTTCGCCATCAATCGTTATGCTTCTTTTACCGGCAAAAAATTACCGGTCATGATTTCCGGAACGATCACCGATGCTTCCGGTCGTACACTTTCTGGTCAAACTGTTGAAGCATTCTGGAATTCGATCCAACATGCCAACCTGCTTTCCGTAGGTTTAAATTGTGCTTTGGGTGCCAAAGATATGCGGCCACATTTGGAAGAACTTTCGCAAAAAGCCAACGTGTATATTTCCGCTTATCCAAATGCAGGTTTGCCAAACGAGTTTGGTGCTTATGATGAAGTCCCGCATGAAACGGCGCATTTGGTGGAAGATTTTCTAATAGCTGGTTTTGTGAATATTGTTGGTGGTTGCTGCGGTACCACGCCGGAACACATCAAATGTATTGCTGAAAAAGCAGCAAAATATCCTCCCCGAAAAAAACCTGTCATCGAACCTTTTATGCGGTTAAGCGGTTTGGAAGCCGTTACCATTACACCAGAAAGTATTTTTGTAAATGTGGGCGAGCGGACTAACATTACCGGTTCACCTAAATTTTCCAAGCTGATTTTGGCGGAGAATTATGAGGAAGCCTTAACCGTTGCCCGTCAGCAGGTAGAAGGCGGCGCGCAGGTGATCGACATCAACATGGATGAAGGCATGATCGATTCGGAAGCGGTAATGGTGAAGTTTCTAAATCTTGTTGCTTCAGAACCGGATATTTCCAAACTGCCGATCATGGTCGATTCATCCAAATGGACGGTGATTGAAGCTGGCTTAAAATGTTTGCAGGGAAAAGGTATCGTCAACTCCATTTCGCTAAAAGAAGGCGAAGAAAAATTTAAAGAATACGCGCGTAAAATCATGAACTATGGCGCTGCTGCCGTGGTTATGGCTTTTGACGAGAACGGTCAGGCTGACAGTTACGAACGCCGGATCGAAATTTGCCAGCGCAGTTACAATATTTTGGTTAATGAGCTTGATTTTCCTCCGCAGGACATCATCTTCGACCCAAACATTTTAACCGTTGCAACCGGTTTGGAAGAGCATAATAATTATGCCGTCGATTTTATCAATGCCACGCGCTGGATCAAGCAAAACCTGCCCTTGGCCAAAGTGAGCGGCGGCGTGAGTAACATTTCGTTTTCTTTCAGAGGAAATAACGTGGTTCGTGAAGCCATGCACTCCGCTTTTTTGTATCACGCCATCCAGGCCGGAATGGATATGGGAATTGTAAACGCCGGTATGCTGGAAGTTTACGAGCAAATTCCAAAAAATTTATTAGAACTGGTAGAAGACGTGTTGTTAAACCGTCGTGATGATGCGACAGAACGATTAGTAAATTTTGCCGAAACCGTAAAAAGCAAGGGAAAAGAAGTAGTGCGCGATGAAGAATGGCGCAAAGAACCGGTGGAGAAACGGCTTTCGCACGCTTTGGTAAAAGGCATTATCGAATACCTGGATGCGGATGTGGAAGAAGCACGGCAACAAGCTAGTCGTCCGCTGGAGGTAATTGAAGGTCCGCTGATGGATGGCATGAACGTGGTGGGTGATTTATTTGGCGCCGGAAAAATGTTTTTGCCGCAAGTAGTTAAATCTGCGCGGGTGATGAAAAAGGCGGTGGCTTATTTGTTGCCTTATATTGAAGCGGAAAAAGCAAAAAATCTCGCTGCAGGCGGAAGTGCAGAAGATGCACGCGCCAATGCCGGAAAAGTTTTAATGGCTACGGTAAAAGGCGACGTGCACGACATCGGCAAAAACATTGTCGGCGTGGTTTTGGCCTGTAATAATTTTGAAGTGATTGATCTGGGCGTGATGGTTCCGGCGCAGCGGATTTTGGAAGAAGCCAAAAAGCAAAATGTAGATATTATTGGCTTGAGCGGGTTGATCACGCCATCACTTGATGAAATGGTACATTTTGCCAAAGAAATGGAACGCGAAGGTTTAACGATTCCGCTGATTGTTGGCGGCGCCACAACTTCCCGTATTCATGCGGCGGTTAAAATCGACCCAAATTATTCAGGTCCGGCCATTCATGTTTTGGATGCTTCGCGAAGTGTTACGGTTTGCAGCAGTTTGATGAACAAAGAAAAACGTGGTGAATATATCAGCGACATTAAAGAAGAATATGCCAAAGCACGCGAAGCGCATCTGAACAAACGAGTGGACAAGAAATTTATGCCGATAAAAGAAGCATGTGAACAGAAATTTCAAATTAGCGTAGATGGTGATATTTCGCCAAAACCAAGCTTCACCGGAACGAAAACAATTAAAGATTTCCCTTTGGAAGAATTGGTTCCTTATATTGATTGGACACCTTTTTTCCACACCTGGGAATTGCGTGGCAGTTATCCGAAAATATTTAATGACACTTTTGTTGGCTCAGAAGCGAAAAAACTGTTTGATGATGCGCAGGTTCTGTTAGAAGAAATTGTATCGCAAAAACAGCTTCAGGCAAATGCAGTAATTGGTTTCTGGCCGGCAAACGCAGTTGGTGATGATATTGAATTGTACACAGACGAAACCCGCACACAAGTTTTAGATACCATTTATACTTTGCGCCAGCAAGCCGAAAAACCAAAAGGCGAACCTTATTATGCGCTTGCTGATTTTATCGCCCCAAAACAAACCGGTATTGCCGATTACTGGGGCGGTTTTGCCGTTACCGCAGGTTTAGGTTGTGATGAATTGGTGGCCAAGTTTGAAGCAGACCACGACGATTACAACAGCATCATGTCCAAAGCTTTGGCCGATCGTTTGGCAGAAGCTTTTGCCGAAAAGATGCACGAACTAGTCCGTCGCGAGTATTGGGGTTACGCCAAAAACGAACATTTGAGCAGCGAAGATATGATCAAGGAGAAATATCAGGGAATCCGCCCGGCACCTGGTTATCCGGCTTGCCCTGATCACACTGAAAAATGGACTTTATTTAAATTGCTTGATGCTGAAAAGAATACCGGCATTTATTTAACGGAAAGTTTAGCGATGATGCCGGCTTCTTCGGTCAGTGGTTTTTATTTTGCCCATCCGCAATCTAAATATTTTGGTTTGGGAAAGATCACGAAAGACCAGGTGGAAGATTATGCAGAAAGAAAAGGTATGTCCTTAGAAGAAGTAGAACGCTGGCTGAGTCCGAATTTGGGATATTGAAATAGATTGAGGAGCGGAGAGCGAGGAAATACATAGCGTAAAACGACATAAAAAAAACTATTTTAAATTATGACTTTTACAGATTTAGATGCCTGGAAAGAAGCAAGGGCTTTAGTTAAAATAGTTTATACCTGTACCGGGCGTTTTCCTAAAGAAGAAGTTTACGGTTTGCAGTCGCAGATTAAAAGGGCTGCAATTTCAATTCCATCAAACATAGCTGAAGGATGCGGACGTAACCACCCAAAAGATACGATGCGTTTTTATTATATCGCCCGTGGCTCTGCTTACGAGTCAGAAACGCAACTTTATCTTTCCCTCGACCTAAATTTTATAACCGGAACAGATTTGAATACCATGTTAGAAAAACTTAAAAAAATCAGAATATTGTTAGCCGGATTAATCAATTATCAAAAAATACAACTCAACAAATAGTATATAAATTCCCGCTCCCCGCTCTAAAAACGCATGCAATTTAACAACCATTTATATCCTTTTTCCTCGCTCTTCGCCCCCTTATGAAAATTACCGAACATATCGCCAACGCCAACGGCAAAACGCTTTTTTCTTTTGAACTTTTACCGCCGATTAAAGGACAAGGTATTCAGGGCATTTTTGATGCGATAGATCCTTTAATGGAGTTTAATCCGCCTTTTATAGATGTAACTACTTCTCGCGAAGATTCTTATTACAAAGAACGTTCTAACGGATTATTAGAAAAAATTACCTATCGAAAACGGCCGGGAACGGTTGCGGTTTGTGCCGCCATCATGAACCGGTACAAAGTTGATGCTGTTCCGCATTTGCTTTGCGGCGGGTTTACGAAAGAAGAGACCGAATATGCGCTGATCGACCTGCAGTTCCTGGGCATTGACAACGTACTGGTTTTGCGCGGCGATGCGCGAAAAGGTGATGCCAGTTTTGTGCCTACGCCTGGCGGGCATACCTACGCAACTGAATTATTAGAACAAGTTGTAGCGATGAACAACGGAAAATACCTGCACGATGAATACGAAGCCGTTAAAACCGATTTTTGTGTTGGAATTGCGGCTTATCCGGAAAAACACTTTGAAGCTCCTAATTTGAAAACCGATTTCCAGTTCCTGAAAAAAAAGGTGGATGCCGGTGCTGGTTTTATGGTTACGCAAATGTTTTTCGACAACAACAAGTACCGCGAATTTGTAAAGTGCTGCCGCGAAAACGATATTAACATTCCGATTATTCCGGGTTTAAAACCGCTCACTACTTCCAAGCAATTGATCAGTCTGCCTAAAATTTTCCATATTGATATACCCGAAGACTTAAGTGATGCCGTACAAGCCTGCAAAAACGAAAAGGATGTAAAAGAAGTTGGTATTGAGTGGATGATTAACCAATGCAAAGAACTGGTGGAAATGGGCGCGCCTGTTCTGCATTTTTATACCATGGGCAATGCGGAGCCAACTAAACGGATTGCAAAAGCAGTGTTTTAAGGAATGCTTCTTTTACCCTATAAAAATTGGTGTTAGGAATTTAAAACGTTTAATTCTTTTAACTCTTTTTCCAGTTCTTCTGCCGAAGTAAAACGGATCGATTGAATCCCTAATTTTCGCGCAGCTTCTACATTTCTCAAATTATCATCGATAAAAACAGCATTAGCTGGATTTACTTTATAACGATCAAACAAAATTTGAAAAAAATCCGGATGCGGTTTTCGGATGCCTTCATCGCCGGAAACAACAATGCCGTCAAACCAGTTTAAAAACTCAAACTCGCGCAACGCAATCGGGAAAAGCTCTGCCGACCAGTTGGTCAACGCATAAAATTTATACGTTCCGCTTTCTTTCAACTTCCTGAAAATCCCTACCGTTCCTTCAATCGGCCCGTTCAGCATTTCTTCCCAGCGGCCGTAATAAGCTTCAATTTCTGTTTTATGCTGAGGGAATTCTTCAATTAATGCTTTCGTTCCGGCTTCCAGACTTCGGCCTGCGTCTTGCTCTTCGTTCCAGGTCAGCGTGCAAATGTTTTCTAAAAAATGATTCGTTTGTTCTTCCGATTCAAAAATCTTGTTGTATAAAAGCTTCGGTTCCCAATTGATTAAAACGTTGCCTAAATCGAAAATGATGGTGTTGATCATGAATAACTAATCAATAAATATTTTTAAAAAATCTTGTGGTGAGTAGATCGGTAAGGAAGGAATTGCTTGTTTTTGAAAATGCTTGTCGAGTGTGATGATATAATCCAACTTATGATGCAATGCCGTATAATATTGTAAAGCATCCTCCACATCGTTCATTGAAGAATTAATTGCTAAAACAGCAGTTTTGTGATCACAGTCGATTGTTTTTATATCTTTTAAAAGTTCCAGCAATAACGTTTTCGTAGTTTCTATACCTAAAGATTTCTTTACCCAGTGTGAAGTAATATGAATAATAGCAGGCGTAACAAAAGCTTTATATGGATGATAAAGAATCACCTTAAGCAACCTTTCAGAAATTTCAAAACTCTCACGTTCCAATAAAAAGTCAATTAAAATATTGGCATCTAAAAGTATTTTAGAACCCATATTTTGCAGCGTTGTCTTCGTAATAGGCTTTCTTTAGATCTGGAATATCCTCAAATTTTTCTTTAATATCAAGCTGCCTAACCATATCAAATATCTTGGATTTCCTTTTAGGTTTGGTTAATTGTTTAAAATATTCCTCAACCAATTCAGAAATGCTAACCTGCTTTTCAGCAGCGTAAGATTTGATTTCTGAAAGCAGACTTTCTTCAATCGTAAGGTTTACGCGACTTTTCATATCCAAATGTACGCATAAATATCATTTATGCGTACAATAACAATACTTCTTTTATTACCTAAAAATTGTTAAACCGAAATTCCTTGCTCTGCCAATAAATATGCCTTAAAAGAAGCATAATCTACGCTTAAAGAATCAGCTTGTTTCGGTTTTCCTTCCAGTTCCAGCACTTGTTCGGGGATTTCTATTTCCGCAACAATTTCATCCGAAAAAACATCTGGGAATTTACAAGGATGCGCTGTAGCCAGAAAAACGCCTGTATTTTCCTGCTGCAGATGCTGCTTTTGCCAAACATCAAGCGCACGAAAAGCAATGGCCGTATGCGGACAAACCACATAATTATACAAACGATAAACTTCCTGGATTGCATCTGCTGTTTGCACATCATCAAAACTGTAACCGCTTACTAATTTGTTGATAGCTGTTTGATCTTCCTGAAACAAATCTATAATACGTGCCCAATTACTTGGATTGCCAACGTCCATTGCATTAGAAATGGTTACTACCGAAGGTTTGGGCTGATAAATGCCGCCGTTTAAAAAAGTGGGAACGGTATCATTTGCATTGGTCGCTGCGATAAATTGTTTGACCGGCAAACCCATTTTCCAAGCTAACAAACCGGCGCCAATATTACCGAAGTTTCCGCTGGGGACAGAAAAAACAACATTCGTTTTACCTTCCCGCTGCAATTGTGCAATGGCATTGAAATAATAAAAAGTTTGTGGGATTAAGCGCGAAATATTGATGGAATTAGCCGAAGTCAACCTGAATTTCTCGTTTAATTCTGCATCTACAAAAGCCTGTTTTACCAAGGCCTGGCAATCGTCAAACGTGCCGTCAATTTCTATGGCGCGGATATTTTGTCCGTTTGTTGTTAACTGTAGTTCCTGTATCAAACTTACTTTTCCTTTCGGATATAAAATCGTAACCAAGGTATTCGGCACGCCGAGAAAACCCAAAGCAACTGCGCCGCCGGTATCGCCGGAAGTGGCAACCAAAACGTTCAATTCTTTTTCGCCTTTGCGGAGAAAATATGCCATCACGCGGCTCATAAACCTCGCCCCAAAATCTTTAAAAGCTAAGGATGGCCCATGGAAAAGTTCGAGCACATATTTATTCTCTTCCAGCTTTACAACCGGAGCAGGGAAGTTGATCGCATCATCAATAATTGTTTTTAAATCCTCAGCAGGAATGATGCCCTGCAACAAATTCTCCGCCACGCGAAAAGCAATTTCCGGCAAAGAATATTGATGCAGGTTTTCCAAAAAATCATCCGGTAAACGAAGTATCTCTACGGGCATATACAAGCCTTGATCTTGCGGCAAACTGTTAAAAACAGCTTCCCGGAAAGATACTTCATGCGTTTTATTATTGGTACTGTAGAGTTTCATTTTTTTTTGAGGTTTGAGGCGTGAGGTTTCAGGTATGAGGAAGCGCAACTGGCAACTTGGAACGGACAACTAAATTAATCCAAAATTACCGGCCCGTTATCATTGATTGGTGAAACATATGACTGGCTGGAAATACCCAGCGAAGTTAAATGTGATACTATTTTTTGGGTGATAAAAGAAGCATCAGCTTCGGTTTTGGTAAAAGCAAAAACTGAAGGACCGGAACCGGAAATACCAAAACTTACCGCGCCGTTTTCCATTGCCATTTCGCGCATTTTGTAAAAACCCGGGATCAAAATAGACCGAACAGGTTCGATCAAAATATCTTTCATGCTGCGGCCAATTAGGTCGATATCTTTCAAAAATAAACCGCTTACCAAACCGGCTATGTTTCCCCATTGCGTTACCGCGTCTTTTAAAAATACTTTCTGGCGGATCATTTGCCTTGCATCTCTTGTCGGCACGTCAACTTCCGGGAAAATGATGGCACAATACAAATTTTCGGGATGCGGCAAACGGATAAGATCCAGCGGCTCGTAACTTCTAATCAGCACAAATCCGCCTAATAAAGCTGGTGCAACATTGTCTGCATGGCCGTAACCGCAAGCCAACTCTTCACCTTTCATGGCAAAAGGAACCAGCTCCATTTGGTTTAAAGGTTGATCCAACAAGTTATTAATAGCAAACAACCCCGCAACCGTGCTGGCCGAACTGGAACCCAAACCGCTGCCGATCGGCATTCTTTTATACAGTTCGATTTCGATACCTAAACCTGGCTGACCGATGTGATCCAAATAATATTTCACACTTGCGCTAACCGTATTTTTAGCGGCATCTAAAGGCAAACGGCCATCATCGCCGGTAATTTTTGTGATGGTGATGCCTGGCTTTTCAACTTTTCGCATCACCACTTCATCGCCGGGCGCGTTTACGGCAAATCCCAAAACATCAAAACCGCAAACTACATTGGCAACGGTGGCCGGGGCAAATACTTTTATAGAATCTTTCATGTATTTAAAATCTTCGTGCTTCTCAATTTTTGGTCGATAAAAGAAGCATCAATGTGCGCCTACATTTACCAAATCAGCAAAAACACCTGCAGCGGTAACTTCTGCTCCCGCGCCCGGACCTTTTACAACCAGTGGCCTTTCTTTATAACGTTCTGTCGTAAAAGAAATCACATTATCACTTCCTGAAAGCGAGTAAAACGCATGATTGGCATCTACCTGTTGCAAAGTAATTGAAACTTGTCCGTTTTCCAGTTTCCCAATATAACGCAGCACTTTGCCGTTGCTTTCGGCTGCTGTTTTTATGCCATTAAAAAAAGCATCTTCTGCTTTTAAAGCTTCGTAAAATTCGGCTACCGAACCGGCTTCCAATGCTGTTTTTGGCAGCATATTTTCCAGTTTTACATCGCTTGCTTCCAATGGATAACCAGCATCACGTGCCAAAATCAGCATTTTCCGCATAAAATCCATTCCGCTTAAATCATCACGCGGATCTGGTTCGGTATAACCTTTTTCCTGCGCTTCTTTTACCACCTTATAAAAGCTGGCATCACCTTTAAAATTATTAAAAATGAAAGAAATCGTGCCGGATAAAATCGCTTCGATTTTCAAAACACGATCACCAGAAACCATTAAATTTTTTAACGTTTGGATGATGGGCAAACCGGCACCGACATTGGTTTCGTAATAAAAATCGACACCATGACTTCTGGCCGCATCTTTAAATTTTTTATACTGCTCATAACTTCCCGAATTACCGATTTTGTTACAGGTAACAATAGAAATATTCGATTTAAAAATCACTTCATAAAAAGCAATTGGTTTCGGACTTGCAGTATTATCGATAAAAACAGCATTTGGCAGGTTCATTTCCTTCATCCGGGCAATAAACAATTCCAATTCGGCTGTTTCTGTTGAAGCATCTAAAGTTGTTTGCCAATTATTCAAGGACAAACCATTATCATCAAAAACCATTTTACGGGTGTTGCTGATGCCGGCAATTTTTACCTGGATGCCGTTATGGTTTTTCAAAAAATCACTGTTTTCCTGTAGTTGGTTGAATAAAGTTTTACCGATATTTCCGGTCCCCAAACAAAAAGCATTCAGCGTTTTATTTAGTTCGATAAAGAAAGCATCATGAACGGCGTTTAACGCTTTATTGAGATCAGGACGGGAAATCACAACCGAAATATTGTACTCTGACGAACCTTGCGCAATAGCTCTAACATTCACGCCATTTCTTCCCAAAGCGTGAAATAACTTGCCGGACATACCCGGCGTTTGCTTCATGTTCTCGCCCACAATGGCCAGGATAGATAGGTTTTGCTCAAAAACAGGCGCTTCCAGTTTTTTGGCATGCAACTCCAGCTCAAATTCCTGTTCAATTAAATGCTGTGCTTTTAAAGCATCGGCCGGACGAATGGCAAACGTAATGCTGTGTTCGGACGAAGATTGTGTGATGAGGATTACGTTGATCTGTTCTCTTGCCAAAAGTGAAAACAACCGTCCGCTAAAACCGGCTTTGCCCACCATGCCGCTGCCTTCCAGGTTGATGATGCTGATATCGTTAATAGAAGAAATCCCTTTAATGGTTAAGGTTGACGGACCGCAATTATGCCTGATTACGGTTCCCGGAAAATCAGGTTGAAAAGTGTTTTTAATAGTGATTGGAATACGTTTTAAAAACGCCGGAATCATGGTTGGCGGATAGATCACTTTAGCACCAAAATAGGAAAGCTCCATCGCTTCGGTATAAGAAAGTTCCGGCAATGGAAATGCTTTTTTGACCATTCTCGGATCGGCAGTCATCATGCCGTTCACGTCCGTCCAGATTTGGATTTCAGTTGCATTTAAAGCAGCACCAAAAATAGCCGCGGTGTAATCACTGCCGCCGCGGCCTAAAGTTGTGATTCGGCCTTGCTCGTTGCTGGCAATAAATCCAGTCACAAAAAGCATTTTCCCTTTATTCTCCTGATAAAAACTTTGGATCAAAAGCTCGGTCAATTCAGTTTGCACACGTGCCTGGCCAAAATTGCTATCGGTTTTAATCAGTTTAGAAGCATCAACAAACAGTGTATCCGGGTAATATTGCCCGGCAATCTTGCCGATCATAAAAGCCGAACAGCGCTCGCCACAACTTAAAATCAAATCGCGCGTTTGTGCCGTCAATTCTTTTAAGCTGGAAATCCCTTGCAGCAAATCTTCCAGTTCATTAAAAAAGATTTTTAAACGCGTGAACACCGGGTTTTGCCGCTGCACATCCAATAGTGTTTTTACCACCGAAAAATGTTTGGTTTCCAGTTCTGCCAGGTAAAGCGAAAAATCTTCGCCCAAAGCTGCCCGGTCTGCCATTTTAGCAAGCAGGTTGGTCACGCCGCTCATGGCCGAAACCACTACGACTGGGTTTTCCTGGTTTGCGGTTTCCTGTTTCAGGATTTGCAGCAGCGTTTGGATACTTTCGGCAGAACCTACGGATGTGCCTCCGAATTTTAATACTTTCATTTTTGTGGATGATGCAAAAAGCCTTCCCCGGTTTTGGAGGAAGGCTTTTCGTGGTTTTTTATCTGTTTACATTTTACCAAAAATTATCCTTCCTCCGATTTATGGCCGGTGGTGGTAATAATGGTTATAATAGATGGGTTGCTCAACATAAATTATCCTTTTCGAGGACGGTATAAAATAAATGTTTTGTTTGCTCAATTGCAAGAAGTAATTTGATTATTTGCAGGGATATATAAAAAGTATAGCTATTTTTGATATATAAAAACAGTATTTATGAAAAGTGTTTTGCTCAAATTAGACGACAAGCTTTTTGAAGAAACCGAAAAGCAGGTTAAAAAGCTAAAAATGAGCCGAAACGGCTTTATAAAAGAAGCGATTGCCAGTTATACCAAAATTTTAGCGCGAAAGGAATGGGAGGAGCAAATACAACGTGAAGTTGCCATCTTGAAAGCGCATGATCCGGATAAGGAATTAAAAAAGATATTTGAAACGGCATCATTAATCGATATGCAAAAATATCTGGATGATGATTATTAATCATGTACCGCTTCAATACGAAATTTGGATTGCAGATTTAGATCCTGCAAGCGGGACTGAGCCTGGCAAAATACGCCCGGTTGTAATTTTACAATCTGATATTTTACATTATGCAGGTCATACTTCTACTATCGCCTGTGCTATTTCTTCGCAGCCGAAAGAAGGTGTATCATTAATTCGGTTAAAAATCCAACCCTCTGCAGCAAATGGATTGCGGAAAGAATCGTATATTTTGACAGATCAAATCCGCGCTTTAGATTTGTTTAGATTGCGCGAAAAGATTGGCGAACTTGGCGAAGAAAATATCAACAACCTGCGCAAAAGTATTACAGCAATTTTATCTCTCGATTAATGCAGGGCCTTATTACCAAATCAACCGGAAGCTGGTACCAGGTGCAAACCAAAGACGGCAAACGTTATGATTGCCGCATCAAAGGTAAATTCCGTATTAAAGGGTTAACCACAACTAATCCGATAGCTGTAGGTGATGTGGTGGATTTTGAACTGGAGCCTGAACAGCAAACCGGCGTGATCAACAAATTGCATGACCGAAAAAATTACATCATCCGTAAATCCATTAACCTAAGCAAACAGGCACAGGTGATTGCCGCTAACCTGGATTTGGCTTTGCTGGTGGTCACGCTGGCTTCCCCCCGGACCTCGCTTGGTTTTATTGACCGTTTTTTGGTCACTGCCGAAGCTTATGGCATTCCCGCCGGTATCATTTTTAACAAACTCGATTTATTTAGCGAGGAAGGGTTGGAAATCCTGGCGGACTACAAGTCAATTTATGAAAACATCGGTTATTCATGCCTGAAAGTTTCTGCCTTGAAAAAAACAGGGATAAAAGAAGTAGAAGCTGTTTTAAAAGATAAAACCACGCTCTTTTCCGGCCATTCCGGCGTTGGGAAATCTACCTTGTTGAATACTATTTTGCCCGGAATGGAAGTACGGACTGCTGAAATTTCTGATTGGAGTGATACCGGAAGGCATACCACAACTTTTGCGGAAATGTTCGAGCTGCCATTTGGCGGTTTTTTGATTGATACGCCTGGCATCCGCGAATTAGGCGTAATTGATATTGAGAAACAGGAACTGAGCCACTTTTTCCCGGAGATGCGCGAACTGTTGAACCAATGCCGTTTCCACAATTGCCGCCACATCAACGAACCGGGCTGTGCTGTTTTAGCTGCGCTGGAAGCAGGGAAAATTGAACCTTCCCGTTATGAAAGTTATTTGAGCATTTATCATGGGAATGATACGAGGGCGTAGATGGAGTTGTACGTTTAATATATTCTATTTATTTCAACTGACATTTAAATTGAATGTCAAGTTCTGCTATTAATTGGAAGTCATTAATCCAACGTACACCCATATTATCACATACATTAGGTATTTTTATTTTATTTGAATTTAGTGCGGTGACTTTTTCTTCTTTAGTTACAACTACTGCTTTTTCATTAATTGCATGAGCAATAACCCATGGGTCAGCTAATGATCTTGCTTTAGTATTATCTACAAGATTTTTGTGTAATGGATTTTTAGAATAAATAGCTTGTAAAGATTTAGTAACCAACTCGTCAATTTCACGAACTGGAATTCTACTTGTCTTTAGCCATTTTGATAAGTCATCATCTGTTCGGATAATTTCTTCATATACCATTTCAGAAATAAAAATTCTTCCTTGATTACCAAGTTTGTTTAAAACTTCCCAATAATCAGGGCAGAATGTCGGTGAATAATACTTCTGCCAAGCTTGAATAAGTACATTAGCATCTAAACAGAATGAATCGTCCGTTGTACTCATTTATATAATTGGGCTTCTAATTTTGAAAACTTATTTACTTGAACATTCAACAAACTACTTGCTTGTGTTGGCTCAATAAAGCCACCTCGAAAAGCATCTAATACAGTTTGCGTAAACAGCTTACTATTTCTGTTAAGCTGTAAAAGAAAATAGTTTGGACCACTGGGTTTATCTTTCTCTTTTTGTTTTGCTTTTTTTTCTATTTCTATTTTAAGAAATGCATTAAATTCAATATCTGTTTCTATTTTTAATTTTTTATATACATTGGTAGAAATTAAATTTAAGTTTAGTGCCCTAACTAAAAAAGCAAATGAGCTAACTCCTAAAATTTTTGAAGCTTTAAAAACTTCTTTAGAATTATCAAAAGTTATGTTATTTAAATTACTTATTGTTTGCCTTGGAATTAATGCATTTGCAGCAACTTCGTTGCAGAATATCTCTATTGGTAGAAAATCATCTTTGTGCCTAATTTGTGATTCCACCTCATTGGAAATTCCTGTTTCAGCTATCCAAATATGTGCAAGTTCATGCACAAGGGTGAAAAGCTGGGGAGCATTCCAATCATCGGAGTTAATAAAAATAAATGGAGCAAAAGGGTCTGCGATTGCAAAACCTTGAATTTCTTCTAAGTCTAATTTAAGCTTTGAATGAATAAGGCTTGTACGTGAAATGAAAATGCCTTTTGATTCTGCTTTATCTATCCATTCTTTAATAGGATTACCGGTTTTATATTCAGCAGGAATAATACCAAGAGTGTTTAATATATCATTCGCAACAATTTCAGGGCTCTCATTTATTGAGAACTTCCTTACAAAAGGAAGTTTACCTTCTTTATTTTCTGCGTTTATATCACTTATCCAAGCTTGTTTTTGCTGAATTTCACGGATGATAAAAATTGACCCAGTTCCTAATGTTTTTGAATCCTTCCTCCTAAAATCTTGCAGGGGCTGAAAATCCCTTGGGATTTCTGGCAGAAAAAACAATGCAAAAGGTCTTTTATATCCCTTTGCCAGCGTTTGAGCTTGTTTGATTGTTGGTTGGCTTATTCCGTCCTCCCATTCTTTAAGCTTGTTAACAGATACGGATACCTTTGCAGCAGCAATTTCTTCGGTCATTCTTGCCGATTCCCTTGCCCACTTTAGCACATTTGGTGTTATGAAGGCTTTATTTGGCATCTATCAAATATATAATTTACTTTAAATTATTAAGCGTAAAATAATGTAAAAATTATATTTACCCAATGTTCATTCTGTCAAAAATATCATTTATTATTGTGCCATGAGGGCAGTGATCCAACGCGTTAGCGAAGCATCTGTAAAAGTTAACGGCCTGTCAACCGGCGAAATTGAAACCGGTTTTGTGGTTTTATTGGGGATTGAAGATGCCGATACTGAAGAAGATGTAAGCTGGCTGGCGCAAAAGATCATCAACATGCGGGTTTTTGCTGATGAAAATGGTTTGATGAACAAAGCTTTGGCAGATGTAAACGGCGATATTTTACTGATTTCGCAGTTCACACTTTTTGCACAAACTAAGAAGGGAAACCGTCCATCCTTCATCCGCGCAGCGAAACCTGAAAAAGCAATTCCTTTGTATGAAATGATGATTAAAACGTTGGAAAACCTATTGGGAAAAAGTATTTCGACCGGAATCTTTGGTACAGATATGAAAGTAAGTTTGGTTAACGATGGTCCGGTTACCATCATCATGGACACAAAAGATAAAGACAACCACTAATTTTATGACGATAAAAGAAGCACAGCAATTGGTAGATCAGTGGATCAATTCAACCGGAATCCGCTATTTCAACGAGCTCACCAACACCGCCATTTTGATGGAAGAAGTTGGTGAAGTTGCCCGCATTATGTCGCGAAAATACGGCGAACAATCCTTCAAAAAATCAGACGAGAGCATAAACCTGCCCGATGAAATGGCTGATGTTTTATTTGTGCTGATTTGCCTGGCCAATCAAACCGGCATCGATTTAACAGAAGCTTTGGAAAAAAACATGGCTAAAAAGAGTATTCGGGATGCGTACCGGCATAAGAATAATGAGAAGTTGAGGTGAGAAATTAATAATGATACCTGCACTGTGAAATAATAACAGAACCATTCTCAACTTTATAAACCAAACGATGCTCTAAATTTATCCTTCGAGACCACCAACCGGCTAAATCGAATCTTAATGCTTCTGGCTTTCCGGTTCCTTCAAATGGCGTTCGTACGATTTCTTTGATCATGGCATTAACCTTTTTTAGCATGGATTTATCTGTTACCTGCCAGTATAAATAGTCTTCCCAGCCAGCGTCAAGAAAAATAATTTTCATTCTTCAATCAGGTTTTTCTCCTGACCCAAGCCTTTTTTGTATTCCTCTAAACTATCCAACAATCGTTTTGCATTGGCCGGGCTTTTCAATAAGTAAAAGGTTTCCTGCATACTTTCATAGTCGGCTTTAGAAAGCACTACTACATCTTCACCGTTATTTCTGGTAACAAAAAGCGGGGAATGGTTGATTAAAACTTTATCCAAAAACGATTTTAAGTTTTGCCTAAAAGCGGTATAAGTTGCTATTTCCATCTTTCAAATATTTCCATAAAAATAAGCAAACAGAAAAACCTGTACAACTTTTTGTACAACTATGTTATAGAAAATTGGCTTATCATTTCAGCTTCACCAACTTCTTCCCTTCCAAAACCGGAATAGCCGTAGTCAAATCAACCTGCAAACAGAATTTAATATCTTCTTCAATCCCTAATTTTTTCAATCGTTCGCTGTGTGCTGTTTTTTGCAAGTATAAATTAAGGTCGTTTTTGCCTAATTGGAAAAGATCGTTAGCGGCAATACTTGGATCGTCTAATTTATAATTTTTATCTTTGAGCTGATCAACCACGGCTCCTGCAAATAAAGTGTCTTCCAGGTTGAAGTTGTTTTTCCAGCCGGCACAAACCAGTAAAATGTTTTCCTGCTGATCTTTTAACCAATTGCATAAAGCAGAAAGGTTTAAAAAAGAACCAATTACAATTTTTTTAGCTTTGATAGAAAGATGCAAAGCATGCGTGCCGTTGGTTGTAGTGAGCACAACGGTTTTTCCTAATACTTTTTCTTTGGTGTAAGAGAAAGGTGAATTGCCAAAATCAAATCCTGCAACCACTTCACCGTTGCGTTCGGCAGCCAACAAATAATCCAAACCTTTTTCACGGTAAGCGGCACATTCTTCTACCTTCGCAACCGGGACAATGGCTTCGGCACCGTTTTCTATGCCGTAACAAATGGAAGATGTTGCCCGAAAAATATCAATGATGACGGCAATGCTGTTTTCGATCTGATAAAGCGGAAGCAGTGCTGGCGTTAAGCAAGTTTCGATTTTTAGTTTTTCACTCATGATAGAAAGCAGTTAGGATAGACACCAATTTTTAGGTGATAAAAGAAGCATTTAGCTTTATCAAATTATAGCTGCTTCTATTTGTAAAAAGGCGGCTTAACTACTTTCGCTTTGATTTTTTGGTCGCGGATTTTAATCCAGATTTCAGTCCCTTCTTTGGCAAAAGTATTGTTTACATAACCTAAACCAATGGCTTTTTTCAGCGAAGGCGATTGTGTGCCGGAAGTTACCTTGCCAATCAGATTTCCTTCTGCATCTACAATTTCGTAATCATGGCGCGGGATGCCGCGTTCCACCATTTCAAAACCGATCAGTTTTTTGCTGGTTCCGCTTTCTTTTTGCTGTTTTAAAGCTTCTGAATTCACAAAATCTTTGCTGAACTTAGTTACCCAGCCCAAGCCAGCTTCCAGCGGAGAAGTGGTATCATCAATATCGTTTCCGTACAGGCAAAAACCCATTTCTAAGCGCAACGTATCGCGCGCAGCCAAACCAATCGGCTTGATACCAAAAGGTTCGCCAGCTTTAAAAATAACATTCCAAATGGTTTCGGCATGTTCGTTATCAAAATAAATTTCAAACCCACCGGCACCCGTATAACCTGTAGCAGAGATAATCACATTATTGATCCCGGCGAACGTGCTTCTTTTAAAGGTATAATATTCCATTGAAGCCAAGTCAACATCTGTCAGGCTTTGCAGCGCTTCGGCTGCTTTCGGACCTTGCACGGCCAGCAGCGAAGTGCGGTCGGAAATATCTTTCATCTCCACCCCCAAATTATTGTATTTTGAAATCCAGTCCCAGTCTTTTTCGATATTGGAAGCGTTTACCACCAGCATATAGGTTTTTTCATCCATGCGATAAACCAGCAGATCATCTACAATCCCGCCGGTTTCATTTGGCAAACAAGAATATTGCACTTTGCCGTCGTGCAATTTTGAAGCATCGTTACTGCTTACCTTTTGGATAAGATCAATTGCTTTTTCCCCTTTCAGAATAAATTCGCCCATGTGGCTCACATCAAAAACACCGACAGCTTTACGTACGGTTTCGTGTTCGGCATTGATACCGGCATATTGCACAGGCATGTTGTAACCGGCAAAAGGAACAATCTTGGCGCCTGTTTTCAGGTGAATATCCGTGAGGGCAGTGTTTTTCATCATGAGATTTTATCCGGGCAAAAGTAGTAAAATAAGCAGAAGGACAACGGAAATCAACTGTTTGCCGCATCATCCCCTAAAGCTTTTATAAGCGGACCTCGGACACGGAAAGTGAGGCGGTGATAGGGCGTAAACCCTTTTTCCAGGATAGCAGAACGGTGTTTAATGGTTGGATATCCTTTATTTTGATGCCAGTGATAGTCGGGATATTCTTCGGCCAATGTTTTCATATAATCATCGCGATAGGTTTTGGCCAGGACAGAAGCCGCCGCAATGCTGAAATATTTACTGTCGCCTTTTACGATACATGCATGATCTAGTAAAGCGTATTTTTTAAACCGGTTTCCGTCTATAATCAAAAATTCGGGTTGCAGAGGAAGCTTCTCAACAGCCCGGTGCATCGCCAAAATGGAAGCATTTAAAATATTGATCCGGTCAATTTCTTCATTATCAACCCAGGCAACGGCAAAAGCCAAAGCTTGTTTTTCTATTTCCGATCTCAGTTGATAACGGGTGCTTTCATCCAACTGCTTGGAATCGTTGAGCTTAGGATGATCAAAATCCGCCGGTAAAATTACGGCCGCGGCAAATACAGGACCGGCCAGGCAACCTCGTCCTGCTTCATCACAGCCGGCTTCCAAAAAATCATGCTGGTATCGGGCTAAAAGCGTTTGTTTGTTCATTGATCAACCTTAAATGTACAGGTTACAATTTAAAAAGGCTGCAAATTTAAAATCAACATGCTGTTTTTAGCAACATAAAAACAGCATAAAAAGCGGAATTAATGACAACTGATGGTCAGCAGGGTGATATCATCAATAGGTTTGCCTTTTACCAAACGGTTTACATGTTCCAATATTTTGGTGTTAAACTGATCTGGCTTTAGTTTGCCATAAGTTTTGACGTATTCACTCAGCTTTTTTTCGTTCCAATTATTGCTTTCCTGGTCGTACTCGATCAGGCCATCGGTATAATTGAAAATCATAAATGGTTCCTGTAGCAGCATTTCGCCCATATTGATAAAAGGCAGTTTGTCCAGTACACCAATAATGGTTGTGCCCTGTTTCAATTCGATGATATAGCCGTTGTTGTAAACGATAGTTGGGTTGTGGCCTGCATTGATGTAGGTAAGCTTACGGGTTTGCTGGTTAAATTTCCCCAGAAATATGGTAATAAATTTTTCCCCTTTGGTAGTTTTGATGATCACATCGTTCAGTTTTTCGATGATGGTAGGCAGATCATCTTCTACCGATGCCCATGCGCGCAAACTGGCCTGCAGGTTGGCCATCAGCAAGGCTGCCGAAACCCCTTTGCCCGAAACATCTGCAATACACCACAAAAATTCGTGTTCGTTTAAGCGGATGAAATCGTAATAATCGCCACCGATGTTTTGGTGCGGCAGATAACGCGCACTCACTTCTATGCCCGGCTCGTTGTAAATGGTAATCGGGATCAGCATTTGCTGTACATCACCGGCAAGCTCCATCTCCCGCTGAAAACGCTCTGCTTCGATCCGTTTTTTAAACAGCTTTTTATTTTCCAAAGCCACCAAAATAACATTGGTCAGCGTCTGGATAAAATTCAAGTCATTGCCCATCATTTGCGCAGTAGTCTTAAAATCACCAATCAGCGCAAAAGCCAGCATTTTATTTTTTTGAAAAACCGGGATAAAGTAATCGTAATTATTCAAGACATTATTTTCATATAAACTGACCGAAACCGGGCCTTTAAATTTCCCTAACCCTTTGCAGGAGTTAATAAGCACCTTGTGCTGCTCAAACTCACCTCCATAATAGGAGATGCATTTAAACCGGCCTTCCATCTCCGTTAAAAAACGAAATTTGCCTACATGCAGATAATCCTTCATGATTACTTCCAGCATATCGATTAAAACTATTGTAGATGCATTCTTGTTGATTGCCTGCGTTATTTCAAGCAGGGAATTTAATTCTGCCTGCCTTTTCAGCAGCAGGCGGATCAGCTCATCTTCGTCGGAATGGTTATAGTCCTGCATGTATTATACTTCTTCTGCTATCATTTCACGGTCAAATACGTACAGTTTGCGGGTTTATATCAAACGCATCCCTTAACCCAATAGTTACTACATTAAAAGCATAAACCATCAGCATAATGGCCAGCCCGGGCAAGATGGCCAGGTAAGCCGAATCCATAACAATGTAGCCATAATGTTCTTTAATCATTGCCCCCCAGGTTGGCGTAGGCGGCTGCGCGCCGTACCCCAAAAAACTCAATCCGGCTTCCAATAAAATGGCCGAGGCAAAGTTGGAAGCCGCCAGCACCAAAACCGGGCCGGTAATATTAGGCAAAATATGGTTCCGGATAATGCGGTAATTACCAAAACCCAAGGCACGTGCCGCTTCTATAAATTCTACTTGTTTTAAGGCAATTACCTGTCCGCGCACCAAACGGCCAACTTCTACCCACATAGAAAGCCCGACGGCCACAAATATCTGCCATAAACCTTTTCCTAAAGCAAAAGAAATAGCGATCACCAGCAGCAAGGCCGGCAAAGCCCATAACACATTCATCAGCCAGCTTAAAAAAGCATCTGTTTTTCCACCAAAATAACCTGCGGCAGAACCGATGGAAACGCCAACAACCAGGCTGATGATCACCGAAACAAAACCAACGGCCAGCGAAATCCGCGCACCGATGATCAACCGGCTCAGCATGTCCCGGCCATAAATATCTGTGCCAAGCCAATAAGTTTTTTTCAGGATTTGATGATCGGTGATTTCTTTTCTGGCAGCCAAAACGGATGCTTCTTTTAGCACCTCTTTTTTGGGGTTTGATATTAATGGGCCTGACGTCATGCTTCTTTTACCCCCAATTTTATAAATGTTGTATGCCGTTTCTGCGGATACTTCTTCTTCACCAATATATTCACGAACATAAATAGAATCCGCGCTGAAACGAAAGGAGGTAATCGGAATGTTACGCCAGGGCGAGGGCTGCCCAAAAAGCATTTTCTGCAAAAAATTTACTGTAGGAATATGCCCCTCTTTTTCAATACGAAGCAGGGTGAAAGCAGCACCTGGCTTTTTCAGGCTCAACTGCACCAGCATACCGTTAGCTTGCGGCGTATCGTCGGGGGTGATTAAATAGCCCAAAACGGCAACAAGCGAAGTCAGCACAATCAGTAGCAAGCCTGCCGCAGCAAGCCTGTTTTGCAGGAAAATTTTTCGGTTGGAAGCAGGTAAATCAGCGTTTGTCAATGTTTAATCAAATAGTGGGAAATTTATGGATTAAATATAGAGCGTCCGGTTTCAAACTAACGGTATTTATTTTGAAAAAACAATCAATGCACTTTTCTGCCTTTCCACTCATACGTGCTTTTATTTCCGATGATACCGATATAAACCACATAAAAAACATGCAGCAGGGAACCCAAAGGTAAAAGTAACAACAATTTTTTTCTTTTAAAAAAAGAAGCGATAAGTAACAAGAATATTCCTTCAACCAGTATTTTCAGCAGCAACTGGACAACTGCAATTTTTAAATAATATAGATCAAAAATCCCGGCTACAAGATTAACCAAAATAACGACATTAAAAAACCAGAAACCGACGGCCAATGCCACAATAGATTTGTCTTTGTACTTTACCGATTTGGATGCCCAGCGGCGGCGCTGCTGCTTAAATTCTTCCCAGGTGGGCTTGGCGTAGGTATAAACAATGGCTTCGCGTTGTTTCAAAAAACCGATCCTGCCGGGATAGGTGGCCGCAACTTTTTGCAGCAGCAGTTCATCATCGCCGGAAGCCAGGTCATCAATCCCTTTAAAACCACCAACTTCATTAAAAACACTCTTTTTATAGGCCAAATTTGCACCGTTGCAAGTTGACGCTTTTTTGTTGCCGATAGTTGCCGCACCCAAACCGATGAACGCCGAAAACTCCAGCGTTTGCAAACGTTCAAACAAGCTTTTATCTTCAAAAAAAGCAACCGGCGAGGAAAGCATCAGCACATCGCTTTCTTCAAAATGACTAACAATGGATTGCAGCCAATGCGGCGCCATGCGGCAATCTGCATCGGTAGCCACCATTAAATCACCAGTGGATGACCGGATGGCTTCACTGATGGCTTTCTTTTTATACGAATTTAAAGCTTTGTCTTCTTTTAATTGAAGGAGCTTTATTCCTCTATCAGCATAACTCAAAATAATTTCGGCAGTGCGGTCTGTCGAATGGTCATCTGCAATAATCACTTCCATCAATTCTTTCGGGTATTGCTGCGCCAAAATATCTTCAATCGTTTTGTGGATGCCGGCTTCTTCGTTCCGCGCAGCAATCAGCACGGTTACTTTGGTTTGATATACTGTTTTTACCACATAAAAACTTTGTTTTATGCGCAGCCATCCTTTAATCAAGAAAATAAATAAGATAACATATAAAGAGGTGAACAAAATTGCCGCTGCACTAAGTATTGTTGCCAAAGAAGTTGAGTTTGAGTACGAAAACGGAGCCTAATATAGCCGGAATAATCAGATTGATGAGCCAGATGCACGAAACACAAGCCATAATAGCAACCGATTGAGCAGTGATAAAACCAAACAAATAATTGGCGATGAAATTACGCACGCCAATATCCAGCAAATCCAGCGACGGAATAGCCGATTGGATAAAGAACAGGTTAAAAACCATTAGCATAACCGGAATTAAATGCAGATCGGGCAATAAAATATGGATCAGGATATAGTATTGAGAAGAAAAAACCACAAACCGGGCCAAACTCAATAACATGATTGAAACTAATTGCTGGAAGCTGTACTTCGCCATGATGCTGAAAAAACGATGATATTTCTTGAGAAATCTGATTTTATCCAGCAAAAAAACCAGCCAGCGGATGCGGAAATAAAACAACAGGATCAGGAATATAAAAACTCCGGCCAGCAAAGTTATACCCAATGAAAACCAGGGGTTTAAAGGAAGATAGGTATGGATAAAATAAAGCAGCGAAAGCGAGCCAACCACATTGGTAACCGTATTTTGCCCGAATTGACCAACGGCCATTGCAAAAATACCGTGCACACGTTTGCGAACCGGAAGATACAAAATGCGGCCGCCATATTCGCCGATCCGGTTTGGGGTGATGATCGCCATCGTCAATCCGCAAAATACTGCCTCTATCGCTTTCCACAAACTCATTTTTTCGAGCAGCCGGGTCAAATATTGCCACTTCACGGCTTCCAAAACCCAGTTGACCAGCATTAAAATTGTGACCAGGGCAATGGCTGTATAAACCTCTGTTTTGCCGATTTTATGGATACGGTTTACAAATTGCTCCAGGTTTTTATTATGGTTGAGATGCCGGTAAACAAACCAAATAGTGAGCGATACGATACCCAGTTTGAGCAGATAATTTAAAGTTTTACGGGCAATGCGGGCCAATTTGATATTTTTTGCAATGTTACGGATTTGAGCTATACTTGTTTTATGCAGGTGGAAAAATCGAAGGAGCGGATTATTTTGGGGATCGACCCCGGAACGAAAGTGATGGGTTACGGTTTGGTAAAAGAGACGGGGCAAAAATTAGAACTGTTGAGTTTGGGCGTGGTGAAAATGGACCATTTGAATGACCACATGCTGAAACTCCAGCGCATTTTTGAAAAAACCGTGAACTTGATTGAAAACTATCAACCCGATTGCCTGGCGATTGAAGCTCCTTTTTATGGTAAAAATATCCAGGTAATGCTGAAATTGGGCCGCGCACAAGGCGTTGCGATGGCGGCGGCACTTTCTAAAAATGTGGACATCACAGAATATTCCCCGCGGAAAATCAAGCAATCCATTACCGGTAACGGAAACGCCAGCAAAGAGCAGGTTGCTGCCATGCTGCAAAACCTGTTAAAATTTAAAGAAACACCTGATTTTTTGGATGCTACAGATGGGTTGGCCGTTGCGGTTTGCCATTCTTTTCAAAAGATCGACACGAAAAACGGCGATAACAAGAGTTATAGTGGCTGGGAATCTTTTGTGAAAGATAATGTGAAACGGGTAGCTTCACCTGCAACCATAAAAAAGTAGTGTAAAAGAAGCATGCTTTTTTTACACCTATAAAATCAGTCTTCCCGCAAAGCCTTCTTAATTTTCTCCGCAGTGACTTCCATTTCTTCTTTGCTGAAACTGAGTTTTGGACGTGAAAAATTCATATCGTTCACTTCGTTCATCGGAATTAAATGAATATGTGCATGCGGAACTTCCAAGCCGATTACCGCAACGCCAACTTTTTTGCAAGAAATCACTTTTTTAATCCCTTCGGCTACAATTTTGGTAAAGATCATCAGGCCGTTATATCTTTCGTCATCCAGGTCAAAAATATAATCCACTTCTTTTTTGGGAATGACTAATGTATGTCCTTCGGCCAACGGACTTACATCCAGAAAAGCCAGAAAATCGATGCTTTCTGCAACTTTGTGTGCTTCAATTTCGCCGGAGATAATTTTTGAAAATATGGTTGACATGGTTTGGTAGTTTGATGATGTTGTGATTTAATGATTTAGTGCTTGGGCGAAATTGTAATGCGGCGTCTGATCGTTCCATCACTAAATCACCGCATCGCTCCTCGCTCAATTACCTGCTGATCTCCATAATTTCAAATTCAATCTTTCCGGCAGGAACGGTAATTTCTGTTTTATCGCCAACTTTTTTGCCCAACAAACCTTTTGCAATTGGCGAAGAAACGGATATTTTTCCGGCCTTAAAATCAGCTTCCGTTTCGGATACCAATTGATATTGCATCACCGCGCCGTTTTTCAGGTTTTTTATTTTCACGATGGATAAAGCTAAAACTTTAGAAACATCCATTTTAGATTCGTCAAGCAAACGTGCGCTTGCTAAAACCTCGCCCAGCTTGGCAATTTTAGCTTCGTGCAAACCTTGTGCTTCTTTTGCCGCATCATATTCTGCATTCTCCGATAGATCACCTTTGTCCCGTGCTTCTGCAATTGCTTTGGAGATAGATGCCCGGCCTTCCGTTTTTAAAAATTGCAGTTCTTCCTTTAATTTCTCTAATCCTTCTTTTGTATAATAAGCAACTTCTGCCATGATCAAATATCTTTAAGTTCTGGTTATTTTAAACTAAAACATCCCTCTCCGCAAAGAAGGATGCACATTTGTAAAAAAACAAACAAGACTACACTGGCTCGCCTGCATAGTCTTGTTTTTATTAAAACGAAGATAAATATTTTAAACCTTAAACTCCAAATTTTTCAGTTTTTCGGCCAATACTTCGCTTATTTTCCGGTACGAATCAAACGTCCAGCCGGCAATGTGCGGCGTTAACACAACGTGTCCGTTATTTTTCAGTTCCTCAAACCAGGTTTGTTCTGCTAAGGATGGAAATTTTTCTGTTTCCAAAACATCCAATCCTGCGCCCAGAATTTTTCCGCTTTTTATCCCGTTTAAAATAGCTTGCACTTTGGCAATTTCTCCGCGGGAAGTGTTTAGCAAAAATATAGGTTTACGGAAATGGAACAGGTATTCATCGTCCACCATTCCTTTCGTTTCTGAAGTTAGCGGAACATGGAAACTCAACACATTGCTTAACCTTACAATTTCTTCCATGCTTACTTCTCTCGCAAACTTGTCGGAAAAACCGGTTTTGTATTTATCATAAGCAATCACTTCCACACCAAAACCTGATAATTTTTGGGCGAAACTTGTGCCCATGTGGCCGTAACCAATAATGCCAACTGTTTTACCTTTTAACTCGTAGCCGCGGTTGCCTTCACGGTCCCAAATGCCATTTCTGATTTCGATATCCGCTTTCCTGAAATTGTTCATCAGCGAAAGCAGCAAACCAACGGCATGTTCGCCCACGGCATCGCTGTTTCCTTCGGGCGCATTAATGCAGGCGATGCTTCTTTTATCGGCATATTCTTCATCAATGTTATCCATTCCGGCACCAGCACGCGCAATAAACCGCAATTTTGGTGCGGCATCGATAATTTCCCGATCTACCTGAAATTTGGTGCGGATGGCCAAACCTTCGTAATCCGCAATGACGTTTAATGTTTTTTCCCTGGTAAAAGAAGCATCGATGGTGCAGGTATAACCTAATTTTTCGGCAGCCTGAGCAAAGGCTGGATGCAGATCATCAACAATTAATATTTTTTTATTTGGGTTGAGATTGGACACCGTATTTTATTTCGAAACAAAGATACTGGATAATTTAGAATGGATTTGAAACCGGATTTTGCCGATTATCCCAGAATGTGATTAAGTGTATTTCTTGTTCCTGAATCAAATAGTAAACAGAAGTTTGCTTTGTAATAATAGCTTTACGAATCTGGTTAAAGCCGGATACAGGGTAAAGATAAGGTTGGATTGAATTTACTTTAATTACCGATTCAGCTTTTAAAACAAAATCCATTGCTTCCTTTTCTGACCAGCGTTTATTTATAAATTGAGTTATTTGCTTAAAATCAGCAATTGCACCGTCAGACCAATTAATGGTTAATCCCATACTGCATTTTTATTTCCTGCATTACATCTTCGTGGCTGCGAACACGACCTGCTGCAACATCTTCCAAACCAAGATTTATACGCTTTTTCACCTGATCAGGCAGTTCATCCCAAAAATCAGGTTCTTGTTTTTTAAAAATGACTTTTAGTTCCTGAATAATTGCTTCATCTTCAGTTTCCAGAATTAATTTGAGCAATTCGATTTTTTCGGCTTCGATGTTCATCTTCAATCGTTTAATCAAAAATACAAAATTTACCGGTTCTTCTCAATCAAATTCGTCAACCTAACAAAATCTCCAACACTCAATCTTTCCGCACGCAAATCCAACATCGGTTCTTCCGTCATTTTTTCTTTGTTGATGAGCGAAGAAAGCGCATTCCGCAACGTTTTTCGCCGCTGGTTAAAGCCGGCTTTTACAACCTGCCAAAACAGTTTCTCATCACAACCCAATTCCTTAACCTCATTTCTTGTTAAGCGAATGACTGCCGAAAGCACTTTTGGCGGCGGATTAAAAACCCCTGCTTTCACCGTAAACAAATATTCTACTTGATAATAAGCCTGCAAAAAAACACTTAGGATTCCATATTCTTTGCTTCCGGGCTTGGCAGCGCAACGCTCGGCAACTTCTTTCTGGAACATGCCCACTACTTCCGGCACTTTATGGCGGTTATCCAGCACTTTAAATAAAATCTGGGAAGAAATATTGTACGGAAAATTGCCGATGATGGAAAAAGTACCGGTAAAAACAGTATCAAAATCCATCTCCAAAAAATCTGCGTTCAATAATTTCTGACCTAATTGCGGATATTTTTTTTGCAAAAATTGGTAAGATTCTTCATCAATATCCACCAAAAAAACTTCCAGTTCGGGTTGCTGCAATAAAAAGTCGGATAAAATGCCCATTCCCGGGCCAACTTCCAGCACCTGTCCTTCCGTTTTTAAACTGTTTACAATTTTGGCGGCAATGTTTTTATCGGTTAAAAAATGTTGTCCTAAATGTTTTTTGGCTTTTACTAATTGCATTTGCTCCTTAAATTGATACAAAATACGTCATATTTGTGCTTTATTCGGCTTTTGAAGCTGTAAAGGTTTTATTTCTATTGATTTAATGGAACTCAAATGAGTGAAAAAATAAAAGTTGGGATCAGCATTGGCGATGTGAACGGCATTGGTATGGAAGTGATCATCAAAACATTGGCCGATCCGCTGATGATCAATTATTGCACGCCAATTGTTTACGGCAACACCAAAGTTGCTTCTTATAACCGTAAAAACCTCGGTTTGAACGATTTTAGTTTTAATGTGATTGCAGAACCCGATCAGGCAAATCCTAAAAAACCAAACCTGATCAATTGCTGGGAAGAAGATGTAAAAATTAATTTCGGCGAAGCCAACGAAATTGGCGGAAAGTATGCTTTTGTCTCTTTGGAAAGGGCAACCAACGATTTAATTGAAGGTAAAACTGATGCTTTGGTTACGGCACCCATCAACAAACACAACATCCAAAGTGAGCAATTCAACTTCCCCGGCCACACCGAATATTTGCAGGAACGCTGCGGTGCTGCAGATTCATTAATGTTTTTAGTGAGTGATGAAATGCGCGTTGGTGTGGTTACCGGCCATATTCCGGTCTCGCAAATCAGTGAGAAAATTACGGTGGCAAGCATTTTATCTAAGCTGAATTTGATGAACCAAAGTTTGAAGCAGGATTTCTGGATCCGAAAACCTCGAATTGCTGTTTTAGGATTGAACCCGCACGCTGGCGACAATGGTTTGATTGGAATTGAAGAACAGCTCACGATTATTCCGGCCATTGAGCACGCCAATGCAGCAGGAATCTTGGCTGCCGGCCCGTTTCCTGCCGATGGTTTTTTTGGAAACGGTACGTACAAAAACTTTGATGCCGTGCTGGCCATGTACCACGATCAGGGTTTGGTCCCTTTTAAAAATACGGTTTTTGATCTGGGTGTGAATTTTACGGCCGGTTTAAATAAAGTCCGTACTTCCCCGGATCATGGGACTGGCTATGGCATTGCCGGAAAAAACATGGCTTCGGCAACTTCCTTCCGGGAAGCCATGTTTACAGCAATCCATGTGGTCAAAAACCGGGCAGAATCCGCAGAACTGTTAGCAAACCCGCTTAAATTCAGCAAGTTTAGCCGCGACCGGGATTGACGAAATTATTTGTGGCACCCTTTTTACCATACTGTTTTTATCGGCATAAAAGAAGTATCGGCTGTTGAAACAGATTTGGTTTAAAACAAAACCAATAGCCGTGATGCTTCTTTTACCCTGCATTTTTCATTTAAAAAAACTATTTCTGATTGTGTAATTTTTCCTAAATTTGCGGGCTAATTATAGCTCGTTGAAAACGTTGAAATCATATTCGATTCCTTTTAAGGGGCTGAAACTTGGAAAGCACCAGTTTGAGTTTGAAATAACAGATTTATTTTTTGATGCGTTTGAATATTCACTGGTTAAAAAGGGAAAGTTGAACTGCAAAGTGGATCTGGAAAAACAGGAAACGATGATGCTGCTGAGTTTTGAGATCAACGGAATGGCAGATCGTTCCTGCGATCATTGCTTATCTGAGTTTCCGGAATCTGTTCATATCGACGAAAGACAAATTGTAAAATTTGGCGAAGCAGGACCGGAAGAAACAGATGACGAAATCCTGTTTCTGACACGGAACGATTTTGAGCTTGACCTGTCTGGCTTAATTTATGAATACATCAACCTGGCAATGCCATTGACCAGTATTTGCAAAGATGTGGGCAATACCCCTTTTTGTGAC
>JAABVA010000330.1_pt1 | contig 61517 bp, 56 predicted proteins | sample 5560331 | NCBI WGS metagenome assembly JAABVA01 (sample SAMN12812661, study PRJNA571458) | rock metagenome | isolation source: Antarctica rocks | place: Antarctica: Victoria Land, Mt New Zealand sud | collected 2016-01-07
TTCCTGCCATCCCCCCCCCCCCCCCCCGCCCCCGCCCCCGGGCTACAACTACCACCCACCCACCTTCCCTCCTGCCCCTCCTCCCTCTCCCCAATCAACTCAACCAATTCAGCCAACTCAACCATAGAAACTCGAAACTCAAACCTCCTCCTCACCCACCTCCGCCCAACGCTTCTTCAACTCACATCCTCCCCACCTGCTCGCCCATCCGTCATCTCCTAGCCTTTGTACGTTGTGAAAAGACTAAAAGAGAGAAGTTTTGGGTTTTTCTGGTTGTAGATTGAGTGTCATGAGTGAACGCTGAAGTGCTTGAAGCTTGACATACGGTGGGAAAGATTATGTGTTGCTGTATGGGTGGTTGTAGGTTGGTGTGTGCATCGGGGAACTGGCTAGCAGGGGATTTGGGGGTTGGGGTGGTGTGTCGGTGGGGAGAGTGAGGGTGGTTAGTTGGGATTAGTTGTTCAGGGAGATGTTACTTGGTTTTGGAGACAAGGGACATGTGGTGAAGGGGTTCTGTAGTTCATGAATAGGGATGTTGATTGGTGATTGCAATCTTGATGGTGATAATCATCGGTTTATTAAGAACAGTATGAAATTGTATGTGGTCAAGAGCTCATTGATGCCTTTTGCGCACAAATCAAATCCAAAGATCCCGACGGCGAAAATGGGCGTTGATAGAAACTTGGGGCCTTTGGCAATTAGGTATGGAAGGACTTCCTGGCACGAGCAGACTCAGGTGGTGAAGTCGACATTTTGAACAAGTGCCAGAGTAGTAATCTATGTCAGCGATCTTCCCAAGGTGAATGCGGCCTACTTCCAGGCCATCAAGAACCGTGTGCGCGATTTCTTGACACGCGTCGCTTGAAGGAAAGATTGCCTGAAGGCGAAAAGTATCTCAAGTATCTACAAGAGGTGAGATGCGTCGCTTAAAGGAAGGAAGAAACTTTGGGAGGAGGGTACAGTCTAGGTATGTTCTTCTATGTGGTTGTGGCGTACTCGGCACCTCTTAGCAGCTCGCAGGGCCTACAAGAGTCTCGCAAACCGCTCTGTGTTCTTGAGAAATGTCTCTCTGAAGATGACTGAGACCACAGTAATAGATAAGAGCGAGTGGGTGAAAGAAGCTTTCTGGCTGATTCCGATACGATTGATCTATTGGCTGTGCTTCCGCATTGGGCCCCGGCTGCTCGCATACCCTGCTGCGTCGTTTCGCTTGCCGATAGGCTCCAAGGCTCCATCAAGGCCGGCTCGAGATTCGAGAATCGAGATCTATTAATGCATGCAGTTAAGCGCCTGCCATTGTCGGCGGTGGGCACAATGCGACCCGCCTCCGCAAGGCTGGCCCCTCCAATTTTCTAGATATTGAAGACTTGACGGAATTCGAAATAGATCCGGCCGATCATGCCAAATGTCGAGTATTGATCGTATGAAGCCTTCGCTCGGGTGCAGAGTGCTGCATCCTACTCCCAACAGCCATCACGATGAATGTACGGTCGAGTAAGTTGTCTTGAGGTTCCAACACCCAGCTTGTGCTATTCACTGACTCTATGTGTACTTCAGCGTTGTCGCCGTTTCAGGCCTTGGTGCTGACCCAGATCGGACATGGACTTACAATGACAAGAATGCGGGGCAGGTCAATTGGCTGGAAGACGAAGACATGCTCCCGGCAGCAATACCAAATGCGAGAATAATGCGATTTGGATATGAATCTACGTGGTTCGGTGCAGGGTCTATACACCAGAGATTATCTCTTATTGGCGAACAGCTCTTGAGGAGCCTGGAAGACCAGAGACGAGTGAGTAGACAATGAAAGACGACGGGGTCTCACAACGTTGAACATCCAAAAAAAAAACAGGAATGTAGGGGGCGCCCTATTGTTTTCGTCGCGCATTCTATGGGAGGCAACGTTCTCCAGAAGGTATTTGAGGAGAAGAGGAAATTAACCGGGATAGCTATTACCGGTCTAATAATGCTATAGGCTTTGCTTTCGGCCAGTAACGAAAGCTTTAACGATGTGCTCAAGTCTACCGCTGGAGTCGTCTTCCTAGGGACACCCTTCAGAGGCTCCAAAACTGCGAGGATAGCAGAGATATTTGCCCGGATTGCTCGTATCATTATCCCTTCGGATACAAGCTTAATCAAGGAGATCGGATCGGAGTCCGAATCTCTAAGAGATCTACTCAATGACTTCTGCTTGTTGATCAACCGCAAATCCATCACTCTCTTCTGTTTCTTTGAGCAACGTGATACGGATATTGGGAAGATTCCGAGGCGAAAATTATCCTTGTTTCCAGCCTATCAGGTGAGCATTGTAGTCCTTTAAAGATGTCTGTCTCATGATTAGTCAGGATGTCATGGTAGACGAAGTCTCTGCCTGTATAGACGGGTTTCCCAAGCTTGGCTTAGCATCAGATCACCTGAACATGAACAAGTTTCAGTCTTCACAAGACAATAATTATAGACTGGTAAGTCAAGAAATAAGAAGACTCGTTGATCAATCTGCCAGCTCTATCCAAGCTCGCTTAAGTTGTAAGTACTTCCTTCTTACTACTCAGGTTCATACAATGTGTCTGCTAATACCGTCTTTCTAGCCCGAAAGATTGTCCAGGACGAGTCCTGTGAGTACCATTAACTCTAGGCCCAGATGACGATGGATCCAAACTGACGCTTCGTATGACAGTGGTGGAAAAGGGACATCTGGAATGTCTACACGCATTGTTCGTTACAAACCCCTTAGACGACATAAGCAGAATACAAACGGATAAAGATAATCTGCTAGAGGGAAGCTGCTCTTGGATCTTTGGTGATATGACCTACACCGAGTGGTTAAACAGCGAAGAGTCCCAGGTACTGCTTGTCCATGGGGGGCCTGGTATGGGCAAGACGATGATCACCATCGCCATGGTTGCTGAGTTGTCGACACGGCTTGAACAGTCTGGCAGCTCGAACAGTGTCTTAGCTTGTTTCTTCTGCGATAACAAAGACATCAATACGAACAATGCTGTCGCCATCCTTCGAAGTCTGCTGTATCAAATCCTTTGCCAGCAGCCGAAACTGTTTTGTCACATCCAAGACGAGTACAAGAAACAAGGATCCCAGCTCTTGAATTCCAGAAATGCCCTACAAACGCTATGGCGGATACTGCAGGACATGCTTCTACAGTCTACGCTCAACAGGGTTTACTTCGTTGTTGATGCGCTGGATGAATGTGATCCAGAGTCCCGTGAGACATTGCTGAGGTTGATGGAGGTATACACTGGTAAAGATAAGACCAGATCGACAGCTGGATCAGCAATAAAGTGGATACTGACTAGTCGGAATAATGAAGTCGATATCAACGAAGCGTTTATTAATAGTCCCGATATTAGCTTGGAGAACAATTCAGCGTCAGTAGATCACGCCGTGTCGAGGTATATAGGCCGGAAAGTAGACATACTGCTGGAGAAAAAGCGGTATTCTGAGGAACAACGAGATCTGGTGCTAAAAGTTCTGAAAGAAAAAGCCGGTGGAACGTTTCTCTGGGTCTCTTTGGCATGTGCAGAGCTCAAGAAGACCTTCAAAACCAACGGGAATATCAGGAGAGCGCTTGACCGTCTGCCTCGTGGTCTTGCTGAAATGTATACCCAAATCCTAGATAAAGCTTTCGCGGACGACTCTAGTGATGGAGCAGACATTACCAAAGAAATCCTGAAAGCTGTCGTAGTTGCGATACGTCCGCTCAATTTATACGAACTGGCTGTCGCAGCGGATATACCTAAAGAAGACTGGAATAACGGCAGTTCGCTGAAAGAGTACGTCTCTCAATGTCGATCACTTTTGACGCTTCGCACAGACGTTGAACGTAAGAACGGTCGTGGCGTGTTGATTCAAAACACAACAGTTCATTTGGTGCATCAATCAGCCAAAGATTTTCTTGCCTCATCCAAATGCAAGCTGTTTCTCTCACCGGAACTGGCAGAAGAGCATGGCAATATGACGAGAAGGTCTATATCGTATTTTTGCAGTGGCGTTTTTGCGAATAGACCCATTAACCTGAGAGACCCCGAAGTAATTGAACCGTTGGCGAGCCAAAGTGACGATCAGTCGTCAACTCAGGACGAGAGCGAGGTTTCATCAGACGAAGGTGGTTCTTGGCGATCACCTATAGAGGACGAGCATGCAGGCAATGACAATGGACCTGCACTAGAACACGTTCCTGATCTTGAAACTCCAACGGTTTTGCGTTATCAGACGGACAATTGGATGTTCCATGGAATACAAGCATCTCCAAATATAGGAGACCTTTTTGACCTGTATCGTGAGTTTTTCGAACCAAATTCAGACATCAGAGATTCCTGGTTAGCCTCATGTATGTTTCCTTCGGTAGGGTACCTACGAATGCACAAACCAGATACTTTCACTCCATTACAGCTCGGAGCTTACTCTGGGATATATGCATTAGTTAAGAAAATACTGGATTTCAATGCAGAGGTGCAACTTTCACAACCAGAGAGTCTAATTGATACAAGAGATTCGACGGGTAGGACAGCATTAATGTGGGCAGCAGAAGATGGGTATGAAATGGTGACGAAATTACTGCTGGAGAGGGGGGCTGGTGTTGACGTGGTAAACAATGATGGAGACACGGCGCTGGTTGTTGCCTCATTCAGTGGGAGCAAAGCTGTAGTTCAAATGCTGCTAAACTCGGGGACCTTTGTGAATGCTCAGAATGATTTTGGACAAACAGCTTTGCTTGCAGCCTCATGCAAGGGCCATGACGAAGTAGTTAAGCTTTTGTTGCAGCATAATGCTGATATTGAGATGAGTGACAAAGCTTCAAGAACAGCTCTTTGGTGGGGAGCGTATTCTGGATATGAGATACTAGTCAAACTACTTTTGCACCATGAAGCCAGAACAGACACACAAGATATACACGGAAATACAGCGTTGATAATAGCTGCTTGGGGGGGTCATGACACAGTGGTGAAGATCTTGCTACAATCTAAGGCTGATGTTGAGCAGAAAGATTCAGACGGATGTACAGCATTGATGCATGCTGTTTCAAGGGGCCATAACAAAGTGATCGAGCTCTTGCTGCAACAAGGGGCTGATATCGAGCAAAAGAATACAGACGGATCTACAGCTTTGATGAAAGCTGCTTTTGGGGGTCATGACACATTGGTGAAGATCTTGCTACAATCTAAGGCTGATGTCGATCCGAAAGATTCAGACGGATATACAGCATTGATGCATGCTGTTTCATGGGGTTATAACAAAGTGATCGAGCTCTTGTTGCAACATGGGGCTGATATCGAGCAAAAAGATACAGACGGATCTACAGCTTTGATGAAAGCTGCTTTGAGGGATCATGACTCAGTGATGAAGATCTTGCTAAAATCTAAGGCTGATGTCGAGCAGAAAGATTCGTACGGATGTACAGCATTGATGCATGCTGTTTCAAGGGGTCATAATAAAGTGACCGAGCTCTTGCTGCAACATGGGGCTGATATCGAGCAGAAGAACTTAGCCGGAGATACAAATTTGATGAAAGCTGCTTTCGAGGATCATGACTCAGTGGTGAAGATCTTGCTGCAACAAGGGGCTGATATCGAGCAGAAGAACTTAGCCGGAAATACAGCATTGATGCATGCTGTTTCAAGGGATCAGAATAAAGTGATCGAGCTCTTGCTGCAACATGGGGCTGATATCGAGCAGAAAGATTCAGACGGATGTACAGCATTGATGCATGCTGTTTCAAGGGGTCATAATAAAGTGACCGAGCTCTTGCTGCAACATGGGGCTGATATCGAGCAGAAGAACTTAGCCGGAGATACAGCTTTGATGAAAGCTGCTCTCGAGGATCATGATTCAGTGATGGAGATCTTGCTGCAACAAGGGGCTGATATCGAGCAGAAGAACTTAGCCGGAAATACAGCATTGATGCATGCTGTTTCAAGAGGTCATAGCAAAGTGATCGAGCTCTTGCTGCAACATGGGGCTGATATCGAGCAGAAGAACTTAGCCGGATGTACAGCATTGATGCATGCTGTTTCAAGAGGTCATAGCAAAGTGATCGAGCTCTTGCTGCAACATGGGGCTGATATCGAGCAAAAGTATACAGACGGATCTACAGCTTTGATGAAAGCTGCTCTCGGAGATCATGACTCAGTGGTGGAGATCTTGCTGCAAAAAGGGGCTAATATTAACTCCACAGACAGAAGAGGGTTCTCAATTCTGTGGCACGCCGCTGTCAGAGGATGTGGAGAGACCGTAAAAATCTTGTTGGAGCACGGAGCAAACCTTGGAACATGTCGACAGGAGCAGGAAGGTGGTGCAATCTCTGCGCTCTGTTTCGCAGCTTTGAAGTACAGCGAGGCAGGTATGGACTACATCGTCGAGACGCACCACCAGATGTACGACCATTACGACCCGCAAGGTCGTACACTCTCCACCAGAGAAGCTGACCGTCTGCATCTCGCCACTAGAAAAGGTTATGAAGCTTCGGTCGAAGTCCTCCTAGAACATGGAATTGAGCCAGACCACACGGTAGTCAATCAAGGTGAAATTAAAATTCGCGTTGACTTCGAAGAATGGGTGTTTGATAGTGAAAACCATGTGGTCGCAAATTTCCTAGCCTTGATAGACAGTCAACAAAGCGTAGTACGTCTACTTCTGCATGACAGAGCAAAGAAGTTAAGCAAGGTAGAAGAAATTGAAGAAAAAGACAGAGCAACCGAATCTCGAGTGGGATACCGACTAGTAGAATGGCTAAATCACTGGAAGAATCCTGCATGGCGAAGCGATTCTCGTGATAGACTTACGTTAGTCTCCACCAAGATCTGTCTCCGAAAAGGGCTTACTGACTGAGATTGACGAAACAGAATTTCGGACCTAATTCCTAATTACAATCGGGAGAGTTCCGCGGAGCGAAGGATGTCGTCGGACTCGGTTGATTGAAATGGGGATTCGTTTATTTTGTTTGCGAGTTTCTGTATTTACTTATCGAAGAGAAGGTCAAGAAGGATGGGCTGTTTAGCAGGCCATCCGCTCTTTCTCTGCCCTCTACTCGTGACGGGTGTTTTCGTAGTGTCTGGTCGTACATATCATATACTGAGTATTTCGTACGTGATTTATTCACTACTTTATGTGCTGCACTCAGCATTCTATCTACTCACCTACCTACTCATCTATCTACTCGTCACCTTAGGTACTCAGCAATATATCTACTGCCCTATCTACTTCCCTATCTTTTATCCCTCTACCTACTTGTCTACCTGCTTCTCTACCTACTCATCTATCTACTCATCAGTCTACTCAGCACTCTATTTATTTACCTGTTCACTCACCAATCCTTTAACTTATCTAGGTACTTAGTTATCTCTTCACCCAACACTTTATTCACTAAACATTTCATCTACACATCTACACATTTATTTATATACTCGCTTCAAAGCAATCTTGAAAACACGCCCTCAGTGTCTGGCAAAAGTCAACGTACAACAAGCGAAAAAGCATAATAACAAATTGGACTATACGCATCAACTCATATTCATGAAGTCGACCCAATAGATCTATCGATAGACCTGAGGACTGAGATTCTAGTTGATCAATTGCCTTGCTAATCTTGCTTTGAGAGGGCCACTTGCTGCTGGAAATAGGGGAGTTGGTAATCTTCGCCTCATAGGGCTGGTAGGGCTGGGGCCCGCTAGTAGAGTTTTCCACTTTTCGTAGCTTGGTCAGCTGGAGTAGTATTTAAAGCATTCCTGTTTGTCTAGGCAGCCTCCTAACAGCTTCAACCTACCTAGTAAATGCTCCCATATGACCTCGTTTTCCAACACTTGCTTAAGGGGGACTGCGTTTGCTAAAAGTAGACGAGGTACAAGCACGCCATGGGTTTCAATTGCGATTATATTGCTATGATTTGAGGTCTTGACTGGCAATCACTTCAAATTTTTACTGGCCCACTCCTTCAAACTTACTACATTCATGTTCTTCCTCGCATTGTACGTCTTCCCAATGTCCCAAGCTACACCTTTGCCCTTGGCAAAGACGATTCGATACTTGCGAATTAGATTACTGGGGTCGGATTTCAGTTCTTCCTCCGATATCTTTACAGTCCATTCTGTCCTCTTTATATTTCTACCCAATACGCTTTCAACAATATCTGCGAGTTGACCGTAGGACACAGTGTCACCAGCAACAAAGACGACCTCATTTGCAGTCCTAGGCCCGTCCGCAAAGAGGATGTCAGCCGTCAAATTTCCAATGTCCTCCGACGTCGTCAAAGTAACCTGGTTCTCCAAACTCCCCAAAGCATGGACGGTGTCTGTTTCCAAATCCACTACACCAAACCAGGGCTCGAAAAGGAAACTGGTGAACATGCCAGTCGAGACAATGACCCACTCCGTTTTGCTCTGTCCTCGCAGCAGATCTCGTACGTCGAGTTGTTCGTCAAAAAGGTCCTGTGCACTACCACGGCCAATAACATCGTAATCGACGCCAAACTGCCAAGGAAAATAACGGGCGACTTGTGCATCCAGCACCGCATGCGCGAGTTTGACCTGGATGGAACGGCCTGCGGAGAATCCAGTACAACCGACGATTGTGTGGAATGGCTCAAAGAGCTTGGACAGTTCTATGGTAGAAGCTGTCACGATATCGCCAGCTAATAGGGAGATCCCAAGGGCGTGAAGCTCAGCTGTGGTTTTTCTTTTTTGTGGATCATGAGAATCGATCGTTGCGGATTTTAGAAGAACGGTTATCTTGGTACTCGAATGCGAAGGCGTCTTCTTGGCTAAGCTCCGAAGTATCTCCATACCTAGCTCACCGGCGCCAATCACGAGGATGGTTTCATTGGTGGACATATTTGTGGAGCTTGAGATGGCCTGAACCTGTGAGTATTGATTTGTTTGGGAATGAAAGCTAAAGGGGTCAGAACAGCAAGGCAGTATGCATTGTTTGTACTCCGTAGCTGGAGGTCGTTTGTAATCCATTCGCCATTGACTAATCAACGCATTCATCAGCAAACCTCTTCTGCAACGGACTTTGAGGTAGATCCTCCTTATCTCCATTATCTTGGCATGCATATATGTGACGTCAGCAAGCAGACGTGCATTCAGATCTACCTGTGATATCGCTAACATGGAGGAGATATTTCGTGCATACTGGATACTGAGCCATCCGCACAACTTGTAGGCCTTAATGAACCTGACTTGCTTTGGCAGCTGTACTCCGGATGAAAGTGAGGGATATCTCTCCTTTTACAACGATCCACCTACATTAATGATCAAGGGAGCAAGGACTCGTCAGGAGGCATTATGAATGATATTGCGCAGCGAGTTTCTCCTCTTTCCATGCTACATAACTACAAGCCCACGAGAAATGAACGGTTCAACCAATTAGAGAAATGACAATCAGGCCTCTCGAAGTAGTAATAAACAAGACATCGAAGCGAACATCTCAATCACCATAACCGGCCCACCCACCTTTCCCCTTGGGGAAGAAAGCAATTATATACTAAGAGCAACCTTACACTACCACAACGCTTCATCTCCTCCAACATCCTCTTGTCCACCCCTGCCGTCCTTCACCTTTAAGGAAGACGGATCTCCCATCTCCAGCGCAGCCTCTATGACAGGCACATATCGCCTCTATCCCTCCTCACCACCAAACGCTGAAGCCATCCATTTCGACCCCATCGACTTCGATCTGGATGATGACCCGAAACCAATCACTGCCGCCAATGGCTTCTCAACAGTTCGTCCAGGGGAGAGTATAACAAGGGACTTGACTATGTTGCCTATTTGCTTTGAAGCCAAACCGGGCGCAAAGTATGTGCTTAGAATGCCGGAAGGGTACGGATTCATTCAGTGGTGGGGTGTTGGAGAGATGGAGGCGTTCAAGGGGGTAGAGGTTAGATGTACGGAGTGGAGTGAGGATGGGGGATTGGAGGTTGGGATGAGCAACGAGATTGAAGTCCTCGCGGTTACACCAGACAGTCACAGTTCTCCTGTTGTTCTTTTATAAAGACGAGTAAAAGCGCGTGAAACGTTATCAGCTTCCGGGTACGAAACAGTGTGGAGGCGCACTGCGCGGCTGCACCAAAAATGTTATTTAAAAGGACGAGTAAAACCGCGTGAAACGTTATCAGCTTTCGGGCGCGGAATGGAGTTGAGTGGTGTCGTCCACATATGGATGCTAGATATATTAGGTGTAGTAGTTTCGTTTCTTTTCTGGTGCTATGTACCTCGGGAGTTTATAGATAAGATTGCATACTGTATTTCCACCACCAGATCAGCCTTCTGTAGCAGAGCGGTAAGCCCTCCATCCAATTTCCATGGGGCATACGTCGTACGCAAAGTGATCGGTTACATTAGACAGCCACAGTTCTGCGGAGGAAGGGTAAGGGCCTTCTTCCATCGATATTCAGCTCCCCTCTTCCCCCTCCCCCCTCCCCCCTCTCCCCCAAAACTCACTTGTTGGCTCTCACCATATCATTACGGCCAGTGACTTGCACGCCATGCTACTTGCCCCACATATCACCTTCTTCGCCTGGCTCATCACCACCAGATCGAGCAGTTCGCACAGCTGCATCGTCGGCTCCGATGCCTTCTCGACCCTGCGTGCTGCACCATTCTCCTTCTTGCTGCATCACCAATGCCCCTTTCGAGCCTCCCGCAATGTGCGTCGAGTACCGGGGGTGGACTGGCGGTTTCATGCTCTTCCTGAAAGCAAATCTATTAATGTACAGCCTTGTGCTGGTCCAAGATGCCCTCAACAGCTTTTACAATGGCGCCAAGGACAGTGACAGTATCAAACTCTTTTCTAAAGCTTGCGGTAATGAGACTCAAAATTGCACGGCCGCTTGCCTTGATCCCACACAGATGTTCGGAAACCTGGAAACCTTGCATAACTGTGGGGTGTATCAAAACGTTTCCGAACTGTGGGCTAGGTGGGGGGAATCTGCATGCCGAGAGCATTAGTGTCCTGAAAGATCTCGGCTTCAAGAAAAGCAGTCGGAATTCATCTTTGCCTTCCGATATCAAAAACGCAATCCATGTTTGTTTGCTCGACATCTGTGGTGACAACCCAGATTGCCCCAACAGGACTAAAGCCCCTTACACCGACATTTGCGCCGACATCTCAGCTCCAGTAATTGCAGACGTGGGTGGTATAGGGGTAACATGAAGTCCGCCGCGTTTCTAGAATTCCTGCTCAAATTGGGTATAGGTATATATATCCTACGCCATGCAGATGGGGTTAGCATTGCTCGCGTTTATTCTCGCTATCCCCTGGATGCCAATCAAGTACGCTATATATAACATGGGCCATACTTGCCTCGGCGTTCTATCAACACAATACAACAAGTACGATAGTACGTGGGGATTCGGCCAGATCGTGGCGACTCTCGTGTGGGCGCCGACGCTGTGCGATTACTTTTGGGATCAGGCACGTATGTTGCACGGTTTACAACTCTCCTCATTCCTCCTCCATGACCTATCTTTTGCGCTACTTCTATTTGGAAAATTAGATTGGAAAAAGCCGACTTTTGGTGCTTCTTCTCTCTGTGGTTGGGGTTAAAAAAGGCTCGGAGCATCGTCTTCCTAACCACTTGTAAGTCAGTCGAAAAAAGAAGCCAGGTGCGGGATATACGGGTGGTCAGGCAGGTGCTGCAAGTATGGAGGCTGCTACGGACGTCCATGAGCAGGAGAAATTAGTGTAGGCAGCAGTGAGCGTATGGAGACTCATTTTGGCCTCTTTTTGAGCAAAGATGAATGTGCGCAGATGGATGACTTTATCAGGATATCTGGACAAAACAATATCGTTGTTGCAAGAAGAACGTCGCTATCATAGGGCAATCTAGACAATTAGTTCACAGACATTATAATGCGTTTAAAAAATGATACCGGGGGGTCAGAACTGAAAGTGCAGATCCGAGGCGATGTTCGACCCAACTTTTCAACCCGTTGTAAATACCTATGGTAGCTCTCTGTGTGCTACTCTTGGCAAAAAAGGAGAGAATTGAAGGAGAATGTCCCAAGAGTCAACGAAGGCAAGAGTTGAATGTTGAGAAAGGGTCGAGGAACCGAGGGTTAAACCCTAACCTTACCCGCTGACGGTCATCGTTGACGCTCGAATTCTACACACGTTCTCTGTACACAACAGCTATAGATCTTGCAATGTTGAGACAAAGGCACGCGAGGTGTTCCATCTGAAACGTTCCTGAGCCATGATGGTCAATCCATATCGAACGGTCTACTTCCTCATGCGTCCTGGACATGGAGATGGTCCAAGTTAGGATTCGAGGTTGACATCAGATCGATGCTTTCCCAAAAGGACGGAGAGTATACTACTATGTACTAACAGAACACGTGAGAATACTGTCAGCCCAGTGACGTGGACAATGCAGCCATTCGACGGCGATGCTATCATACTGCGGTTATTCCCTATTCCCTATTCCCACGGAAAGACTCGGATGTGCGCATAATCATGATTACAAACCAGCGAATGTGGGTATTTGAATTAACGACTTCCTTTCACTAACTCTAGACAATGGCTCTTACCTTCAACGGCAAACCTCCGGTGATCGCGTCCGGCTCCTGGATCCTTGTGACAGGCGCAAACGGATTCATTGCTGGCCATGTCGCCGACCAGTTTCTCAAAATCGGCTACAAGGTTCGAGGCACAGTAAGAGATGCTATAAAGAGCAGTTGGCTGCAAGAACTTTTTGACAAAAAGTATGGCCCTGGAAAATTCGAGATGGTGGTCGTGGAGGACATGGTTGTCCCCGGCGCATTTGACGAAGTTACTAAAGGTATACAACCTCATTCGCCTACAATTGAGGCTCTCTAAACCCACTTACTAACACCACCCCTTGACTAGACGTCTCCGGAGTAGCCCACGTCGCTTCCGTTATCGCCTTTGACGTTGGGGACCCCCATAAAGTCGTCACCCCCACCATCGCTGGCGCAGTCAACGCCCTGACCGCAGCCGAGAAAAGCCCCTCGGTGAAACGCATCGTCTACACCTCCTCCTCTACCGCCATGACCAGGCCCAAACCCACCAAAGTCTTCTCAGTCGACACCAACACCTGGAACCAAGAAGACGTCGACGACGCCTGGAAACCACCCCCATACGAGCCCTCACGAGCAATGGCCGTCTACGGCGCCAGCAAAACCCAAGCAGAGCAGGAAGTCTGGAAATTCGTCAAAGAGCACCACCCTAACTTCACCGTCAATGCCGTTCTCCCCAACGCAAACTTCGGCGAGATCCTCAGCGCCGAACAAGCCACCTCCACAGGCGCCTGGGTCCCCACCATCTACAACGCCGCCACCTTCCCCGAGCAGTACAAACCCTTTCCCCCGCAATGGATGGTCAACGTCACCGACACCGCGCTCCTGCACGTCGCCGCTCTGCTCGACCCCGAAGTCCAGAACGAGCGCATCATGGCCTTCGCCGAACCATTCAGTTGGAACGATATCCTAGCTGTGCTGCGGAAACTGGAGCCCGGGAAGACGTTTCCGGAGGATTTGGAGGGGTGTCCGAGGGATTTGATGGAGGTGCCGAATCAGCGGGGAGCGGAGCTTTTGCGGAGGTTGGGGAGGAGTGGGTGGACGGGGTTGGAGGAGAGTGTTAGGGAGAATCTTAAGCATTTGAGGGGGTGAGGGGGTGGTTTTTGGGCACGAGGACCGAAGAATTACCGTTAGTCCTTGCGAAAGCGACGTTTCCATATAGACAGATGACTTACACGCTTAATGAAATTTCACGTTTTTTTTTTAAATATCCACCGTTCCATCCATCATTCCGTTCCAAACCTGCCCCAAATTAAGTGGGTTCACTACACGTGGGTACTACCTAGTGAGTTTATACATACAGTACATACATAAGTTGCTTTTCCTAACCTCCACACCAACTGCCCAGCCTTTTGTAGCTAGCTCTTCTCAGCGTGTAAGCCCCCCCCTCTCTCTCTCTCTGTCCAAGTCCGCCCCCATCCATGACACTTTCCCCCCCAACCCTAACCCCTACTCTACCTCCCTCACTCAGCACAGCCAAACCGCTATCAACCGGAAAAAATCACAGAGGTTACGATGAGCACATCTTGTCTCTTTTTGTTTGAAAACACGGTTGATAGCACAATGAGGATTTGTGGCTTTTTCGGGAGGAGTCGTGGGTTCGGGGCGGATATGTAGAGTAGATTGCAGGAGTTGATTTGATAGTGGTGGGGAGATGGAATTGCTGAGTGGTATCGGTACGAGGCCAGTGGCTGGGAAACATGCAGAGAGGATGTGTACCAAGTTCTGTCACTGGACTTGTGCTATACGGTGATTTCGTACATGAGAGACTGCTTTCCTACGATATTTACCTAACCCCCCTCCTTCTCCGTCAGCCTCCTTACATACTCCGCCGCTAACGCCTTCACCCTCTCCCTACTCTTCGCATCCCCCTCTTTCTCCTCATACTCCAACCACCTCTTGAAGAAAAACTTCGCCTTCTTGCTCTTAAGCTTCTGCGACGTAATCCTCTCTAACAACCGCCGCACCTGCTCCCGATCCCCCTGCTTCATCTCCAAATCTAGCAGCACGTTCCACAGATCCCACCGTTTCGGCCACGTGGCCAATAAGCCCTCGAACATCGTTCTGCCCCTTTCCGCCGAGCCGTGGGGGCTGTTGAATTCGAGTTGCGCGAATTTGGTGGTGAGGGACAAGTGGGTGTGGGGAGAGAGGGATTGCAAGGCGCGGGGGAGGAGGGCGCGGGCGCGGTCGGGGGAGGCGAGGGTGGTGGAGAGGAAGGTGGCGTAGTTGAGCCAGAGGGAGGGGGTTTGGGAGAATCTTTTTAGAGCGGTTTGGAAGAGGGTGTCGGCTTTCTGGGTTAGGGATTAGTGGGTGTGATAGCCAGGGTATGCGGGGAGAGGAACTTACATTGTTGTTGCCGGATTGGATGTGGATGCTTATTAAACGTTCGTGGATTTCTTGCGCATCGTTGTACTGGCAGGCACGTTGGAAGACTGCTTCGAGAGAATCGTCTGTGCCGTAGGCGTTTTCGAGGTTGAGCAGGGCCACCCAGACATTCATTTTCTCGGATTCTTCCCTGATATTGATGGTTCTGATTGCTCGCTCGGCGATCTCGCGGGCTTTGGTTACCTCGCTTAGTTGAAGTTGGAAAGCCATGTAGCTGAGCCATAATATGGAGGAGTTGGGTTGTCCCATCAAGAGACGTTCGAAATCGGCTATGGATTGGGGACCATTAGCGTCGAGGTCGCCTGTTCTGTCGATTTTGATCTCTGCCTTTCTTCGCTTCTTTTTCTTAGTTTGGGGTTGCTCTCCGTCTGTCTCTGATAGCGCATCTTTCTCGTTCTGGGCAAATGTTTCCCCTGTCCAATCAAACCCGCCAGTGCTGAGGCCCGTGAGTCGCTCTGGTATGGTAAGGTGTTCTCCGTTGTTTTCGGATGTGTCAACGCCACCATCTTCGCCTTCCACTTCAGCATCACTATCAATGTCTCGAACATTTTCGAGATCAATCCCTTCTTCTCCTTCTTCATCTTCCTGATCGTGTTCGTCGTCAAGCGTCACACCTTTCGTTTCAAGCATGTCTTCGTCGCTTTCATCAGCGTTTTCCCCTTCATCATCTTCAAAAAACGAAGCCTTCAGCCCCAGAGAGATTTGCCTCTTATCTTGATCGATTTTCAGAATTTTAGCCTTGACGATATCTCCTTCGTTGTAGAGCTTCTTCGGGTTTGGGGATTTCTGGTCGGCCATCTGGCTTCGGTGACACAGACCACTTACATTCGCAGAATTGTCAATGACAATAAAAACTCCAAATTCTTCGACTTTTCTAATCTTCCCAGTGAGGATTTGCCCAACCTTCATGTCAGTGAACGTCATGGGTGGTTGGTAGTCTTTGTCAATATGAGACAGCTTAAGACTCATCTGAACATGGTTCAACAGGGGGTCCACAGCAATGATCTTGCCTTTAACGAGCTGATCAACCTCGAAACCTGATCTCCAGTCTTTGATGTACAGATCCGACAGATCCGATATCTTAACAAAAGCTGTCACATTGCTGGCTAAAGTTATGAACAGCCCGTTGTCTGCCACGCTCCTGACGAATCCTCTGAAAACATCATTGACTTTGAGCTGAGATATGGAGGCAATTTCAGCATCGATGACGGGTAGAGATGAACTCAGGACTTTTGAAGGCCGGGTTGATAGAGTTATCCTCTTATTTGGGGCATCTACATCCTTGACACATACCCGTATAGTTTGGTTCTTCTCATAAGTGGTGGGATTTGCTATTGAGTAATCGTCGGCTATGTCTATCAGATGCACAGGGCCGGAGAGGGTCTCGCTAAGCTGAACCATAATCTGGCGCTCGGAGACTTTGGTCACTCTTCCTGGCAAGACCATGCCTTTGGCAAGGTCTTTCAATGATAGAGGGCCTGACGAGCGACTGGATCGCGCCGAAAGGTCAAGGCGACTGTTTGTGACATCGACCCTCAATACTGTTGCACGGAGGGCAGATCCGACTGGGAAGTTGTTTACCAGATATTTGAGAAGAGAAATATCATCAGAGACATCCATTGCGCGAATACGACCTCGTACGTTGGGAGATACATTGACCCAGATACAGTCATCAGACACATTGTTCACAAAAACGATGTGAAATGAACCCACCTTGACTTTGTCAAGGGTCAAGATGTCAAGGTTCTCTGCAGTTTGATTACTCGGCTTCGCCGTCAGTTCAAAGACAAGTGCTTTGCCTCGATTCGTGATTGGGAGAAATCGGTGATTTCTCGAGTCGTGCATTCCGATAATCCGCACTGGCAGGATCTGTTTGGACCGGAAAGACTTCAAAGGGTGCTTTCGATCCTTGATAGCCTCCCAGGTGTCAAACATCTCAGAGACGTCGATTCTCCCTTGGACGCCATCCGCCAATTGAACGTTAAGCTGCGTTTCCTTGATAGACATAACCTTGGCCATTGTCAGTAGACCCATAGCGAAGTCGTCGATTGTGGTTGACACTTCATCCACTGGGTTTCTCAATATTTTGTCAGCAACGTGGGTTTCAGTCTTTGCTGTCGCTCCCGTTGTATCCATTAGGAGAGGCTTCAAGGTTAGCAAGAACCGTTGCTGTCCATGATCGACTGTCAGGATCTTTGTAGAAATCGATTGATGTCTCCGCATGCCGAAATCTGGTAACTGCACTAATTCATCTGGCACATGCGCCTTCAGAAGGAGTCCGGTTAAGTCTCCTGCAAACTGCACATAGACGCCCGTGAGCGTGATATTGTTGACAAACCCGGAGACTTCGGCATCCTTGACAACACCATCGAACGCTTTGAGAAGTGTTCCCTCTTTCGCTGCTTTGACCAGAGCAGGTTTGCTTGTGAGCTTGACTAGTTGCTTTGACTCCTGCTTACTCAAAATTACGAGGTCTTTCATGATCTGACCAACCCGGATCTTCTTAGATAGAGCCAAACTCTTCTGAGCCGAGCCATCTGCGAGATGCTCAATTGCCAATATCGCTTTCAAGCCTGATCCCTCGAGCTCTACTATGATCTCGTCACTCGTCTTCTCGGAGACGGTGCCGCTTGTGATAGTGCCCGCACTAAGACTGCTGAGCGCCTCACGTTGTGCTGCTCCGAATACTGATGGGTCTTTGCATGAGACTAACATGCGGCTCTCAAGAGGATCGACGGAAATAATGTGAACATTAACTACTTGACCGGTACGGAAGTGCTGTTTTGGATCCTCTATGTAGGATTCACTCATCTCCGATACTGGCAAGAAGCCGCGGACTGAGCCATAGAATTGAACTACGGCCCCAGAAGGTAGAATATTGACCAAAGTCCCAGGAGCGTGCATACCAGGGTTTAAACCATCGAATGACTGCCATATCTTAGCCTCACTGTTTACCAAGGTCTTTTTGAGAGTTAAACGAAGTTGTCGTTTTTCGAGATTTGTCGATAATACCCTAGCGGTCACTGGACTGCCTTCCTTGAATTTCTTCTCAGGATGTTGCAAGTGAATATCTGAAAGATGTACTTCAGGTACCAAGCCCGTAATCCCTTCAGCGATATTGACTAAAACGCCGCTCACGCCAGTGGGACCAACCATAAGCTTTTCCACTGTGCCTTGTACGACTTGTCCAATCTTAACATCTTCCATACTTAGGAACGGCTGGTTGATGACCTTTGGCTCTAGCGATACGATGAAAAGGCCATCCATCGGGTTATAGCCGATAATCCGTGCTTTATGTACCGAGCCAACTTTATATGGCCCAGTCGACTCCGAGAGCGTTTCTATTTTACCATCTATGATCCGAGAGATATGAACGAAACCTCGTACACCCTTTACCCCAACATCGACCAGTAGGCCGACTCCTTGCTCGACCTTGGCAACTCTAGCCATTTCCACAATCGTGGAAATCGGCAGCATTTGAGTGGGCATAGTATTTTCTTTTGTAGCATTCATGGTGGCGATGTCTGAATTGAGGGAGATAACATGGTCTAACAGCGAGACCCCAAGCTTTTTTTCTTCTACAGTAGGGAAGGTACAGACTATTCGACCCTTGATCTTACTGCCGTTCGTGTATTTCTTCGCGAGGTCTTTTCCACTTCCAGCGGCACCAGAGTGGATCAAGTCGGCTGTGACGTCCAGCATCCCCATAGCTTTGCCGGCGATACCAGAAGGGGTGACTTCGGACACTAATATCTCAATTGCTGTTCCAGGTAGGAAAGAGTCTACGGTTGGCGCATCGATCAAGTAATGGCCTTTTTTTAGGTTTCCTGCTTTATGTGGATCTGCGGAAAGTTTGATAATGTTGCCATTGGAGCTCATGCCAGTGATTAGGCACAGATAAACAGCGCCTTCCTCGATCTTAGAGATATCAATATTTGGCCCAACTTCCTTTGACGACATAAAGCCTCGAACTGTGGTATCTTCGAGCCCGAGGTCCATGATCAAACCATGATCCTCGACACTGAGCACAGCTGCCTGCACCATGCTGTTGACGACCAAATCGGCCTTGCTGAGACCCGAGTTCGCTTGTTGGGGGTTTATCGAGAGATCGATGTGCCTCTTACCCTTTACTCCAGAAGATGATTCCGCTTGCGTAGAGGTGACATAAGCGCGCAAGTATTGGCCAATCGAGAAATAATTGCGCAGATCTAATTCCTTGCCATATTCATGGTTCTCACTAGCTGGCTCGTCCCCAACGAGAGCTTCCATCCTTTCTATGAACTTTCCTGATATTGACGTACAAGGTATAAAGCCTGTTAGGTTGTTAGGTAAAGCTAGTGCAATGTCGTATCGATTGATCTTGGAGATCTGGCCAAGCACCATTGAACCAGGTACAAGGCGTTTATAACTCAACCCTTCGACCCGGACATTTTTCTCCTCAATCATAGCGCCCTTCCCTTTCTTGTCCAACGACTTGGAGTTGCGCTTCGTCTTCGTTGGAGCATTCCTAGGTTGATCCACCTCGTCTTCCTCGTTTTCCTCGTCTTCAAAATCGTGCTTTGTTGGCTTCTTACCTGTGGACTGTTCGAAGAGGACATCTTGTTTAGCTTGGATTTGGATCTGCTTGTGCTCCAGAGGAGTCAGGATGCTTGCGCCGCCTCGGGGGAATGCTGGCTCCTCTTCTCTTAGTACTGAAAGCTTTGGAGTGGATGGCGAAGGCTTCGGCCTCTTCTCCGGACGAGTATTCCTATTTTCTACATCTCCCTTACGCTTGATTGGCGCCATTGTGATGTATCAAAGTGAAAAATACGGAGCACTGATAGAAGTTGGGGGTTAGTGAAGCCCTCTTCGAGTTTTATGTCGACATCTCTTGGGGTCTTCTTTCTGCTTGAAGGGCTATTCTGAGATCAATTCGCAGAAGACATTCTGGGTCTTCTCGATAACCAGATATGCTTGAAGGACCGTAAAAGCCCAATGTACATATGCTCGTCCATCTAAATTTCGACTTTTCGTGGGTCTCTGATGTCGGTGAAACTAAGAAAACTCTCCCCGACCTGGTGGAGCACTAGCTTCAAGCTAACGCAAATTTGGGATAGCACAGGTGGCTTATCTCCTATCACCGTGGCCGGGAGCGCGTTCTTCTTCGCGAGACGCGATGTTCAATTAGCATCTGGAGCCCGTCTTCACCACTTAAAATCGCTTTTCTTCGAGAGCACCACCTTACTTACAGATTAATTCGGTCTTGGGATGCAAAAGGTCCTCTTTAAAATCAAAATGATAGACGACACACTATTGTCTTCTCAGAAGAGCTTGGGTAGAATCCAGAAATTGACACCAGACGAAAACCTAACGTCATCGCCTCTGCTCTCAAGCAGACAATCTAATGGTAAACGCAAGCAGCCACCGACGGTAACGCCGAAAAGGTTCACACGTTTCTTCACTCCAAGATCTTCACTAGGGCAAGGCACTAAGATTAGCGCATCAAGACAAGCATTGAGAGATATCACTGCTTCAGGTGCGAATCGCAAGGGCACTGTGAGACGGACAATATCGACAAAGGATAGTATACAAATCTACAACGAGGAGGAAAATGAGTCTTTGGATGTCTCCCGGAAGAGAACAAAGAAGGAGCCAGTCTTGCCAGATACCACGCCAGACAGATCATCGCCTTTGAAACGATTACGGAAGCAGTCTCTCAGCTTGTCTGATGACGATGGGACCGATATAGAAGATTCCGCTTCGGGCGGAGACTTCTCAGATAGTGATCCTGGGAGGAACACTAGAAGCAATCGGAAACGGCTGCATTTCGTCGAACCTATCGCATATTCGAGACAGCGAGGACCGCTGGGCCGACTTTTACGTAAAGAAACAGGCGATACTGATCGAAGATATCCGACGGTTGATTATGGAAGTAGCGATTGGCAGAATGAGACCGCAAACTTCATGACAAGACCTGAGGACACTCATGCATGTCTGAACCCGACTGACGCACAAGAGGCCACCATACCTTTTTGTGCCACCAGCTGCAACAGTGAGCTGATACAACCATCCATCCAGTCTGAATACAAAGCTAACGATTTTCCCTAGCGAACTCTCTTGTTGCCATTGGAGACGAGGATGGCGGCGTCAGACTTCTCGAAACAGAGAAAGATGGCAAGCCTGGATTCTCGAAGTCCTATCTCACTTTCAGCCCACACGCGAACGCTATCCTCGATCTTGCCTTCTCTCCAGATGACTCACTCTTGGCGACCGCATCCGGAGATCAGACGGGCAAGGTCATCGACATGCCGACCCAACGCATAATATACACCATGGCGGGTCACGTATCCTCGTTGAAGCAGACCCGGTTCCAGCCCGGTAGCGCCAGCGTAATTGCAACCTGCAGCAGAGATGGCAGCGTACAGATATGGGATCTTCGATGCAAAGGTTTCGACGCTCCAGTTCAGAAACTCCATTCCTCCCTCGACGGCGATTCCGCATCAAGACTCCACACCCACAATGACCTGAAATATGCCCGCTCCACCAATACCATATTCGACGCCCACGCAAGTCGCCAAACCCTGCCCGCCGTGCCAATGGCCAACCCCAAACTCCCCTCAGCATCCTCCGACGCCCCCTCAAAAACCGAATCTCCATCCCGCCGCGGCGACGTTTCCATCACCGCCATTTCCTTCCTTCCCGGAGAACGCTCCCACCTCCTCCTCACCGCCTCAGAAGCAAATGCAACCGTCAAACTCTGGGACCTGCGCACCACGCATAACCCCCGCAGCGGCCGCCGCGCAACCCCGCTCTCAAGCACTAGACAACCAGACTCCCACACTCGCCACCGCCATTTCGGACTCACGTCCCTCGCGCTCAGCACCGATGGCGCTAGACTCTACACCCTCTGCCGAGACAATACAATCTACACCTATTCAACCCCCCACCTCATCCTTGGCTCTGCCCCCGAGCTCTCCCTCTCCGCCTCTTCCTCGCGACCCAGGAGATCCGCAGGCGGCACGGAAAAACAGGGGCTAGGACCTATCTACGGCTTCCGCCACCGGAAATTCCACGCCACGACTTTCTACGTTAAAGCCGCGATTCGCCCCACCAGCGGCGCTAACACCGAGCTCCTTGCCGTCGGTAGCAGTGATGGATGCGCCGTGCTCTTCCCAACCGACGAACGCTACATGCGGCGCCCTCCCCCCTCAAGGTCTACCTCGCCCCCTGCAACACGCAACGCCCCTCGTCTTAACGACACCATCCCCATCTACACGCATGGCGCCGCGCTCGTGCGGGGACATAGCCGGGAAGTAACGGGGTTGACGTGGATGCCTGGTGGTGAGCTGGTTAGTGTGGGTGACGATTTCCGAGCGAGGTGTTGGCGGGAGGATGCGCAAGGGGCGAGGGGGTTGAGGGTGGGTGGGGAAGGGGAGGGAAGAAGGTGGGGGAGGGGGTGGGCGGAGGTGGAGGGGGGGTGGGATGAGGATGAGGATTGAAAGAGGGGAAGCGCGATGGGGAGATGTTTTTTCGAGCGAGCGGATACCCTAGGGTGTGGTTTATTGGTGTTTTGGGTGTCGAAGGGGAGAAAGGTTTGTAGAAGGTAGAAAGCGGCAGGGTCAAGCATTTTGGTTTAGAAGTCGTCTCATGAAAGATTCTAGATCCAATTGCGTCCATTGCAATTCCAGGTTTGATAATGTGAAGACGTGCTAGATGGGATATTTATCTTCGAACTTTCCGTTTCAAAAGACCCCACTATATCAGTCCTGCGATTTTTGAATGCTCTCGTTCCTCGAGATTCGACCACTCCATTGATCAAAATATTATCAACCCCGCCTTCCCGTTGTCCAACTTCCCTCGAAGCTTTTCTCATCTGTCTTCTTGGCTTGCACGGTAGTTCATTAATTGTCCATGCCCGCATCCTCGTCCTGCCAGTCGAGGCTGCATGCTAGCTACCGCCTCGCTCCTATTCCTCAATCACTCGAGTCCTCCCCATCCCAGATTCTCGCTCTGTTAAAGGCCGATATACTCATCGTCTTCGAGCTTAAGAGCTCAACCCGACTTGCTCACCTGCTCCCCTTGCCCATCCATGCTCCGAACATCGCTAGCTTCTAGACCCACCCTCTCAATCTTCTCATCCAGAATTGCAATCTCCGCCTCAACCTTCAACAGCCTCTTGTTTAGCATCCTCTCGTACTGCTCATCACTCAGCATCTTCATCGGACTCCATTTCATATCCGACACCCTCTCCATCCAATTCTTCTTCTCCGCTACACCAGCAGTAGTAGAGGCAAGCATAATTTCACGGGTATGACGGGCGTCAAGAGTATTGTACAGGGTTTGGCCGAGGTAGCCGAAGAGGGTGAACATGATTGCGCCAGGAATGATGTTGGCGCGGCCTCGGATGAGACCGCCGACGGTGCCACCTGTAAAGCCGCCGGCGAGACTACTGGCTTTGGCGCGGTCTTGGGGGTTTAGGGTTTCGGGTTGCCAGGCGTGAAGGATGGTGGCTCTGCTTACTGAAGGAATCGTTAGTTACGTTTCTTGGGCCTTACGTAGACCCATGTTTGGTAGAGACGCTTTCACTCCGTGGGAACCTGGTGTCATTTCAAGTACAAAGATGGGATTGCGAAGTGACATCGCGGCTTTTAGTTTAAAAGTCGATTTACGCACCCCAAAACGTTGTACCAAGGGCAAAGCATTGGAAGCCTGAGGCGGCGGCGAAGAGACCTGGGGTTGAAGAGCGAATAACGCCGGCAACACTCCCTATTGCGAGGCCAGACGCACCTGAGAATTTTGTAAGCCGTTTGTTCTCGTAAAAAGTGAAAATGCGTGAATATAGTGTCTAATTATACAGTGAAGGGAAAGGGAATGGTACGCTGTGAACGTCGTCAGTGCTACATGGTGATTTAGACGCAGAGATATTGGACTAATCAAGTTGGGAGCCTGATCGACCGATTCAGGAAAGCACTAGGAGTTTGGGTACTATCCAAGATGTCTTTCTAGGTCAGGATGTACAAGCAAACTCATTTCTCGCGACAGACACCGAGGGTCGAATGATCATAATTGCAATGCATAAAGACGGACACAAATCGCCTCGGCATTCGGCCTGTAAACCTGCTTTTCTGTAGCTTTGAAGAGAGAGAAAGAGGACTTGTTCCTACCACCCAGAGCGCCGACCAGCAAAGCCGGCTTCAGGACCGCTGCCACAGCGGGCGGTATCATTTCGTCTCTTTCATGGCGCTCCATCTCTCAAATATGGCGTTGACGGTGAAAATCGGACTCAAGGATGGCTTGAAAGCATACAGAAAAATAGAATATAGACACGCTCCTTTATCATCATATAACTCTTTGAGTATCACACTGAGTGACTTTGATCCACGGTTGATGCACCATGACATGGAGTGTCTCGCAGTGGTTGTACAACTATGTACACAGTAGAGTAGGTACATATCAAGGTACGGAGTAATGCGGGCAAGGCTACACTAGCGGCTCTCGGCTGCCGTGATTTTAATTCTCATCATCAAGAGGATCCTGCCGGCGTCCAACACCACCATTTTCAACGGTGGTCCATCTTGTTCCACCACAAATCCACGGGTCTCACAGTACGCGCAAGCATTCGGTCGCTGTACTCCAGCGGCAATTAACAGCTAGAGAAGTAGGGTGTGTGCCGTCTTTGTCCGCAATCATGGGTACGTCGATACATCTTCGGGGTTATGTCGTCGCAGTCTAGCCACCAATATGTTCGGAGAGTGCTGTTTACTGACAACTGAAATAACAGCGCCAAAGAAGGCAAAGGGGGAGAAGATGGACTTGGGAACGTTCCTGCAGGATCCCAGTATGCGATGAGACCTTTTTGGCTTCCATTGAGGCGGAGTAAGAGCTGACATGGAGATTAGAATTGGGTTCTTGGGCAGATGAGATGGAAGACATGCCATTACCATGTAAGTACTCTGTGGCATAATTTCGGTACATCTGCTGACCTTTGCTGCGTGTAGCTGGTATGACACTCCCCTCTAAGATTTGTGTCTGATTTAGTGCGTCTAGAAGCGGACTGCTAACCACAATCGATAGCACCAGCTGGCCGTACAGGTGGTTATGGTAACGATCGGTCTTTTGGTTCTGGGGGTGGATTTGGAAGTGGTGGATATGCTGGTAGTGCTCCTGTCCAACATGCCTGGACTAAGAACCAGGAAGCTTATCAAGTTGGCCAGACCGTGGCGGTTACTCCGTTCGCCCAGAACTACCACTTCCTACCAAACCTCCGTATACCGTTCATCTCGGGAATATGTCATTCGACGCTACCGAGGGAGACGTCCAGGACTTTTTCTCAGCATGCTCTGTTACCAGTGTACGCATAGTAGAAGATAAGCTCGAGCGAAAACCAAAGGGTTTCGGCTATGCCGAGTTCGCAACCTTGGATGGCTTAAAGAAAGCACTGGAGTTCAACGGCTCCCAGTTTCAGGGGCGAAATATCAAAGTCAGTGTCGCAGAGCCACGTATGTTTGCTCCTCTTTTGCTCATCATGCTCACCTGATCGTCTGGACGCTGATCGGGCTTTGCTCATAGAGAAGGATCGACCTGACGCTCGTGAATTCGGTGACTGGACTCGGAAAGGGCCTCTTCCGGATGCAGGTGGACAGCGTCGGATATCAGATCGTGCTGGCTTCGGCTCTGGCGCTCGTGGTTTTGATAGTGGCTCGGATGTTGGTAGCGATCGTGGTAGTCGTCGTCCAGCTTTTGAAGGAGACGGCAAGGTAAGGGATTTTGGCAATTGGGACCGCAAAGGACCACTTACTCCAACGCTTCCTACTGGATCCGCAGCTAGAAGCACGGACCGCCCGACGAGTCATGACGGACCCAGAGAGCGCCGGAATTCCCCAGCATGGGGAGAAGGCAGATCACAGGACGGATCGCGTCCTCCGAGGCGCGAGTTTGTCGAGAGACCAGTGGCCGATCGAGCACCGACTGCTCCAGAGATGGACAACCAGTGGAGAGCGAAGATGAAGCCGGATGCGCCACCACCAGCACCCGCCCCTACAGCTAAATCGCCAGCTCTTTCACAGCGCGAACTTAGTACACCCCCATCACCTGCTGCCCCGACTGTCCGGCCCAGGTTGAATCTGGCGAAGCGTACAGTCCCCGAAGCGCCAGCTGACCCAGCATTGGCTTCGGCAAGTTCAGACTCAAAGCCAAGTCCATTTGGCGCAGCCAAGCCAATTGATACTGCGGCGAGGGAGAAGGAGGTTGAAGAGAAGCGACAAGTAGCTCTCCGCGAGAAAAAGGAAGCGGAGGACAAGGCTCGTGACGAGAAGAAAGCGGCCGAAGAAAAATCGCGTGAGGAGAAGCGACTTGCCAGGGAAGCCGAGCGTACGAAGGAGGCTGATAAGCCCAAAGAGAAACCAAACGGTACAGAAACTGAAAAGGAAAATGGCAATTCAGCGCCCTCGGCGGGTAAGAACTACGAGATACTTCGAAGGAATGCCGACGAAGATGGTGCGGCAGCAGATGAGGAAGCTGACGGAGAGAACGCAAACGGGTCTGTGGTCGAGGACAAAGCTGTCAAACCCAAGGAGATTGTCCGGAATATTTCTCCCAAGACGAACGGCGCATCAACGCACGCCGATGCTTCGACTGAGCCTACTGCCGACACGCTCGAGGAAGAAGGGTGGAGCACGGTTGCAAAGCCTGGCAAGAAAGGGAAGGTGGGCAACCAGACTGCTCGTGCCATCGCCTCTTGATCGGGGATCGGATAGTTGCAGTGTGATCGCCTTACTCCTGTTGTGCCTGTGGACAACATCATTTCCCTCCTACTTCCTCTAGTCCCTCATCTCACAGGCGTTTCGGATGCTGCAATAGCGTGGACGAAGATTCTCTGCGCTGGTACACACACGGCATAGAATCTTCAGGATAAGGTTGGCAGCAACTTACATCTGGTGGTCTCGGTTTTTTGTTCAAGGTTCGAAAAGTTTCATGGCATTGACAATGAGCTCGTTGCAAGAGGGTTATGTCAAGACAAAGTCTTGTTTTCATGTATCAAGCGAGACATAATAGTGTTGCAAGAGATCTACCAAAGCAGGTAGATGTTGAGTAGGGGACATCAGACGACGTCGGCGAGCGGGTTTTCATGTATTTTAGATTGCACAGGTTCCTCTTAGCATATCCATCTCATCACAAACCTTTAATTCTGCCTAACATGAGATAAAGGAGTAGATGAGTACCTGGATGTACGAAGGAAGACGACATGTTGCCTGCCTCGCATCTACCCTACTTACATATTAGGTTAGAGCTTCGCTTGAGTCGACCCTGGAAATCGGTGCATTAGGGCGGAGATCGTCCCGCACTGCCACGCGCCCACGCTGACGAACAAGGGGGACAATGCGAGCCACTACCTTATTGTCTTGCGCTTCGTGATTAAATACTGACCTTGTCGTTCCTCGTTTATTAATACACAATCATTGCCTTCTAACTTCACACTTCCTACTCCACACATAACCACAAATCATCACTTATATAGCCCTATCAAACACGTCGTGCAGCTAGATCCTGTTAAACAGTGGTTGATGTCCTCAAAAACAGCGACGATCCTCCAAGTGCCGACAACAGTGCCTATCCGCTCGTCGCAGGAGGTCTGTCAACAATGTGGCGCTGACCTGTCTCACTCGCACTGTGGAATCACTGAAGATGCCCAAAGAAGAATTGTAGAGCTTGAAACTCAGGTCAAGATATTAACAAACAAAGCAACAGCAGCAGGTAAGTTCTTCTCTCCCCTCCAAGATGCGCTCTTTCAGTAGAGGCGTAAAAGAGACAAGGAAGGGATACAGTTGCTAACATATAACTTGACCGTCGGATTAGTTGACAAACTTGCCGACTACGAAGATGAGCTCCGCGAACTCAAGGGGTCATCAAACCCCCTTGACCGAAACAACAGCTCAAGCCCGAACTCCGAACACCAACCCGAGCCTCGCCCAACTTCCGCAACGAACAACCGCAACCCTCTGCAAAGCCGTCTCTCCTATCTTCTTCCCTCCTCACGTCGCTCCATGTCGCAACCCCCGTCTTCCGCCCCTGCATCCTCCAAGAGTCCTCATGGCCCTACACCCTCCGAGTCCGCCGACCTCCTTACCCTTCTTACGCGCGAACAATCGCTGCGACAAGCGGCGGAGACTCGCGTCAGCCAGACCAATGAAGAATTGGAGGAATTAAGCGCGCAATTATTTACTGAAGCGAACGAAATGGTAGCAACAGAGAGGAAGGCGAGGGCTAAGCTTGAAGAGAGAGTGATGGTTCTAGAGAGGAGAGACGGGGAGAAGAGAGCTCGACTGGAAGTGCTAGAGGGGCGAATGGGGAGGATTGAGAGAGTGAGGGAGCTCCTGAAGAAGGATGGGACTTGAGAGTTTTGATGGGGAGATCCGGCAACTTCTTTTGGCTATATCTGGAGTCAAGGTTGGGCCCAAGCAAGCATCCAGGCGTCAAGCGATATACCACGGGGTTTGTTTCTAAATCTATACTAACTCACGGGCAACCTCCTGTCTAACTTACCGAACTGTTGACATCTTCCAATGCTATAGGTGACCGTAATTCCCAATATTTACATACTGACGCAAAGGGCCGATCTTGTTCGACTACCAGGAAATGTACGAAAGAAATCTTAAGGAGTCCATTCGAGAGCACCCTAGTAGGTTCCGTAAAGAGTTTCGATCGAGTAGCTAGCATGCTGTGTTCGATTCATATACGTCTTTCTACCACTTAGTAAAGCTTTGTGTCCCAGACATCTGTCTCGTTGTACTTCTTGGATGCTACTTCAACAATGTTTCGGTAATGTCAGTACCCCTTGTCGGCAAACCATTTGTTCGTGGAAGCATCCCCAGCCCACACCTCCAATTTCTGTTTTCGACCATCAAAGTCTCCTTCGGACTTCGTCGAAATTTCATGACCCACATCCAGCATCTCACCTATCGTTAAGTCGGATGAGAATTTGTTCACTTCATGATCTCGCGTCCATCATCGCTCCTTCTCAAAGCCTAAAGAAGCTATTTAGACCTTACCACACCTCACTCTCTACTTACTTTACCCATCGTCCAAATTTGCCATTTCGCATGGATCAGAGTTGAAGGCAATTTACAAATTACAAACGACACAGTGGAGCAAAACAGCCAAGTTTAGGTCGCAATATAGCCCATCAAGACATACCTCGCATCACGTGAATTTGGCCCCATAAAGTCAGTACTAATCCTGCTTTGATACTCGACTCTCCCGCTATAGACAAAGCCTAGTCCGTGAGGTGTATAGTTGGCACTTTCCTAGCTTCACCACCTCATTGCCCAAATTTGTTTGGCTACTTTGCTGACAAGAGATGTTTCAGCCTGATTACTTCGCAATGCGCGCCGTCTCATCCATCAAGATCTAATCACAATGCAACCCACAAGCAAGTCTAGTCCGAGGGGAGAACAACTCGGCGAGACGTATGACCAGGTTATTCGAGAGCTCTACAAGGGCGATCTATTAGAAAAAAATCTTTTCATCCGGCCACGGAACAAATGAAGCGGTGAGGTTCAAATATTGTTGTCCAAGGGTTTTCAATGCCAGGCCGGAGTTGAAGCGGGAACGGAAACTATGCGAAAGATAATTCATTCCTTTATGGTAGCCAATAAATATGTGGGAGCAGGCAAAAACCTGCATGATAGAAAGGCTCTCCAATACAGCCTAATGGTCCGGCTGGATTTGCATAACCCTTCAAACGAGGCCGAGAGAAGAAAGTACAATGACTGCAAGGGCAACGTCTTTGGGTACATCTGGGCACAAACAATAATTTGGAAAGAAGGGGGAATTATTACACGCTGGTCTGTAGGTAACTTTCCTATCTTTCACCCTTGTGTGGAGGAGTGGACATATCGATATTGGAACGGGGAAATGTCGGAGAATGTCACGAACCCGATCCAGATTTCTCATGTGACTGGTGACGCGCTTGCTGCGCCGGCAGAAATTGCAAGGTTGATTCTCGAGGAGACAAGCGGAGCCAAGCAAGCCATTGTGAGTCATAGAAAGCCATCTCCTACAAGAGTATTTGCCTTGAATATGCGAAGCAATCCCAAGCAAGCTTCCACCGCGTCTCTAAAGCCTTCGAGTGACGTCGTCTCTGCGTTTCCGAAAAGCAAGTATGTCAGTCCACCATACTCGCCGCACGCGAGTGGAAACAGCGATGCACTCCAGGAATTATGGAGTCGAAAAGCCCACTATACAATCCATGGTGAATGGACAGAAGAGAGGGACGCATCGGGCCCAGTTCCTGGATATGCAGACTCGTATCTAAGCGACTCTTATGAGGTCAATGATGATTTTCGCAAAGAAAAACCCGGTTTCACAAGAGGATATCATGACGAGCCGGACAACGAAATATTGAACGGCGACCAACGCCGTTATGAAAGTATTCCTATTATCACGACTACTCATGCAACACAAGACCAGTATATCGGGTCACAAACCACGGAGCCATCATACACGCAGCCAGTTCAACATGCTTCTCGCAGAGACTCTACACAAAGATTGTTCCAGGGTAATTTTCGACATCTGCCGGGGGCACAGCCAGTAGCCCCTTCCTACGTATCACGAGCTCGACTGTTGGAACCTCCAAGGATCACCTTGCAATCCCACAAGCGTCCAAATGAATTGTGTTACGAGCGACCAGAAGCAAAGCGCCGTTGTTCCACCAGAGTTCTCCCAGCCACCAAACCATCCACCCCGATCGATACTACACAGGGAAAAGTCGACTTTGACGAATTACATGACCTACAGAATACTGAAGATACAGGAAACAGCAATGCTGTGGAGAGACTTGATAGTAACCAACTTCCAACCTCCACTCTCGAAACCCAACTCTGCTTCTTAAAACTTCTCTCAACCCTCTCGCTCGCCCACTCCATCCTCTCCGGTTTTATTCCAACCTCCCTCTCAGAGTTTACTACTTTGTCCCGGGATTGGGATCCCTCAAGGGGAAAGGCATCCTGTTTGATTGAAGCGCTGTCTAAGTGTAAGGATCATATAAGCGCTATGGGAAAATATTTCGAAAGTGCGGTTGAGCTGGTGGAGATTCTGCTTGAGCAGCGTGAGAAGAGTGAAGTGGCAGCAGGAGAAATCCATGGACGTGAAGCGGCAATAGACACCAAAGAAAGCACATCGCCAAGGGAACGTTGATACAGTGAAAGCAGGATTCAGTTTCACATTTTGGCGCTCGTGGACTAGTGGATTGGAAGGTGGGAAATCGGTTTCTGAAGCAGAAAGATAGGGAGATTATTTCACCACAGTGGTTGTTGACGTGGTCGGTGGCAGGAAGCTAAAGGATTGTGCTTAGATTCGGGCGGACTAGGTAACTTTATAGCAATATTCTTTAGCTCGCATTATAGGTACGGAGCTTAATTCTTCTTTGCTTGACTGTAGGGAGGAGAGATGTGAGTGGGTGGCTTCAGGGCTATATAGTTCAATATTTTGTCATCTTAAGCCTGCAACGTAATCAAGGTACCAGAAGATCGGTGAGTTTGTCATCGATGGAAGGCGAGATTCACTGAGATATCTGATAATTAATTAATCAGTAGGAAGAAGAAGTAAGAGCTTTGTTGTTTGGTCGCGTCGAGTGCATCCACGTATCTTGTTTCTATGTGGTTAGGGAGATGGTTTTCAGTTCACTGACACTTTTTCTTCGAGTCCTAATCTAAAATTGGTTGCAAGACAGTGTGATATGGAGAAGAGGAAGAGAATCATGTGGGATTGGTGGGATTGGTTCATAGAAGGAAGGTATGTAGTTATTACTTATCTTGGAAATTAAAGGCTATGATGTATCGAATGGTTGGTTTGCGTTTCGAGCTAAGAAAGAAACTACACATCCAATACGCCATGACGACCGGGTATCTGGAAACGCCATCCTAAATGCTTGAGTATGTAAAAACTGGTCACGGTATGCGAATTGGGTAATCCTAGTCGCTGTTGCCTTTCAATATGCGGGAGGATTTTTGCCCGAATCCCTTCGCTGTGAAATTCCCTAGTCATTTGAAAAGGTTAGAAAGACGCTTGAGCAGTGGCGGTGTTTGCTCTTCCGGCAGCGATAGCTCCCTACCTCTCGGCGTGAGTTTGTACGGATCAGAAAGCTCATCAACCTCATCAACAAGCTTCAACATCGTACTCATAATTTCCACCCCCTCAGCCACAATCTCTTTCCTCTCTAGCTCTGTAAGCGAGGTTGAGAGTTCGAGAACTTGGGCTTTGTAGAGGGTCTTTAGGTCTTCGCCATCCGTGTTAGAAGGGAATGTCCATAATGACAGAGGAGGGTTTTCCTCTTCTACACCCCAGAACTTCGGGCCTGCGGACTGTAGGCGGGCGCGGATGTGCCGGCCCCCGGAGAATAGGGCCATGTAGAGGATCCAGGTGTATGCTATTAGGAGGTGGGGCTTTTCATTCGTAGAGGTACGGATGTGGGTCATGAAAGATTGTTGTTGCCTCCATGGACCTCCAATTTCCATACCCGCCGTAATGTTACAGCCAAGTAGCTTTGTCAAATCCGCCCGAAGTTTTTGCGTGCGCTCCAATTCTGGAATGTACAGTTTGCGTAGAAATGCAACTGCACGTGATGGTGTCGAGGGTGAATTGAGGATGGAGCGGAAGCAAAATTCAAAGGTATGATATATAGGAAGGAAATGCGACAAACCGTAGCCGTAGAGAGTGGGCGTGAGAGTCTTGGGGGGCAGAGCCAGCGGAAGAAGCGCAAGGATACGACGGTTTAGGGGAGTGTGCAGGCTCCTTGTTGCGGCGTTGATCTCTTCGCCTATGGAGGTAGTCATGGTGGCGAGTATGAGTAGTGGTAATCCGTAGAAATAGTGTGATAACTCCAAGAGAACAGCACATGATGATTTATGAGAACTATAAGATACCGTAAAGACTGTGAAAGAGTGACGCAAAGACAATGGGACTATATACATGACAAAGAAGAGTGGATTCTCAACTGTTGTTTGGTGATCAAGTCATCAACACTCGCTTAAACTTAAACAGACAGATTTATCTGCCGAGGGTGCCGCCATAGCCGAGCCGCCGCTAATGTAACATGGGTCTAGCTCCCGCTGTAACACCAAAAGGCAGCCTACCTATTTCTGTAATTTGTAGATCACTGGCGCACCATGCTTTGACACCGGAGCAACGTCCGCAATTAATTCATAATGGTGGAACGTGGTCATTCGACTCCAGAATTGACGAACATGGGAGAACCTAAGGGCGGAGGTTTCAAAGATGGGCCTTGGAGGAAGCCAAGGAGGGAACCTACACCTGCAAGACGTATTCCTTGGCCTGAGGTAAGCGCTGTCCTTCACTGTAACTCTATGCTAGGAGCTCCCGGATTGGCTCATCGTTATATAGATCTTCAACCATCACATATCCCTCATCGAAGGCCACATGAAGATGCTGGACATGGTTCGAAGGCATACAGTTGCAGAATCTGATAACCATCGAACCACGAGTCAATTTCTGGCTAGGGCGAAGGAAATGTTATATGCATCGAAAGAAGCTGAGAAAATCTTTGTGAGCTTTCCTTGCCGGCAGAATGCCATCTATAGACTAAGACTGAGCAGGTACTCCCAGCAGATCAAATCTACCAGGTTCCACTGCGCGCTTCCTCGGCCTCCATGTACCCTGGCTGCCCACCCAAAGATCACGAATATGGCAAGACTGCAGGAGAGTATGGCAGGGTAGCTGCGAATGCTCGGGCCCAGGGCGAAATATTCCATGAGGTTGGCCAAGGCAAGAGCGTGAAGAGGAGAAAATTATCGCATAATAAGGCTACCAAAGCTGCGAAGGAGAGCGTGAGTGGTTGCAGCTTAGGTTCGGGGTCCGGTAGTGCTGCTACAAAGGGCGCCAACGAGCCTGCGGTTATCAATGGACAAGCGAGTCATGGCCAACCCGCCGAAGGCATTGCAGAGGAAAGAAATTCGCACTTCTTCATCGACACTGAGCCTTCGCCTGTTAATCTTCCTGGAGTACCGTATAGGCCATCAAAGCGGAGCTCTTCGCCTCCGGAGCCCACCGACGCAAACAAGACAAAAAAGCACAAAATGAAGCACGATGGTGACTTGCCTGAAAGTACAGAAACAAACTGTGTCGAGTTGGAGGACATTTCAGCAGAGGTAGATGCGCGCATGAAGGAAAAAGAAGAGAGGCAGAAGAAGAAGGAGAGAAAGCGCAAGCGCAATACCGAAGGTTCTTCCGCTTTAGTCGACAATGAGGCGAGCGCAGCCGTGGAGGTGGACAAGCCCAAGAAGAAAAGGTCTAGGAAGAGCAGTGGAGACGTGCCACTAGACGCAATAATTCCGAAGAAGCGACGGGGAGAGGATGGGGAGGACGCAGCGGGTGCAGAGGGGAAAGCGAAGAAGAAGTGGAGGAAGAGCAGAGGGGATGCCGCGTATGCTTAGCGTCTTTGTTTGAAATGCTTTTTAATGCAGTACGAAGATATCTAGTAACTAGAATGAAGTTGGATTAGCCGTGGCTGTATATCTTAGGGCAGCATGGTTTAAATGACGTGCATAAGCGACGGTCAGAAGCCGATTCGCTGCTCCAAAGATGGCCTTTGTAGTTCGTACACAATGCGACAAAGGGACGTGATACCAGTATGCATGCAATGATGATACTGTTTGTTCTGTTCCATAGTGTTGTTTGAGATTCATCTCTGACAAGACACGATCTCGCGTGTCTTCTGTACCATGGTAATGCCCCTCTGCACCAGCACCTGCCCTTCCTCCCTCTTCACTTGCGACCTCATCGTTCTTCGATTGATTGTAGTTAATGCACTGAGTAAAGACAATCCCATGTATAACCGCCCTCACATTCACTCCAACACCTCTTTTGGATTATGACTCATCATGTGATGAGGCAAACTTGAGGCCAACACTAGGGTACTCGCACGTCTACTTCAAAGCGCCGACTTCTTGTCTCAGTATTCAACGATCATTTTTATCATCGAATATTGCGCCTAGATCATCAAGGTCCGTACGAAACTGCACTCTACTCTGACCGCTGCGGTTTGATTGCAATAAAGCCCGCACGGTAGCCGGTAGAGCACAAATACATCCGGGAAGATACAAACGCCCGACGTCGGTGCATGAGTTTATCTGCGCCACGAGTTGTTCACCGTTTGAGGTGCGCTAGCTACCGAACACTTCCTGGCCCAAGCTGACTGATTCCAATAGGTTGGCGGACATGGATTCTAGCGATGGAATGGCTGGTCCCATGGCAGCTGGAGTTACGAGAGACGCCTGGGACCCAAAAGCTCTGATAGCTATGATTCCAGATCTCAAGTTGAGGAAAGCGCGATCTTTTTCTTCCTGGAATCCACATGGGGGAACGACAGAGTCTGAGTACGGCAAGTCGACTCGTGTCGTCAAGAACAACGCTCCTACTCGTCGTGCTATTTCTGGAGGACATTTGGAGAACCGTCCCGCAGTTTCATCTCCAGAATCAAGCGAGCCTGAGCATGATGAAGGTTCCACGCCGCCAGCACCCGCTGCCATGAAGTCCAAGACATTGCAATCGACTTTGAACAACACTCATGAGAGCAACCTCAACGCCTCTGATGAAGAGGTAGACAAGTCAGAGGACTCATCTGTTATAATGTCAAGAGAAGCAACTCCCGAGCCCAACAATAGCTTGCTTGTACAGTCCACTTCACTCTGCTCCAGACCCGATGCCAGCCGGATGGACTGTGTCTTGGATGCCACTATTGACAAGCAGTGTAACATGGCCGGCTATTCCGCAATCTTAGAAAATAGCACATGTGGTATCTTTAAGTCAGCTTCTGAGTCAGATATGCTCCGGTATCAATTATCGAGGGTTGAGGAGCCTTCCGATGTCGACATGATATATTATGCGGAGGAAGGCGTAGCGCATATCAGCCCCACTGGCTACCCCTCGCCGCCGGATTCAGAAGACGGCCACGATGATGCCGATGACGATGGGTTAGGAGATAAATCCTTGATTTCTGACACCCCATACCAACACCCGATATTCGAGACTCAGCCGCCCTTACCATCGCCACCTCTGTCCGACACCGATGTCATCAGAACCATACCAAAGCCTGAATTCCCCATCCGCGTCAACAATGACGGACCTCGGATCTTCTCGCTTGAAGCACAAAGATGCATCATGCGATGGAGACAGACTGAACCCTGTGATGATGTGCATATGCCGGTATGGCTTGTCGAACCCGATATTACCTGCATCAAGGATATTACAAAGCCTTACTTGCAACTCTTGGGGTGCGAAAGTGATGATATCCTGGTGGAATACCTCGATGAGGGTAGTTGGCACAAAGTCTACACAATCTCGACAAAGAACTGCAAGACTAGTAAGCTGACCCACTACGTATTGCGAGTAGCGCTGCCGGTTGATCCCTACTACAAGATCGAGTCTGAAGTGGCTACTACTGAGATTGTTAGACATTCAACTAATGTCCCGGTTCCAATCATCTACGCCTATGACTCTTCGACAAAGAATAAGCTAGGCCTAGAGTGGATGCTCATGGAAAGAGTTACGGGTGAACCACTCAGCAATGTCTGGTCCGGCATGACACTTGACTCAAAACATTCAATCACCAAGCGCATTGCGGATTGGATTAAACAATTATCAACCATAGCGAGTGATAAGATCGGGGGAATATACATGCGATACACCGAGACGCAAGTCGAGTTCTACGTCGGTCGCTGTGTCACCCAACCACTCTATAGGGACAGCCGTCTATCGTACAACGTCCACCGGGGGCCTTTTGAATCAGTGCATGATTTCTACCAGACAGTGTTGGCTCTTACAGAGTATGAGATGGACGATCTCGTAGTTCGGCTTGCTTCCCAATCTCTGAGTGGCTCGGAAATGTCGTTGGACTATGCGCCGGATCCTCCCCCAGTCGACTCTGCCAACGATGTCTCCCGGGATCTAACGACCAATGAACGGATATATGCCCAAGCAGATAAGGATGATGAGGAAGACTTTAGAGAATGGCCGCAGGTAGATCCCGATTTTCCTATGTCCAAGGTCCGAGAAGGGGTTACAAAGCTTCGATCGAGTTTACGGGCTATATGTGATAGAGCAGTACAACCCTTAGGGAAGTTAGAGACCTTACTTACGCACGGCGACTTGTCGTCGGATAACATCTTCGTGGACAAAGCAGGCACTCCAATCGCATTGTTGGATTGGGAAAATAATCCAATTGCGCCTCCAATATTCTTCAAACGATTCCCTGACTTCTTAGAATCCCTCGAAGTTCTTTCTATGCCAGACGTCCCTATCAAGGTTGACACAGGCAACTTCGAAACCATTGAAGACGCCGAAGAATGCGACCAGTTGCATGAAAGGAGGTATATTGAGAAAGTAGCCAATTTTCAATCAACACAGCTGCGTGTCGCGTATCAAGCGGAATTTGAACAGACAGAACCTCATCTGTCTCGGGCTGCGCAGAACGATTTCTCGAACATTGAGATCGATATTCACGATAGGATTATGAACATAACAGAGGACCCCTTGGGACATGTCAGATGGGTAGATGATCACCTCAATCGGAAAGCAGATCAAGCAGAAGAGAATGCAAACACAGACTTGGACCAGAATTTGGATACTGTCATGGCCGATGGGGATGAACTAGATCGACTTGAAAAGCCCAGCGACATCAGCGTATCACAGCAACAGGACAATGCGGTCATGGACGAGGCTGAAGATATGAGTGAACACACGCTCGTTGAGGAGGACAAGTCGAGTGAGACGGAAGACGGGCACAGTGACGATACACTGGCCGAAATAAGCAGCATTGAGGAGAAGGATAAAGTCGTTGATAAGATCCAGGGAAGGGATGATGTAGTTATAGTTGATGAGAGCAGCGGCATAGGGGAAAGCATAGATTGGAAAGAGGAAACTTGTTAGGCTTCTCTGTAAGGAATTCCTTATCTCCGATCTTTGGAGGCTTGCTTAATATCGAGCTTCAAATCCCAGGTTGTATCATAGTAGGCATAGCAGTAAGTGATAAAGCTGATTAGTTTGCGTATCTCCAACTACCTGAGGTAGGCTGCCAATCTAATAACGCGTTTCTGTACTTTCCTTAAGTGGCTGTTGGCCTTCTGATAGCTTGAGGGCTCGGGAAGGCTTGGAGTGAATTGTCGAGGTGTTGGCCACGTGTGGAAGAAGTGAATTCTATCACTTCGTCATCGCTTACCTTACTTACCTCACCTTACTTTACGCTGTGGTCACCTTCTTCGTCTCACCTTGCACTCGCCATCATCATCTCTCAGACTTTCTAGGAACTTTCAAGATACCTACCTAAGATACCTAAGATACCTACTATTTGAAGATACCTACTTTCTAACACTTACCTTATCCACGTCACTATGCCGCTAGGCAAGAAAGATTTGTCGCTGTTCTTGGACACTGAGATGACCGATAAAGAGATGATCAAGTTGGCATCTGACTATGAACCGAAGGAGGGTAGCAGCCTGAGAATCGACTTGCAGGTGGTAAGCTCGTTCCCCTTTGCCTATCGTATCCTGTCAGCGCTCTTCTATATCCGAACCTCGAAAAATGCACAACGCCATGCTCTATGGAATTTCACCGCCTTTTCACATTGCAGTATTTCCTCATTGAGAATCCTGCCCCTTTTTGGCCCTAATCATCGTGTTCTTCCTCCATATTTCCAATCAAGCGAATAGTGATATTCAACAAAGCATGCTAATCTTGTGACATGAGTATAGGAACTACATGCCTGCGCAACGAAGCCCCCAAGGAACATCTGGGGCATCCAAACCAACGCCAAAGCTCAGAACAAGGCCCTGAGTAGAAGCAATGGCCGGAAAGGGAAGGGCAGTAAGGGCACTACCAAGTCGATGGACGTAGAAGCCCAAATAGAAATTACGGAGGACGCGAATCAATATCTAACGCCCAAGTTACTACGTGACGCTTTCCGCATGTCGATACCTGACATTGGAAAGGGAGTACATAAGGTCCTCATTGACGAAGAGTGGATCGAAGCCGAGGACAAGGACGGAAAGAAAATCGAGGTCCTTGCTGCGGTTGCTCGGGTGTATCCAAGTGCGGTTTGGGTCTTGAATAACCCTGATGATATTCAAGAGTTCTTGACCACGAAGAACCCGGCGCCACGATTGAATCGGGCGACTCCTCAAACGGCGTCAAAGGCCCGAGACGCAAAGAAAGCAGGGAAGAAGTAAGGCCGTGGTGATATGGAGGCATGGCTGGGGAGGTGCGTAGGGTTGGGGCGGGTTGGAGAGCTTTTTACTTGCTGAATTGGTTGTAAAACGGGAGAAATGCTTTTGCCTGCTTACACACATATGATAAATCCACTGGGATCAAATGGAAAAGTTATCCGGAGACAATGACCGTGCCAATGCCATGTGACTGATTGAACCAACAGGCATGAAACCAACATATAGTCACATACCTGTAAACAATGAAGCCCTACGTCAATGTACACAAGGAGTACCTCGACATGACTTTCAAATCGTAGGCCTCGATTCAGCTACATCTTCGCCGTCCTATTCTATCTCTAGATTGACTATTAGAATCATCAGTCAAATATAAACTCATACTGTACGCTTAGTATCACCAATTCTTCCTATCTCCCGACTAACAAGCCGACTATAGAAACGTATAGTGGCTTTCAACTAAAAGCTTCACTTCATCAACTTCCCACGTCCTGAACTCCTCACTTCGACAAGACATGCACCCTACTGTCGCATCTAACGGTTCAAGGCTTCCAATGGCCTACGTCTCTACTTCGTCGTGTTTGCTCTTCAACCAACCATCTCATCTAAAGCTTACACCTTATTCTACTCTTAGCTAGCTCATCCAGAAGGAGCCAAAGGAAATCAAAAAGCTCCGAAGGTGAAGCCGAAGAGGGCAAAGGTCAAAGCCAAGGGGAAAGGCTATCCAAAGGAGCCAAAGGGGGCAAAGGCCAAAGCCAAGGGGAAAGGCTATCCAAAGGAGCCAAAGGAGCTGTGATCCCCTTCGGCTTCTTTGGCCTCTTTGGCTCCTTTGGCTCCTTTGGAAAGCCTTCCTTCCTCCTCTCATCCCCTACGCCCCAGGTATCGATGTGTCCTTTAGCTCCTTTGGCTTCTTTGGCTCCTTTGGCTCCTTTGGATAGCGTTTCCCCTTGGCTTTGGCCTTTGCCCCCTTTGGCTCCTTTGGATAGCGTTTCCCCTTGGCTTTGACCTTTGCCCTCTTCGGCTTCACCTTCGGAGCTTTGTGATCCCCTTCGGCTTCTTTGGCCCGCTCCGAAGGTGAAGCCGAAGGGGGCAAAGGTCAAAGCCAAGGGGAAAGGCTATCCAAAGGGGCCAAAGGAGCCAAAGGACACATCGATACCTGGGCTGTAGGGGATGAGAGGAGGGAGGAAGGCTTTCCAAAGGAGCCAAAGGAGCCAAAGGAGCCAAAGGAGCCAAAGGAGCCAAAGAAGCCAAAGAAGCCAAAGAAGCCGAAGGGGATCACAAAGCTCCGAAGGTGAAGCCGAAGGGGGCAAAGGTCAAAGGTCAAAGCCAAGGGGAAAGGCTATCCAACGGGGCCAAAGGGGCCAAAGGAGCCAAAGGACTCATCGATACCTGGGCCGTAGGGGATGAGAGGAGGAAGGAAGGCTTTCTGGTGATAAGACGAGATAGCTTACCTGCATTACGTGTGGCTTTGGCAATGGGAATTTGAGCTTTGAAGGATATCTATGTCAACAGGCCATGCTATCAACTGAACGAGATAGCTTGCATTACGCGTGGCTTTGGCAATGGGAATTTGAGCTTTGAAGGATATCTGTGTCAACAGGCCATGCTACCAACTGGACGAGATAGCTTACCTGCATTACGTGTGGCTTTGACAATAGGATATCTATGTCAACAGGCCATGCTATCAACTGAACGAGATAGCTTACCTGCATTACGCGTGGCTTTGGCAATAGGAATTTGAGCTTTGAAGGATATCTATGTCAACAGACCATGCTATCAACTGAAATTAGTGACGTGAACGATGCGTTGAATCTTTGATTCGAATTCAATAATATCCAATATCTTAAACCTCTATTAGCCCTTAGCATGACCCCAAACTGATCTCTGAGATATCAATTTTCGTCTCTTTCTTATTTCAACTAGTCAGTAGCCTCGAAATTGTTCATTCAACGAAATCTCATCTCGATGAATCTCGACGTTGCCGATGCTTTAGTAGAAAAATTGAGATGGATCAAGATAGAAGAGATGGACATGATGGTGAATATAATTGTGGCAAGATCGATGTACAATCGAGAAAGGACCAGCTTGACTGGAGGCTACATATCGGCAAGCGAAGGTGGTTGCTACTTCGGCTACCGACATACTGTACCTCGACAGCTAGGGAACAAGGGGATAAAGCGGGGAGAAGGGGAATAAATAGGCCGTCCTCTACTGTTTCCCCCTTCATCCCTTCCTGTTTCTCCATCCCTTAAGATTCAGCCAGAAACGCGCTTTCGCCCCACTCACCCACTCCATAGACTCAGTCGCTTAGATAGAGGTGTTGAAATGAGATGCTTAGGCCTATTTGAGACTAGTTTGAGACTAGTAGGATCATGTGATCCCCCTGTATTTAGGCGAATCTTTCGCTTCATAGAACGAACACATTTGCACCTATCGCTGCTTCAACAAGAGGGAGTGCTTGACACCTCAGGGCGGCTTCCAGGGCAAAATTTAGCCCTAGAGACCAGACCGCCAGGGGCTGTCGGGTTTGCCCAAACATATATATATATATATATATATTAGTTCAAACGGAGTCGATGCCCGATAGAGACTACTTATGACAATTTCCGCATCGATAGACAAGCTGTAAGTCCCACAACTTTGTGATCTCACCTCACTACTATTCACTCGAATGAGTAGGGTTGTCTCACTAAGGCTTCTTTCGCAGACCGTAATCAAAGGCTCACCCGACCATTGAAGAATCGCGGTGCAATCAAACGATGAGGCCAAAGACACGGTGATTCGCAAATTCACCCGCACCAAAATGGGAGGCGGCTCATATGCCAAATCCAAGCCTACGTTTGCGTCGCGGAGGTCGATACGGCAGCCACGCCCGCCAAGATTCGGGATGCATTCTAGGCCTCTATCATACCAGAGCGGTTCGGCAATGATTTCCATAAAGTGATCCTAGATAAAGCGTAAGTGAAGTCAATTTATGGTTGGTTATACCAGAAAAGTAAGGGGAAACTGACTTCTAATAGCGGTGAGATTCATATCACGCCAAATCAAGCTGTCCTCGACGCTCTGGCCGAAGAGAAAAACGATGAGGAGAGCCAAAAAGCTCCGAAGGTGAAGCCGAAGGGGGCGAAGGCCAAAGCCAAGGGCAAAGGCTATCCAAAGGAGGCAAAGGAGGCAAAGGACACATCGATACCTGGGCCGTAGGGGATGGGAGGAGGAAGGGAGGCTTTCTGGTGATGATACGAGATAGCTGACTTGCATTACGTGTGGCTTTAGCAATGGGAATATGAGCTTTGAATGATATATATGCCAACAGACCATGCTACCAACTGGAATCAGTGACGTGAACGATGCGTTGAATCTTTGATTCGACTTCAATAATATTCAATATCTTAAACCTCTATTAGCCCTTAGCATGGCCTACTTATGACACCCTAATTTACGGATCGACTGGCAATGATATACTTTCTTGCGTTGTTTCATCATGTCTCATTTTCAGTCCTTCATCTTTCAATCTCGAGCGTAACACAAGGTCAAACTTCGTTCGAGCTCATTCTGTATCAAACTGTCAAATTCTTTTCTGACATACTTGAGTCAGTCATACTATGATATGCTCAGATCGTTTCGTTGTCTTTCATGTTCTCAATCAACGGTGTCCCAATATATACGAGAGTATACTAACCTAACCAACTGAGTATATAGGACCTTCACCACGTCACGACACCGTCTCTTCGCAACATCTTGGGTAATCATGTGCTCTCTCGAATCCTTAAGTCAACTCTTTGACCAAATTTGACAGTCGACCCAGAGGAAGCGGCCCTGGGAACACCAAGTCAATGAGCGTTGAAATCCAAATCGAGGTGACCGAAGATGCCGCCCAATATCTCACTCCAGAAAAGTACGTAGCGCCTTCCAGATATCAATATGTGACGGTCTAGACTACATGGCAGTCCACAAAGTCCTCATCGGAAAAGAATACGTCATACAGAAGGACAAGGATGGGAATGACCTCGAAGTTCTTACGGCCGTCCCGCGTGAAGAGCCTCATCCGGAATGGTGGAAAGCATACTCGAAGAGTGAGATGAAGGATAAAGTCTCGAGCCGCAACACACTTGCAACCCTAGACCGGGCAACACCCAAGGCAGCAACCAAGGCTCGAGAGGCTAGGAAAGCTGCAAATAAACCGGGATGGGGCAGGGCGGGAGAGGTGGGCGTGGTCGTGGACAAAGCCGTGGTGATATGAAGGCATGGCTGGGGAGGTGCATAGGGTTGAGGGTGGGTTGAAGAGATGTCTACTTGCTGAATTGGTTGTACAACAGGGAGAAATACTCTGAGCTGCTTGCACACACTATATGATAGATTCACTGAGATCAAATGAAACAGTTATCCGAAGACAATGTCAATATCATGTGACTAAATGAAACAACAGGCATGAAACCAACAATTTCTCACCATACCTGTAAATAATGAAGTTCTACTTCAATGTCCGCATTGAGTAACTCGACATGACTTTCAAATCATAAGCCTCGATTCAGCTACGTCTTCGCCGTCTTATTCTTAGCCTAGATTGGCGATTAGAATCATCAGCCCAAGACAAGTCTCTTGCTATCGGGCATCGCCTCCGTTTGAATGAGTATATATTATATGTGTTTGGGCAAACCCGACGGCCCCTGGCGGTCTCCAGGGCTAAAATTTGCCCTGGAAGCCGCCCTGAGGTGTCAAGCACTCCCTCTATCTAAGCGACTGAGTCTATGGAGTGGGTGGGTGGGGCAAAAGCGCGTTTCTGGCTGAATCCTAAGGGATGGAGAAACAGGAAGAGATGATGGGGGAAACAGAAGGGGGGACGGCCTATTTATCCCCTTTTCCCTGCTTAATCTCCTTGTTCTCTAGCGGCCGGCATTGGCCGAGCCAAGCCGGCTAGCAGCCACCTTCGCTTGCCGATAGCCTCCAGTCAAGCTGGACCTTAATCGGGCGACTCCTCAAACGGCGTCAAAGGCCCGAGCCGCAAAGAAAGCTGGGAAGAAATGAAACTCGATGGACGTGCTTGTGGACAAGGCCGTGGTGATATGAAGGCATGGCTGGAAAGGTGCATAGAATTGGGGATATAGGTTCCTCCTCTGAGAAAGATTTTAGGAGACTCACCAACGAGTGGGTGTTGGGTCAAGGAAGTGACGAGGATCAGCTTAACGGCATCTTGAATAGTTTTGAACAAGCTGGACTGTATGCTGAAGGACTGAACGATGTTGTCATGGAAGCCTGGGGAATGCTTATCGACGGGAAAATATGGAAAGCGAAGTTTGAGTCAAAGGATGATGTCATCAAGGCGATTGACACCCCCTTTTGAAGGACTTTCGCGCCCGCGCTCAGTCAAGCCGAAATAGAAAGGAACGCTATATTGCAATTATCAAGGCGGAATGAGGGACAAGCGTTCAAGATTGGCGATTCGAGGCTCCAGACGAGAACTGTCTTGACAATGTCGCGTCTGTTGCGGGAGACTGGACGTTTGAGCGGGCGAGCGACATGATTCGAAAGATAATCGTGAACCGTCTGCATAAAACTCAATCAGGTCGAGGCTCAACTCGGTCGATTATCACAAAGGATTGGGCTGACATTCGATCACTCGATGAGAATGAGGTCAAACTACTACTTTCTCGAGCGCCGATTACGAATCATGAGCTTATCAGATTTGAGCATGCAAGCATTCAGCTATTCAGAGGACAGACATCAACAGTCGAAGGGATCAATCTTGACGTTCAGTCAGATGATATAGATGATGATATTGTCATGAACTCGGAAAATGAGGATGCAGGTATACTCGATTTCGATCAAGAAAAAAGTGGTATGAGCTCAACGGAGTCCACGAATGCCGATGAAGTCGACTATGCAGATGATGACGATGAAGAGGTTGAAAGCGAGATTCGCACCACTAGTCGTCGCAAGGCGAAACGAGTTGAAGAGATTTCTACTTGCTGAATTGATTGTACAACAGGGAGAAATACTTTGAGCTGCTTGCACACATATGATAGATCCACTGAGATCAAATGGAACAGTTATCCGAAGACAATGACCGTGTCAATATCATGTGACTAAATGGAATAACAGGCATACCTGTAAATAATGAAGTCCTACTTCAATGTCCGCATTGAGCAACTCGACATGACTTTCAAATCCTAGGCCTCGATTCAGCTATGTCTTCGCCGTCTTATTCTAAGTCTAGATTGACTATTAGAATCATCAGCCCAAGACAAGTCTCTTACTGTACGCTTAGTATAATCAACTCTTACTACCGTCCGACCGACAAGCCGACCATAGACAGGCACAGTGGCTTTCAACTGCAGGCTTCACTTCATCATCTTTCCACGTTCTGGACTGCTTATTTCGACAAAACATACTTCTCACTATCGACTCCAGGGTTCCAATGCTTTCATTGATCAACGTCCTACTCTCTTTGACCAGTCATTGCATCCAAAGCTTGAATCTTACTCTACACTTAGCTAGCTTATTAAGAAGAAACGAAGGGAACCACAAAGCTCCGAAGCCAAAATCAAAAGGGGAAAAAGCAAGTCGAAATGGGGGAAAGCACAGACGAAGGGCAAGGGTTACCCAAACAAGCCAAAGGAAACAGACTAAAATCTACGCCGTAGGGGAAGGAGATGAAAGGGTGACTTACTAGTGGAGATGTAGCAGTTGGTAGTAATGATACGTGTATGATGGGAAAGCTTACCTGAATGCGAATGACTTTGGCAACTCGACCCAACTTTGAGCCGCGAGGATACCTATGTCAATATGCTAGGCTACTAATTAGAATTATGGGCCTGAACCGAACGTTCAGTGAGCAAGAGAATCGCTCTCCATGTCGATGATGCTCAACATTCTCGAGCCCTTCTGAATCCCAACGTGGCATCAAACTAAGGACTCTAGGTCGCCAATTTCGACTAGCCGCCACATTTATTAGCCCCTGGCTTGTTGATCCGGCAACTTCTCACCTCGACAGAAGCCGATCTCGACATTCCTTCGCATCGATAACGTCTTGAATATGCAGGCTAAGCAGACCTGAACATGCCTCATGACGGTGAAAATGATTGCGGCAAAAATCGATGCACGATAGAGAGAACTACCTATGACTGCATGGCAGAGACAACATTAGTAGAACATCGAGTTAAGCTGTCCTCGCTGCTCTGGTCAAAGAGAAAGACGATGAGGAGAACGCGAAGCTCCGAAGGGGAAGCCGAACGACGCAAAGGCAAATGCAAAGGGGAAAGTCTACCGAAAAGAGCTAAAGGATATAGTGATATCTGGGCCGTAGAGGAAGGAAGGTGAAAGGGTGACTTACTGGTGATAACACGTGTATGATGGGATAGTTTGCTTGCGTGCAAATGACTTCGACATCTTGAATCTGATCAAGAGTCAATGCCTCTGTTAATATGCCATGCTATTAATCGAAACCATATGTCTGAACCATACGTTCAATGTTCAATTCGATCACTTTCAACATTAACAATTCAACCCCTTATAAACCTTAGCATGGTCTCGAAATGAGATCTTTGAGTTATTACATGTCGCCTATTCTCTGTTTCGACTAGCTATCGATTATCAGCCTCCGAATAGTGAACCTCAGCGAGTCCTCTCCTCAACGAAACTGAAAGTCGGAGGTGGAAAACTTGGGATGAACTAAGATAGGGAAGGTCGACAAGGCGATGGATGATGGATATGGCTATGGCGAAATCGATGTACGATAGAGGAAATGCTTCCGACAGCATGCATGCGAACGATGGAGCGGCTTGGAACAATAGAGGAGTCAAATGTATCAATGCGTGTGTTCGAGAGCCCAAGAGCTCATACAATATGTAAGTGGATGAAATAACAGACTTGAAATCAACTTAATCATTTCCTGACAGTTTCTAGTGTCACGTCGAAGGCTCTTTACCTCAACGTGGCTCCCTGTTGTACGCTCTGAACCTTCATGGCTTTCCGACTGAAAATCGAAACCATGAGTCCAAAAAGGTCTAATCTGTGCAGGTTGGTTCCGCCAGATCTTCTTCTCTTTATTTTTTTATTAGTGACTGAGAAGCCGTCATAGGCTCTGTCAATCTTCTATCTCCTCCAATCCTATCCTTTGAAGAGACGCCACATCCCACATTGTCGAAATAGGGTTCAACAGGTCCCTTTGGTCATTCTCTTTCCTATCGGATTTACATCTTGAAAAGCCAACGTACATAAAGCATCAAGATTACTCTATGTTTGACTGCTTAACAAGAAGAATGAGAGAGAAACCGCAGTGCCTCGAGATTACGGAACACAGGAAAGTTCGAAGAGGCAAGGCCAAAGGATACAACAAAGGGTGGATCGATAAGTAAGGAGATATCTTGGCGGCCAGGAGATGATTTGGAAAGGAGGCTTACTGGTGGCGTCGTTGGCACTGATGATATCTGTATGAGTTTTCCTTGCTCGGAAAGGACTTTGGTGATTTGACTCTCAGCTGTCAGCGATGCCTTTATCATTGTGCTATACTACCAATTGGAGTAATAGGCGTGGACTGACCAATGGCTCAACAAAGCCTACTTCTAAAGCTAAAATCTAACACCCCCCACCTCGACAATATTCAGCATTCGGAACGTCTATTAGATCATGACGTTCCACCCAAAGAGAGCCTTTGGGTTATGCGTTCCGTCTGTTCTCATTCAACTAATTATCATCTTCGTTAGCCTTCAAATAGTTGGACTACTGACTTCTCAACTGAACGAGATGTACCTTGACAGCTTTTCAGATCAATGGGTCATTAGATAGGTAGACTAAGTAGACCTGGATTAACGGCTCATTTTGGTAAGCTTCTCTTCGCCTATTTGCTCCGCCTGGTATTCATGCCTTCTAACAATCGCGCCTGTGTGCTCTTGGATTACTGATCCAGTAGGCTTCCCCTTTAATCAACCTGTATATTGAGTGTCCTTCACGTGGACGAGTCACAGGCTGATAACCCGGACGTCTTTGCAGCTGCAGCTAATCGTTCTCTAGAATCATCTCTATCGATCGAATTATGCCTAGAAGGGTCTCAAGTCTATTCCTTCTTTGGATTATTGATAAAAGAAAGGTTTCATACCGGCATCATCTGTGTCAGCTCTGTTGACGGCTTTGGCAAGCAACTAGCATCCGGAACGTCTCTTTGACTCTCACTATAAAACAAAGTCTTCAACAGAATGAGATATTCGTGAAGGAACATCGTTTGTGCACGATAGAAGTGGTCGTACTCGTGGCGTTTGCTCTCACAATCTCTCGAACAGCAAGCTCGACATCTATTATGAGAGAATTATAACTTCCATGAACGTTACCCATGCTAACAGTATTTTCTAGCGAGCTATCAGTCTGGGTAGCGCCTGTGGTGCGCTTCTTTGTGGGTCTGCCCGAAGAAGTGGTAAGCTTGTGCTTGGGCGCCATTTTTGGGGATCTGCAGTGCGTATAGTAGTCGATTTGGTAGAAGTTAGACTGTCTAGCGATCTGTACAGGACGTTGGTAAAAGTATGTATGACGGGGCGAAATAGAGGTGTAGAGATGAAGATTGACGAGTGAGGTAGGAAGAAGAAGAGGATTCTAAGGGTTAGGATTACCGCCGAAGAAACACCTTGAAGTGCAGACATTCGGTATCCTTTCTCGTTGCTTAACATCATGATCTACCTTTTTGGACTTACTTTCTGCAAAGACAATCTTGATTCATCTTCGCCGGGTGTTTGAACCGACAACTTTTCAGGTAGTTCAAAGAGTTCGTTTCAGGTCTACCTCAAACAAGACAATACCAAGGTTTTTAATCAATGAGTCTTCGTCTCGGTGTACCTCTGCGAGATGACTAGACCCATCATAGGCCTCAAAAACATAGCAATCCACCCAACGATCATTCAATTAGGGGACTATACAATCGGAAGGGCTTCTAGCCTCGGGTACCTCGACTGTTGGCACACACGTCGAGCGTCGATTCGAAAAGCTTGCATCTCATACCTAATGTAGGTCGACTGAAGAAAGTGTATATAGAACCTGAGCAATAGTGGAAAAACTGGGCAAGGATAGAACACTACGATATAGATATCCAGGAGGATCTTCACAGCAGACAAGCAGGTAGGAAGAAAGATATTGCAGGACGGATTACGAGAAGTCATGATCACAATTCTTTAAGTAGAGATATCAACTTTGAGAAGCAACAACTTTGTAAGAAAGGCTTGCGAAATACTCTCGTCGCGTGCCCGCCATATACTCTAAACCTTTCCAAGACAGCTAAAAGACCGCAACAACCACTTCCCTTCGAAACCCATTGATATATTCCAAAAATCCATATGCACAAAGAGAACTGCTCATGGATTAGCGACTCATCCTTTGCGTGTTCCGTACTCTCGACAACTGAGCAACAAACGCCGTTCCAGCGATACCGCATAAACGAGTCAGGGCGGTCGTGGGCCATGACGTTGTATCGAGACAGGAAGGAAGTATGGTGTCTGCTGCTAGTTGCAAGCTATTTGGTAGAAGGAAGTTGATGGGTTGAAGTTGGAATAAAGCTGAGTCTAAAATTAGAGCAATCGCAGATCGGTTACCCTTACTCTATTCCAACCTCATCCTGCGGACACCTTATATAACGAATAGACATCAAGCCTTCGAAAAGGGCTTTCGCTGCTTCTCTAGCAGCTTTCTTCTGCCTTCAAATTTCAAGCTATACAAAGCTATCGCAGTATGTTTTCTGTACACCGGTACATAACGATGCAATCCCATGTTCATGCTTCTTCTTTTCATATGATGTCTTATCTTTGTTGTCCCTGCTGCGAACACCCGTACTTGAAATTTGATGTCTCTGAGCAGTTCCTTTCTCAGAGGCTTGTCTCACTACTGTGATTTTGTCTCAAAAGCAAGGATCCAATAAAAAGACCACAGTCATCAATAACCTAATGCCGTTCATCTTGATCATGCAACTGGCAGCGACTGTGAATTCCAACTGCAATGGACTCTCCTGCCCAAAGTACCGAAGACACAGTTGCAGATGCTTTTGGAGTTCTCTCAGCCGCTATAACGGCCATTGATCCTGCTCTACTTACCCGCTCGCCCATGCCGCAAAGTCCAGCCCCTACACCCTTTTCAATTTATCCTAACCCTTTACCTGATTTTCAATCCGCGCAGCCTATCATCACATCTCCAAAGCCCATCTCCTTCAACGACCCATTCGCCCAACGCGCTCTGAGCGAGCCGCCCGAACAACCCCACTCAACTCACCCATACCCAGCAGCTCTTCAAAACCGACAAGCTCGAAACAACGGATACCTTCACCACCCTTATAACCGCCCTTCTCCCTCTCCCACTTCTGGGCCGCCAGCTTCGGGGCGTGAAGCATACCGCTCGCAATCAACCTCCCACTTGTACAACCTCCATCATGATGAGACGACGCTGGCGCTTGGAATTCAAACGTATTTGGATCAGCTAATTGGTGTATGCAACGAGATGCGCACGTTTGTGTCACGAGGATTTGGTGAGGGTGATACAGGCGGGGATAATGAGAGAAGGGTTAAGGTCGAAAAGTAAGTACGACGAAAGTAACCCTTCGAATCGAAACGCAGTTATAGCAGAAGCGCAAATGGAAGCTACCTTCCAAAACCTCGTCCTCAACCAGCTCTCTAACTCTCACCGGATCCCCCATCGGTACAACCGCCATGCGAACCCCACCTTCTCCTTTCTCCTTTCCCCTTCCCCCTTCCCAACCCTAATCTCCCCCACCTCTCCCGCAATCCCCTCCACCCCCATCCTAAAAACCACCACTCAACAGCACTAACACCTCCCACAGCTTCCGCCTCCTAACCCGCAAACGAAACCACAACCTCACCGAACTCAACGAACTAATAACCCCAATGCCACCCTACAACGACCCCTCAACACACCACGGCTATGGCGAGAACAGCGGTAAAACGATCAGAAAACAACCACGAACCGGGGCGGAAATTAGGGATATGGATCGTACGCCCCCCGTTCAATCCCTGTTTCTGACCGGCTATGTTTGACTGTTAACACCCACATAGACAAAACCCTAAACAACCTCCTCGACGCCTTTGCGCTTCCGCATGATCCGAACATGTTCTTGCATGATAAGAAACTTTTGTGGTTACGATTTGTGGGCGCGGGGAGGGGGTTGAGGTTTCGAGTGTTGGGATGAGCTGGGGTTGGGGGCAAGAGAAGGACGACGAGGGAAAAGTAGGGAGGGGAAGCACGGGTGGAGACAAGGCTTTTGAGAGGAAAGGGGGAGGTGAGATGTAGAACATGAGGGTACAGTTGAGGGGAGGGGTGGGGTTGTAAAGATCTAATAGAGAATCTACCTTATTCAGATCAGTTTCCAACAGAGCATAAGAGCATGGGACTTCCATAAGAATGGATCTAGCCAGTTGACAAATATTCTACGTTGTCAAATTCCAAACTACATCATCAATAGCCACACACAATGAAGCGAAGAAGTTAAACCCTAACTCTACCCTTACACCTTCTCCCACCTGTTGCCACCCTAAATCTACTCCCCTCTACTCCCCTTCCCCCTCGCTAACTCCTACCACGCCGCCCCCGCATCAAAATCAAACCTCCCCAACTCCTTCCCGGCATCCTCCACATCCTTCTTCGCCTTCATCCGCATATAAAAAATCGGACAATCCTTACTGCTACAAATAACCTCGCAATGCAAACTGCCCTGGCAGCGCTGACACTGCGTCCACAGCCGTCCAAACCTGACTTCCAGCTCGCTGACCTTTGTCAATGTTTTCGTGTATAGCTCGCCAACGCGCGGCCGGCAGTTTTCGCACACGGCGCCGGATTTCTCCGTGGCGGTGACGAGGGGTTTTTTGCAGCCCATGCAGGTTTGGGTCTTCTTGGTGAATTTCATTAGGCCGCCGAGGGTGGGCGCGGCGACGGAGATGGAGCGGGTATGTTCGCCTGTGAGGAGCTGGCCGGCTTTTTTCTCGCCGAGGATGGGGTCGAAGATGCGGCCCAGGGGCTTTGCGAGCTGGTTGTCAAGGTAATATTTTGTGTCGATGGGTATGTTGTTTTCGAGCACAAAGATGGGATCTTCGCTGCGCTCGTAGTTCTTTGCGCCGCCGGCGCCTTTGACGATGACATAGGCAACGCGGTCACCGAGGGTTGGGGCGGAGCCAGCGTCGCGTTTCTTCATGCGCTCGGCGAGTTCGCTGTGGGCTTGCTTGCCGACGTAGTCGGTTTTGGAGAGCGCTTTGGTGATAACGAGCTTAGACATGTCGATTTTGTTTTGGAGGAGGTCGGAGATGGTATCTTTGACGTAGCTGGTTGATGTTAACTCCCTGTGTGGTACAGAAAAGGAATAGGGGAGATGCTTACTCCTGAGCGCCTTGGACGTCTTGGTCTATGAGTATTTTGCGAAGGATGGTTTCAATAACATTTTGCACGAGACGGCAATTGTCTCTTCGAACAGTCTCAATACCTTTGCTGTCCATTTTATCGTACTTTTCGGGGGTTGTCCAGTACAAGCCAGCATAGCGCTTTTTGTTGATGAGCAGATAGGGGAAATAGACCTTTTCGAATTCAAGTTTTATTGGGTGGATGAACTTCGAGGACACATATTCGGCGGCATCTCGGCCAAGATCCATAGCTTTGGCTAGTTCTTTGGGACCGAATTTGACCATAACGGAGTCAGTGTCTCCATATATAACCTGAGCATCGTGATCATATCCATTAGCCAATGTATACCTTGCTTCCACTTCCTCTTTAGTCCTTTCAATCATCTGCCTGCCGTAACTAGTTGTACTACTAGCAATGGCCAGACATGGTAATTTCCCGACTGTAGCTCCGGTGATACCGTAGACACTGTTGGCGCTGACCTTCAACGCCAGCTGTCGTCCGTTGAGCACGGCTTTCTTGAAAGTGTCTGTCTCAACCGCCAACTCTTTCTTAGCCCGCTTCCGGGCGCCCAGCAGTTCTTCGAGAATCTGTGTCAACAGGCCTTTTCGAATTTTAGACGTGCAGAACATATCACCGTTTGGGGTGACGATGTAGTCTTCATCTTTGACTAATCCTAGTTTTTCAACGCTAGTCTTGTTTAGAAGAGTGGTGTAGCAAAGGTTGTGAGCTTGAATGATACTGGGATATAGCGAAGCAAAATCAAGAGTAGCTATCGGGACATCATAATATCCTCTCGTAGGCTCAATGACTGTGGCACCTTCATACTGTTCTTCGGTGCCTTCGCTCCGTAGATTTGGAATAACTAATTGTTGCTCTAAAGCTTTTCGGAACAGCTGACTGATGAACTTAACTTGCTGGCCTCGTGCGAGCAGATAATTGAAAGGAACCCCTGTGACCCTGGCCATCTCGGTATAATTGATTAGACACATTAGCTTGTCCATTAATCGTTGAGGTAAGAAAGCATCTTTTAGACAATAGACCGCTAAGCGCCGTCTCGATTCCGGTGTTCCGTTGAAAAGCTCTGTAATCATGGTATGATGAACGTCTTCCTTTTGCTCCCCTAGGAAATGTGCGCATACAGAGTTGAGGGTATAACTTCGTAATTGGTGGTCTCGCTGGATTAGCTGGAGTAAATCTAGCTGCAGTCGTCCGTTGGTATTCGTAGCTTTCGTGTCTCGGTTTCCCATCTGCTTACTAGAAAAATTCGTTTCCTTTGCGTGAGACTGGAGATTCTTTAATCTCGACCAGTAAGGAAATTTGGTACACTTAAGATGCTTCGCTCTGTCAAGGAGATATGGGAAGTCAAAATTGGCTATATTGTATCCGATAATGACATCCGGATCAACCTTTTCGAGGAAATCCCTCCACGCCATAAGCATCTTCTCTTCGGCATCGAATTCAAAAATCTGCGTGTTGACAATGAGACTGCACGTATCAAGGCAAAATACGTTCCTGACAAAAGGTTTAGTATCTCCATATCTTGTCACAACATTGGCTATCTGGATGACTGGATCTTGGTTTGCTTCCGGGAAAACGCCTTTTCGACCCGCACACTCAATATCAAAGGAAAGAATCCGTAACGGCGCCATCTTTGCCCACTCGCCATCGTTAGAATGAGCGATAAGGTCCCGATAGTGAACATGTGCTTCTATCTGGCAATTCGACTGTCGATCTCTATGGGGAATAATATGATATTTCGATTGCGATACTTCTACCCAGGACATGCCGGAGATCTGAGATAGGAATTAGCTCTACAATTCAAAACACCAACGGACGACTTGCTCCAGTATCTATCATAAAACGTAGCACATATTGAATGCTGTCAAACGTTAGTATCCCACCATCAACGCCTTTCCACAATCCCTTGTAGTTCGCAAGACTACTTTCAATGGTTGTCCGCAATTTGTTGATGAACTTCGGATCGGTCACAGTGATTTTAAGATATGGGCTTTTTTGATTGCCTTGAAAGCCAAATAGGTTTTCTCGGAGCACCATTTGAACGGAGTGTATTGCTGGTTGGTGCTGAGCCAGCTGTGTATCGAGATATGCCTTGTAGCCATCGCAGTCACTCTTTCCAAACGAGACTGGCGCTGCAACGTAGAGGTAGTGAAGGAAGTCTGTGACATGGAGTAGAACAGAGTGGCCTGTCTGATTATCAATCAGCTCAAGTCCAATGTCGACGTGGCGGAGGTAGTACTTCTGTGACTCCGAAAAGCTTGACTGTCGTCTTGCCCCCATGTAATGTCCCCTCCTCAGCTTCGATTTGTTGGAAGCACAGACTTTCATCCCCCCTTTCGAAGTCATCGAGACTTGGTCTGTGCCATTGCTGATCTCGCTCCGAATTATTCTCCTTCAAGCCACTGATATCTTGCGTCAACTTCTCAAGCACTTCCTCTTCGAACTGGCTTTTAGGCTGACTGGAGCCTAGCTTCCCATTGACTCTGTTCTGGCCCAGCTTTGGCTTCTTCCCCGGTGAGGATCCTACGTCAATCTTTCTTCTCTTGGCCGAGCTTGGGGATGGTAAGGTAGGATTGGCATTGCTATGTGCTTTAGTAGAGTCGCCCAGGACCCTTTTCGGCGGCTTCAGAATCGCAGTCGGCATCGTGAGAGAGACCTAAGACTGTCATGTATTTTGCCTAGCGAATTTGATGGAGCGTAGAGTGTAAAGTGGGACGCGTTGAGCATCGCGTTGATAAGTTACGTGATTTGGCGAGGGGCGGATTCTTCCGCCCCTGCTCTATTCTTGTACTCGGATCTACTTTTAGAGTACCCGTAGCGCTGTACCAACGCAGCAGTCTCATTCGCTGAACTGATTCATTGACTAGCGTCGCCCTGATTTCAACCTCTTCATTGAGCCTCCAAACAACACACAAACACCGCGAACTTACGACGACCGTTGCCTTTGACGATGATTTGTGCCACTCTTTGTTGATACACTCCTTATGCTAAGAATATTGTAAATGTTGGATGGGAAAAGTTCCTGAAGCCACGCTCTTTGCACCAACTCCCAGAGCATAGCCTCCATCCATCTCCTGGTCCTTCGTTCTTGCTGATAGGATCGCCCTATCCTCAACTCGGTCGGGTTTCTTGGTATATAGGACTTCCGTCGATGCGCAGACCCTGATACTAGATATACACCGACCAAAATCCCGTCGTCCTCTTACGTGATCAAGATGGCAGCAAACGATTACTACAACCCTCAACCTCTTCGCCGCCCTGCTGAGGCTCCACTACCACCACTCCCAAACGTATATTCCGCCTACAATCCGCATCAAAGAGCTCAGTCTGCAACGTCATTGGAAGAATCGCCCAACAGAGATCCTTACCAACTAGATCCGCAGAGAAGTCATAGCTCCGACCATGCGTACTATGGTGCTGGTGGAGGAGGACGTGGGCCAAGTCCCTATTCGGATGATATTCCATTACGGCCACACCCAAAGCAGAATGGTTCAGATATGTACAGACAGGACCAACGGCGTTACGACCCTGAAGGCACTTATCCTCCACAAGAACCCGCAATTACAGATCGGCCGAGTCGACCAAGGCGGAAGAATAGAGGTGGACTTTTCAGCGGACAGGTACCCTGGGTGGTCTACACCTTTACTCTCCTTCAGGTGGCAGTCTTCATTGCCGAACTCGTCAGAAACGGCGTTCTTACCAAGAGTCCCATTGAAATAAAACCCCAGGTCAACCCAATGCTAGGACCTTCTCCCTACGTTCGGATCAACATGGGTGCACGATATGTCCCGTGTATGCGCGCTACTCCTCAGGGGAGAGATACTACTATTACCTGGCCATGCCCCTCTTCGACCTCTTCAGATCCTCAAAGCCCGGACAACAAATGCACATTGTCAGAACTGTGTGGTTTCGGTGGATCTAACACGAACCACGACATACCGAATCAATGGTTTCGATTTATAATTCCCATATTCTTACACGCAGGAATCATTCACATTACATTTAACATGCTCTTACAGCTAACGCTTGGAAGAGAGATGGAGAAGGAGATTGGATCGCTGAGATTCCTTCTGGTTTACCTTTGCAGCGGCATATTCGGCTTCGTCTTAGGAGGCAACTTTGCTCCCTCCGGGATTGCCTCAACGGGTGCTTCCGGCGCACTTTTCGGTGTTATAGCCCTAATGCTTCTTGATCTCCTTTACCACTGGCGGGACAGGAGATCTCCTTGGACAGATCTGGCCTGGATAGTACTTGACGTCGTTGTTTCCTTCGTGCTCGGTCTTCTTCCAGGTCTCGACAACTTTTCGCATATTGGTGGCTTTTTGATGGGCCTTGTTCTGGGAATCTGCATATTGCACTCCCCTGATGTTCTTAGGCAACGAATCGGAGTGGATGAGCCGCTGTATGGATCCGTGACTGCGCCTCGGAAATTGGATGACACTGATGGCGGTATGAGAGGTTTTGTGAAGCAACCCATCAGTTTTTTCAAGGGCCGCAAACCGCTGTGGTGGGCTTGGTGGTTAGTTCGCGCGGCGGCCTTGATAGGGGTTTTGGTATGCTTTATTATGCTTCTGAAAAACTTTTATAAGCAGAACCCAAGCACGTGCTCTTGGTGCAAGCATCTCAGCTGCTTGGTAAGTCTTTCTTCATCCACAGTGCCGCCTACGCTAATGTGAGTGTCAGCCCATTAAGAACTGGTGCGACATTGGAAACCTTCAAGCAAATACTGCCAATAACACGAGTCATTCGAAGCGTGATATATTTGCGATGCCAGCACCATTGGACCTCGCGTCCTTTCTTTGAATAGCACTATATCCTAATATTCACGAATGACGATGGTTTAAGGGAAGGTTTGGGCGCGTTCACTTGGCATTTCAACGGAGTTTTCTGCTCTCATGGGTTGGGTAAGTACTTCTCGAAGGAATCAAAGCATAGCGTGCGGCGAACGGTTAATGGTAGTCCGTAGAGGTCTAGGTGGAGGAAATAATCCCTATCCTCAGGGACTGTGTCCAAGCTTCAGCATATTCTTCACCTACTAGTTGTTCCCGTATATGGACAGTTCTAGCTTGCTTCTATGGTAGTACATGCCGCCTTGCTAGATTTGAAGTAAAGTCTGGATATTCTAAACCCCTTGAAATATGTGATATGCTGATAGAGATACCTTAGTTACATGGTGACTAAGCAAACTTATGTCAGAATATCTCAAGTCAAGAAGCGTAAACTCGTCACTGGAAACCTTCGGACAATGATGATCTTCTTCTTGCACACTATAGCTCTTTGCATGCTTTGCTGGGCATAGTGTTCAGCTTTACACAAATCCTGAGCACCTTTATATCCTCCAAGTCTCCCAGACTTAGACGTTACTTGACTACTACCATGCATCTAATCCATCCATCTTGAACCGCACCCTTAATCTCGTCGTGCAATGGCTACGCTCTCAGCCTCATCATCGCCTTCCCCTGCGCCTCTTAAACGCCGTCGAAAGAACTGGGCAAGGAAATGTGAACGCTATTGCTGTTCTGTTGTTACCTACTTTCCACTCGCTTTTGTATACGGTCTCACAACCTGGGCTGTTTGGGTTGAAGCCAGTATAGGCTTTCTTCCCACTTCAAGCTCATGGACCGGTGTGATCTACCCTGTCAATCAGTCCCAACGTTTTCCTTGCTGACTTTGCAGGCTACACCTCCTCCGTCTTTGGGATTGCCCTTTACCTGATACTCAACTGGTCCTATACAACTGCAGTCTTTACGGATCCCGGCTCAACGCTAAATGGATCCGGCAGCTCCGGCTACTCACACCTCCCTTCTCATGAACCGGCCTCACACCAAGACTTACCGTCCTTCACCGTCAAATCCACTGGTGAGACGCGCTTCTGCAAGAAGTGCAAAGCTCGGAAACCGGATCGCGCTCATCACTGCTCGACATGCGGACGATGTCGCCTGAAAATGGACCATCACTGCCCTTGGCTGGCTACCTGCGTTGGGCTGAGGAATTACAAGGCTTTTCTGCTATTCCTGATATACACATCTATATACTGTTGGGTGTGCTTTGCAGTGACGGCGACTTGGTTATGGAGTGAGGTCTTTAGTGAGGCGCAGTACACCGAGAGCTTTATGCCGATCAACTTCGTTCTACTTTGCACAATTTCCGGTATTATTGGAGTGGTCGTGACAGGCTTTACGGCTTGGCATTTTAGCTTGGTATGGAGAGCGCAAACGACAATAGAGTGCTTAGAAAAGACTAGATACCTGAGCCCGGTGAGGAAATCAATGAAGGCACAGAAGTTCGGAAATGGCCATGCGAATGGCCAGAGCTATGGTCAGCAATTGGCAGAAATACATGCGAATGCCGTACCAGGCGTCACGAGGGAGGAGGAGGGCGAGGAGATGATATCCGGGGGAGACATAGAAGAGGCTTTGATGGCTCGGGAATCGTTACAAAGAAATTACAATGACTTGGAACAATCACGGGAGAGGGAGAGATATGAAGATTACCTCGATGAGCAGGACTCCGAGAAATTACCTAATGCGTTCGACCATGGATGGAGGAGAAATTTGCGGCATCTGTTTGGAGATAAGCCGCTGCTATGGCTCCTTCCGGTCTGCACTACATCTGGCGATGGATGGCACTGGGAACCCAGTAGAAGATGGCTAGATGCTAGAGAGGAAGTCAGGCGAAAAAGAGAGATTCAGTGGAGGGAGCAGCAACAAAGGGAAAGAGATGCTGGCACTGGACATGAAAGGGATGAAAGCTTCCAAAGCCAGAGATTGGAAAGATGGCCGCCACGAGAGGATTCGGAGCGCCATTATCTGACCACTTCGAATGGTTTGGTTGCAGTACCGAGTTCAGGAAGCAGATCACCTGGTAAGGCCGACAAGCTGCTCGGAAGGTCTCCAAACGGATACTTTGACGATCATAGCCCTTCTAGCAGAATGTCGATGAAAACATTGCGGCGCAGAGGGAGCTTCGACCGAAGTACTGCGGACGAAGAGAGTGATGAGGACAGTAGTGACGATGAAGAAAGGACTCTAAGGCATGACAAGAGCTGGTCTGGCGCGTCAAAGCAAGGTGTCAAGGAGGATCAGGAAAGAGCAGAGGATGAGTGGCGAGAGTGGGATTGACAGTAATGATGATGCTGTCGGACGACCCGAAAACAACGTAAAGATGCACCACATATACCATTTCCAGCTTTATGGTATATATAGTACAGCCAACGGTTCCTCTTGGGTTCGCACCAGAGGTTCAGATACCAACATCAGTAGGAGAACAAGAAGTGTCGCACACCGCACACGCCCCACCCGTAGCCTTGACTGGCAATCGCTAGCTCCGTATACAGAGGGAGGTCCTGAAACCCTAAATTGTCACTTCCATTGGCCGAAAAAGACTTTTATTGGCAGGGACGGTAAAAAGGTCGACCAGAATGCAACCAAGATTTGACTTCGGACCGTGCCTTGGCAAGCCTTCTAGTAGTGAACGCACTGTATGCCTCAGGGAACCTGACGCCTTTCTCCGCCCCATTGAAATCGTTCTAAGCCCTCGATACCAGGGTTTTCTGTTCAGAATCCCATTGCCAGGGCGGATGTACCGACGGTTCGGCAAAAAAGGGGTCAAGGAGGGATGAAGTGGGGAGGTCGAAGGAAGGCATTAAGGACGGATACGGTCATTTTCTTCCGGGAAGAAGCACTGGTTCTGTTGCTTGAGCATGTCGGCCAGTTCTCTGATAGTGTTAATGGCTAGCTACGTTGTTTGAGGACTGCAGCTTTGAAAGGTGATGGGGTTCAAAGGGATGCCGTTTGCTCTCAGGCACTTGGGGTTTTTCTAAAACCCAGCTTGTGGGTCGTGGTATATGGGTAGCCCTTTCATATAAAGTTATCTACGTATGTATTTAGACATGGAATCTCTCCCCACACCCGTATCCCTCAACGATCAAGTCTTTCCACAGTACCTGGTGAAGAACAGCGGTATCATATGTAACTTCAAGCAGTTGAAATGTAAAATAAGTTATTACAAATCTGCAACGCGTCAGGCTTGCCTAGATATGCGATAGAAATCGCACACACATACTTGAATCGCATATATTCACGCAATCCTCAGTAATGAAGGATATATATATCTATCTCCAACATAATCAACCCTCCAAAAGCCCAAAAAGAGTACAATGTGAGCGACACCTGCAGGATTTGAACCTGCGCATCCGAAGATAATAGATGACAAAATTCGTGGAGCGCATCCGAGCGAGCGCGGAATTCGAGTCTATCGCCTTAACCACTCGGCCAAAGTGTCAATGTACAAAAAATGGGTTTTATTTGTAAATATACTTAAAATCATTCAACTAGAGTATATTTGAATTTATCATGACTTAATCGACCTTTTTCGGAACCACAATAACTCCTTCCCTTGGAGATTGTGTCTCACATCAACAATAAATCACAAAATCTCCAGGACCCCCGACAATCGTACTGACACCAGCACGATCTCAATTGATCCACAATACAAACTCCCACCCCCTCATACTCACAAACCAGCAAGCAACCCACTTCCACACCACCCAGCACCACCAACCTCAACGAAGCCCCAATCCCCCGCCAACCTCGCCCAGCGGGCACACAATCCACCCACCTTCCTCCAACCATGTCCACCCCCATCACCAACCCCTCCATCACCAACCCTTCCACCACCACACCCCCCCTCCGCCCCCTCTACCTCGCCCTCGCCCTCACCTGCCCCCTCCTCATCGCCCTGCCCCCCCGCAAACTAGACTTCTACACCTTCACCCTCTCGGGCCTCTTCGTCTTCTCAGCGCAAGAACTCGCCTTCGGCGACGCCCGCCGCGCCGCGACCCAAAGAGCTGGATCCACGGGCGTGATGGGGGTGTTGGGGCGCGGGGATGTGGATGCGGATGGGAAGGGGGGAGGCACGGTGCCGTTGCCTGGGGTGGAGGCTGGGGTGGGGCCGGCGGAGTTGTTGCGGCGGAAGGAGGGGC
>JAABVA010000331.1_pt1 | contig 61410 bp, 66 predicted proteins | sample 5560331 | NCBI WGS metagenome assembly JAABVA01 (sample SAMN12812661, study PRJNA571458) | rock metagenome | isolation source: Antarctica rocks | place: Antarctica: Victoria Land, Mt New Zealand sud | collected 2016-01-07
TAAATTACTTCTTGCAAATGAACTGAGTGCTGAATTACTTCTTGTGAATGATCTGTAAACTGAATTGCTTCTTGTAAATAATCTGTAAACTGAATTACTTCTTATGAATGATTCGTGAACTGAATTGCTTCTTGTGAGTGAATTGAGAGCGAGACTGAAAGAAAGTTACTTTGTTAACTTTAAATGAGAAATTTTCTTCTTGTTGATTAAGATCATAGATCTTGATGAGAAATGAGTAACAATGATTAAAACAGAAGAAGAAAGATAAAATGAGAATATTGTGCTCAAAATTGACATCAATGACGTGATGATAAGATCATGACAAACTCATGATGATGAGATATTGACTTAATTCAATGACATAAAAGAATAGTTTCTCAATGTGTTCATCGAGAATCATTGTGATTTCAACAACATGAATAATGTCATTGATTAAAGCGACTTGATCATCAAATTCTTGAAGTCTGCGAGAATGAATTAATTGATGCAAGAAAAGATAATGTTGTTGCGTGAAGAATTTATTCATAAAAACATAAGCAAAGACTTCACTATCAATCAGAGCGAAAGCGAAAACTCTAAATTAAGCTTAACATAGAATACAGAATATTATCATGTGATTATCTTTGAATGTCAAATTGAATTCAAAGAGTTTCAAGACAGATTTAGCAGAAAACTTTCTATATGATTGAAGTGAGAATGAAAAGATTGAAACTAATAAACAAGATAATATGTATACAGATTTCTGAGCGTGACTTAGCTCAGAAACTAGATTTTTTCTGCAAACAGCGAGACTTCTTCATCTATAATGACGATGTCACTGTCATAGATGTTCATGATATGCAAAGTGAAAAACTTCTTATTTGAGCATTCTTTAGCAATTTTGCTTGAATGTTGCAATTTGCAGTAGTAGCACAGCTTTCACTTATTGCAGATTTTCTTGATCTTCAAAATGATCAGAGTCTTATCTTGAATAATGACAATGATGAAGTTTAAATTCATTGACTCATCAAGAAACAAGAAAGAAAGAGATGAAGATACTGTCAAAACAACAGTCACAAAGATGATAATCTTTGAACTTAAAAAATTACTAGTTGATACAAAAACACTCTTAACTTTGATGAATGAAACAATGATGAAGATGAAGCAAGATTGATGATGCTTAAGCTGTTGAAACTCTTTATTGATGTCAAAGAATGCTTGAACTCATTAATGAAAGATGAATGATTGAGTTTCATCAAGAATTCATTAAAAGAAGATGATGACTTAAGTGAAATAATTGACATTGCACTTCAAACAGTCAATCAACAAGAAATCTTTCATCAAAGAACATTCTTTCTTTTGATAAAAAAGATTGTAATAGTCAACAAAGCTATTCATGTCTTGCTTCAGAATTTCATGAAAATATAAATGAACATCTTCTGTCTTGAAAGAATTGTTGCAACAATGATGCAATTTGTGTTGTCAATCTGCAAAGATGAAAATGATACAAAGATCATTGACTTGATATTGATTCATTAGATTGTGAATCTTCTTATCTATGATGAGTCGTGACTCGACATAAATAATTTTGACTTGATGAGAGAAATAATGATCGTCATTCATGTTCATGCGCTGTATCAGACTCTGCTTTCATGCATTCAATTGATCTTTGTTTCTCTCATATTCAGATATGTTGAGAAGCTTCTTGAATCTAGAAGCGATGAAGACAGCGACAGAGTTTGCAGAAAAGTGAGCAACAAAAAGAGATTGATTATTCAAAATTTGTGCAATGATTTGAGCTATCATCACAAGAAACTGAGAATTCAATTCTATATAGACTGAAAAACTGAAAACAATGAATGAGAACAAAATGATAACATCATGTTGTCAAACTTGCTTTTGAAGCTCTTGCATTACGTGAAAGATCTCAACTGAATTTTCAATCATACTTTGAGTGAACTGTTCAACAGCACGCTCATCATCAATTGAGAAATTGTGAAGCGACTTCATTTGAGCGAAAGAATAACTAGATGAGATTTCAATGTATGAAAACGTTGCAGAAAGTGTAGATCTTTTGTAATGTCAAAAACTGAGCTAGACTAGAGATACTATCAATATAAAAGACTGATATTATTATTATTACTTTGATAGAATCTAGATACAAAACAATACATCAGATAATGTATAAGATGAAAGACAAAGAGTGAAAGAAAAGAACGAGAACTCGACTTCTATATACATGAATCGAGCAGAATCAAGACTAGACAGTAGTTTTATTGACTTAAGATTGCAGAAGTTTGCACATACGACTGAGATGATTGAAACAGAATTGTTGAGACTAAATTAAAATGACGATGATTAGATTGATGACTTGATTCATTGAACTGCAAAATGAGTTCAATAAATCGAGATTATTTAAAATATTGATGATTTATGTTCTAAATTGAGTTGATGATCTGACATCATGACACAATATAACATTGATCAACAAATGAACATTCAGAACTTAGAAATTCATGAAAATAAAATAATTAATTAATTATTGATTGATGAATTATTGATAAACAATCAATAAGTTTTATTATTTTGTAAAAAGAAAACTCAATGATGATGATGTAAATAATTATCAATCAATAAATAATACTAGATCAATCAACAATTGATCACATAATTTACATTTGAAATTGACAAGTTGTATAACTTGTCTGTCAATTGAAATTTCATAATTATTAATTTAAAATCAATCTAGTATTGATTGTGTATTAGTGATTGATGGTTGAATGGGAAAGAGTTCAACGGATCATGGAAATTTTGAAATGGCTCGGCGGTGCGGCGGGAAGCCTAGCGCAAAACGTTAGCGTTGGTACCTCAACTGCTAGTGTTGGTCTGCCGACCTGCATCCTCGAATTTTTGGACCACAAAGATTGAAGATCATACTGTACGCGACTATCAAGACTTACATGTACCTGCTGGCAAGGGTCGACATAACGATATATAATTCAGACCATCGGTCGCATGCCCCATCCGGCTGCAATCACTCCCCCCTTCTATCGCTGCTCTTGTATCAAGTGCGGGTCGGCGTACTTGCTGAACAACCCAAACCTCTTCTCTCATTCTGTGTTCACCCTCGCGCCCGTGCTAAGGTACTCCCATTGGTACTCGGAGTATCTTGGTCAAGAAGCTTCGAATAGTTCCTTCTCTGTCTGATTTAATCTTATCCCTATTAAATTTTCGCTACCAACAGTGCAATGGCTGGATTAAAGAACTCCAGCCCTGATAGAGATTCCCCTTCTCTGACCGGAAAGATCATTCTGGTAAGAGGAGGTTTGTTCTAGATCCCCCAAATCCTCGTTCCAGTCAGCTGATTACCTTTAGCTACCGCAGGTCTTGGAATTGTATCCTTGGGAAACACAGCCCAGCTCGTATTTACTTTAGTGGACGAAATGCGAAGCGCGCTGAGGCGGTCATTGAAGAGACCAAAAAGGTAATTCCTGACGCGGCTATTACCTTCATCCAATGCGACCTTGCATCTCTCGAGTCTGTCAAAGCGAGCATCTAGAAGTTCAGGCACGATCGTCTCGACGTCCTCATATGTAGTGCAGGTACAATGGCACAACCTCTTGGACTCAGCAAAGATGGATATGAAGTCCGATTTGCTACCAACCACCTGGGCCACGCCACGCTGATCAAACAGCTCTTACCTATCATGCTAACGACAGCAGAGCAACCCGAGGCTGATGTACGCACCATCTTTCTCTCGTCTGTGGGCTGGCGCTTCCGTCCAAACGGTGGAGCCCAATTCTTGGGGCTTAACACTATGCAGGATTTTTGTATTCTAGGCCCCTGGCGACGCTATGGACAAAGTCAATTGGCCAACATTGTTTACGCAACGGAATTAGCACATCGATACTCAAACATTACCACTGTATCAGTCCATCCGGGTGTCGTCAAAACGGACCTGGTCGGAAATCTCGGACTCGTTGACAAAGCTTTCGTATACGCAGGAAATTTTGGGAACGTAATCGCTCCGCAAGAAGACGTGCTAAACCATTTATGGGCAGCTACGAGATCAAAGAAGGGAACTATCGAGAATGGTGCCTTTTACATGCCAGCAGGGATTCAGAGCAATTCCAAGCTAGAAAGCACCGCGAAGGATCACAAACTGGCGACGGAGCTGTGGGAATGGACGGAAGAGAGCGCTGGGAGGGCATTGAACGTAATGATAAAGACGTGAAAACATCATACGAGCATATCAGATGTCGTCCTGCGGCGAAACGTCGAAGTTAAGGAAGAATTAATCTACAAGCGCATCAGTAGTGGTAGGGCGATATGAAACTGTACTCCCGGACTTCTATTACTCGTAGCAGATGGCCCATTCCAACAAAGAATTATCCAATCGAAAACCTCCACCATTTCTACTTTTAATATGAATGAATAAATAAGATTCATAAATCCTGAGTACTTAATCTGCAACGACTGTACGTGTTTTTCAAGTGACGATTTGGTTAGTGCTTCAACCCAGATTCCTCCACCCCCATAACTCCAGATTGACATCTACTTCCTTCCCCGCATTTCGGTAACCACCGAAGCACCCCGACATCATTGGACTGTCGTAGCCTCTGGTGCTGTACTGTCCTCGGAAAGCGTCTCCTTCGACTGTTACTGTACTTTAGTACGACTCTACGTACCTTGATAGCTGCAGGCAATCTCCTAGGCGGTTCCAGCAATTCGACTCCATCTCGTGTGATCTCCAAGGCTTTATCTGATTGCGCCTCCTCTCCAGTCTGCCCCCGCCAACCTTTGGTCTCACTCGAAGAAATCAGCAGCATTGGCGCCTTTCACTTCCCACAGATCACCTACACTCGACACTCCCTCTCCAAAGTCGTTGTCCTACCCCTCCTCGGACTTCAAGATCTCGACCAAATTGTCCCACCGATCCCGCTTCTCCGCTACACACCTCATTTCTTTCACTGTCCTTCTCGTTGTTTTAGCGGTCCAATTCCTCCAGCCTTCGCCCTCGATACACGGTTGGCACAGCAGGTCTAGAGGCCCACAGCAAAGCCCCCCTGCTTTCTGCGAGAACTCCGACATCTTCTCCCAACCCCCACCGATCTCTCGGCCGCATAAGATGTCTTTAATAGAAGAGGCTAAGAAGGTGGCTGCAGAGTTCGAGTATCCTGGAGCAGAGGTCAACAAGGGAGTCAGAGAGTTCATTAGGCAAATGGGTGAGTACTAGCTTGGCTTCTGGCTCCAACAACATGTGCTAATTTCAATTGCTGTCCAGATGAGGGTCTGCAAAAATCTGGCACATCCATGAGCCAGATACCAACATATGTCACATCAGTACCCAATGGCACTGAAAAGGTATGTGCCGAGCAACATCCAATGTAGCCATATTACTTATCGTTATAGTAGGGCCTCTACCTAGCAGTCGACTTGGGGGGTACGAATTTTAGGGTCTGCTCCATACAATTAAATGGCGACACAACGTTCTCTCTTACTCAGTCGAAAGTCGCCATACCTCGGGAATTGATGGTTGCCAAGACCTCCAAAGAGCTCTTTTCCTTCTTGGCTAAGCAAATCGAGATATTCCTCAAAACTCACCACAATGACCACTTTGAAGAACATGTCCGAAGGAGGAAAACAATGAGCGAGCCTTCAGGCTACAGAGATGAGAAATTTTTCAGGCTAGGGTTTACATTCAGCTTTCCTGTTCAACAAATTGGGATAAATAGAGGGACCCTCATCCGCTGGACGAAAGGCTTTGACATAGATGAAGCTATAGGACAAGACGTTTGTGAACTTCTCCAGAAAGAGATTGACGCACTCCACCTTCCTGTCACAGTCGCAGCTTTAGTGAACGACACAGTCGGTACTCTGATGGCCCGTTCATACAATTCTCCCGGCAAAACGGGGACACTCCTCGGCGCCATCTTTGGCACCGGTACCAATGGCGCCTACGTGGAGAAGCTCTCCAAAATCACCAAAATGCCGACCGACACTACCTACGACACTTCAACGGGCGACATGATTGTAAATACAGAATGGGGATCATTCGACAACCAGATGAACGTACTCCCTGATACTCCTTACGATAAAGACCTTGACAAAGAAAGCGTAAACCCAGGCATTCAAATGTTCGAGAAACGTGTGTCAGGAATGTTCCTTGGTGAAGTTCTTCGCCGTGCCATCTTGCACTTGACACAACAAAAGCATGTGCAGCTCTTCAAAGACGAGAACTCAGCTACAAATGACATTCACAGCACCACCACAATCGCAGAAGACTCTTCCCTCTACAAGCAATGGGGTATCGACACCTCCTTTCTTAGCATCGCGCACCACGACCACTCCCCTGGCTTCAAAATCACCCGCCAAGCCCTCGACCGGGATCTCGGCGTCAGCGCCGCGTCAGCTGAAGACGCGGAAGCTGTCAAGATCCTCGTCGCCGCCATCGGAAAACGCTCCGCTCGTCTCTCCGCCGTTGCCATCGGCGCGGTTGTGCTCAACAGCGAGGACTTATCGAAAACAGACGACGTCGTGGACATAGGCGTTGACGGCAGTCTAGTGGAGTATTATCCTGGGTTTGAGGACTATATGAGGGAGGCATTTAGGGAGATTGAAGGGATTGGACAGAAGGGCGAAGAGAGGATCAGGATTGGGATCGCGAAGGATGGAAGTGGGGTGGGTGCGGCGCTGATTGCGCTTGTGGCCGGAAGGGAAGGAGCGGTTGCGCCGACAAAGAAATGATGGAGCGACGGATGAACAGGTACATACTGCGACCTTGGGCGGCACTCGTCTTGGAGTATTCACTTGTACATCTTAGGAAACACTCTGTATAAGAAAATGATCCGTCATCGCCCCAGGAGCAGCTACTGCAAAGCGATCAGCGTTAGGGAAGCCAGGACTACCAGCCGAATAGTTCCGGTCTGTACAGCAATTTCATGCAATTCCATGCAATTTTGTTTCGAGTTTCTGCCTTAGTTGTTCTGGGTGACATCGGTTACGCAATTTTGCCAATTCCCTAACGACTTTTCAACTTTTACACCTCCCATTCCACGCAAACAGAGCGCAAAAAGAGTCCCCCCCACCACGCAAGAAACCAACACAGCGCCGACGAACACCAACCCCAAATGCACTTCCTCCGCCAACAGCACCGAACTAGCCCCCCCGGTGCACCGGGTGTTCCGGCACTAAGAGGTCGGATGCCGAGTGTGTTGCCTGCGCTGGTGTCGCTGGAGATGGAGATGGGGACGGGATCTTTGGGGAGGAGGGTGGGGTGTTGGAGGGGGGTGTGGGCTAGCACGAGGAGGAGGTGGAGGATGGCGAGGGGGGAGGGAGGAGGGGAAGGAAGGAGTTGAGCGAAATGTGAGGCAGCATGCGAATGACCTTGGGCAGGGTATTGGGGGTGGCGGTGGGTCCTGAGAGCATGGAGGCGGGGTGAATTTGATGATTTTGGGCGAAGTAATTAGCGCAGGGGGGTGCTAATGTGAGATGTGATGTGAGGTTTTAATGGTATGGTGGGCAAAGCTACCCGGGGGGTGAAGAAATGCGTTTTGGTAAAGATGTGGTGATGGGTTTCGGACTTTGAGTTCTGTGGGTGCGAGTGTGGTGAGGTGATCTCCATCTCTCCCTCGCTGTATACTAACTCGCGGCCCCTGTTCCAGGCATCGCAGCCAATGCTGCAAAATTCTGCAGCGCAAACAGGGATAGCACCCCCTGGTGCAAATACGACGGACAGCGCGATTGCGACGGTTTACGAGGACGGGAACTGGAAAGGCCTGTCTTCATCGGGTATAGTTGGGTTTGAGTAGCTCAAGATCTCCTGGTACTGGCTTTCGAACTCGTCGCTAGTCCTTGTTGCTTTGAACTTGTCGTTGTACTATGTGGCGCCAAGGGCACCTTCTTTGGCAGCTCTGGCAATCCAACACCTTTGATGGATAGTCCAGGTGTCAATGGAAGCTCTCCAACGAAACTTTTTCTGGATTAATTGCCTGGTCGCCTCAGCCGATCGATGAAACCCAAAGCGGGCTTCAAACTGCCTTGCAATGTTATCGAAATTCACTTCCCCGTCAGGGGCCGCGTCTATTACCCACTCGCATTGTTCTGTGCTCCGTTTGAGTGAGTTAGGCGAGGCGCGTCTCTCCTGGCTTCCATTGCACTCCTAAGAGGCTGATCTGGATTAGAAGATTCTTTGATTCTTTTCGTCTGCGGTTCCTGCAATACTGGGTCCTTGACTTCTGCGTATCATTTTCGTGTTTCAGGTGCCACTTCGCTTGGTGCCGCAGACGTTGAAGGGCGACTTCAACTGTCGTTCAAGATTGAAAAGTTCAAGCTGCTGGGCACGGAGCTTGGATGAGGACAAGTGAAGCAATAACCCCTTGTCTCGCCCAGGGAAGTAGATACTATTTTTATCGAAGATGAGGCATTCATCCTCATCCCTGAGCTGAGGCGTACGCCATACATTCCATGACCAATATGAATGCCCAGGTCGGAATAGCATGCCCTTGCCGGAAGGGTTGAAGACTTCGGGCGGTATAAGGCATCCATGCCACTGGAACTTGTCGTCTTCTACGTAGTCATGGATGTTGGGCCTACTTTGATCCGGAAGCCGCCACGGAGATCTTTGGTTGGTGAACCACGACGGGGGTCTAGCCTGTGATAGGATGGATCGGCGGCAAAGCAAAGGGGTTTTGGTACTCGAGGCCGCTGCATGAGTATCTAGCGTGGTGCTGCTTGACTGTGTCGACGATCCCGACGATCATGTTAATGGCGAAGTTATTTCTCGGTCTGGATCACTTGAAGCGATCTTCTTCCAAGTCCTAGTAATCTTCACGTCTCGCTGGCTTTTTGTACATCGCGTTCTAGACTCTCCCGGCGAGCATCCTCATGCAATATCAAATTTTCTGCAGGCGTTTTGGATCGTATCCCACCCCCCTTCTCCATATCCCCAATTCCACTCCCCCTCCCCCTCCCTCTCCTTACCGCCAAATAATCCCCAACTCCAACCCTCCTCCTCACAACCCTCGCGGCCCCAGGCCTCAACCGCCGATAATACCCCTCCACGACCTCCTTCTCAACCACAAACCCTCTCCTCAGATACCACTCTAGCGCCTCCTCGTTGGCCTCCCACACATGCGCGTAGATCTCCGTGACATGTTTGTGGTGCTGTATGATGGTAGCAATAATGGTGTTAAGGAGGTGCGTTGCAATGCCCAGACCACGGTATGGTGAGAGCACGCCGAGGGTTTGAATGTAGAGATGTTGTTCGGTTTCGTTGGGTGACGGGACGGGTTCGAGGCGGCATTGGATGCCGGCGACGACTAAGGGTGATGGGGGTTCTGGTGTGGTTTTGGGGGGACTTGAAGAATCGGCAGTTGAGGGTTGAGGCGATGATGAGCGTTTCCGCTTCCCGGGACGCGGCTTTTCACGCCATAAGGCTACGTGGGAGAGAGATGAGGATGTTGGGTCGGAGATTGATTCTTTGTAGAATTTGTCGGAGTAGCGAATGGGTAGGAGGAGGGTGGTTACGCGGCGGAAGGAGGGGAGAGTTGCTGGGGTGGTGGGTTTGATAGTGATATTCGGGGATAGAGGATTTCTTGAAAGCTCGGTAGAGTCCTCATCATAAGCAGTTTGGTCGGGTTGTGGAGCTTTGACAGGAGAGGGATTTAAGGCGTAATCGGAAAATGATGAGTGACTTCTAGGAGACCTGGGAAATGGAGAGGTCGGTGCAGCTTTGGTGAGAAGAGAGAGATCCATAGTATGTAGCACTGTGGGCGCTTAGTATGGATCTCTCGGATTGCCTACTTAGCACTCGTTAAGCTTTTCGATGGAGGTACATAGCGTGGCAAGGCGGGCATAGTTGAACAATCTAATCTTATCTTATCGTGAGAAGATCCTCAGTACTAATGATCCGTATAATCTAATCTGTTGTTTGATGAGCTGATCGTACTTACAGATGGAACATAGTAGGATCTTTGAAATATGTACGTCCGCCTCTCGTATATCGATAACAGATACATCAAAGGAGTTTGTCCGAGTGATCTCAATCCTAAAAAGTGGAGTTTGTATAATACGACTTTCAACGATAGAGAAGTTGCGATGCTGACAATAGATCCAACGTTGAGTGTTACTCAGGTCCCACAACAGCAAGCAGGTCAACAGCCAGCAGCAGAACAATCAATAGCTAGCATTATATGTACAACACTAACCGGCAATATACGTCTCAATAGCAGCTTCAGTTGCCAGCAAGACAATGTCAATAGCCCACTATATGTATATATGAATAACACGAGATACATCCACTGATAGCTAACAACAATAATATCAACGGGCCATGCTATTGTCTTGCATGGATCTAATACTGCCCTCAATGGCGTACTATATAGCCATGTAAACACTTCCTCTCTTCTTAAGTTCTCCATTGTTCCCTGCGACTATTTCGTATTCCCATCGTTCATAGCAAGAAGTTTCCTTTCGCCAAACATTTCGTATCCACATATATTCTCCTCTCTTCCGTTATAAAGAAAGGCTTTACTTTCAAGAACAAAATGGACAACAAGGAGACCTCGACTACCGGGCTGGCCCCGCAGAAAGCTGACAGTGCGTCGAGGGAAAAGACGATGACTGCGATAGTGGGTATTCCAAGACACTCCATGGCTGTGCCTTGTCGCTATACTGACATAGAACTTAGGCGACGGAGATCTTCGAAGACCTTTTGTTTAACATAATTAGCGACGTCGTCATGGCAGCACACAAGGAGGAGAAGATGGCGCGTATGGAGACTGCAGAGATCTTGGCCTTTAAAGCTAGCAAAGAGCAGCTGAACGACGACAAGAAGAATATTGACGAGTCTGACGAGATGCCACCGCCCATAACAACGGACTTGGAGAGTGGAGAGCTATTAATTAAAGGGAATCCCCTCAAAACTATTAAAGAAAACCTCTGCCCTCGCTGCCATCTCCCCTCTCGGGACCCTTTGGTCAACGATGAAACCCAAGAAAAACGATACTGCGTGAAATCGACGTACACCTCTTTACCAGGCCACGACATATACGGTCGATCTCTCACCAAAGCTCCATCTAAAAATCCTCGAAAGGCATCTAAGGCCAGCCTCACTGATACTCAGCAACCGAAAGCAATGTCTCTCCCACCAGTACCCAACTCCGAATGCCCCAATTGCTCACAAAAGCTTACGGTGAGCCAAATGGCGAGGCATTTAGACAGATGCATGAGGTCCTCAAATCGGCAGGGAGGTCAGAGCGCAAGAACGAGGGGTGGAGACAAGTCGAAAAGTCCTGCAGCGACGACCACCAACCCGGTGAAAGCCAGCAAGAGGGTGCCTAGTAGCTCCAAGAAGGCCGCTCCAAAGAAGACAGCGGCCGCGGATACGAAATCAATTAAGAACGCGGCCAGTGCAGGCAAGGGCCTTAAGGGAGGGGCACCTGAGGGCACGAAGAGGAAGGAGATGGAGGAGGACCAGGACGACGAAGAGTATGAAGAGCCTGGACCTCGGGCGAAGAGAAGTAGGAAGCTGGTGCAAAAGAAGAATCTCGGCTGACATAAGACGGCGTGCGTCATCACTTCATATGAGAGCAAGTAGCGGGAGGATCTATCGAAATAATCTAGATCCCCTCTCAAGGGAATGTTACAAATGTACTCACCGGGTCTCTACCCCGGCCAGAACTCGGACTTTGTTTGGCCAAAATGGCTATGGGGAGTCTTGAGCATAGGAAAGAGTAATGATATCTTGGATTTGGGGAGTGTTGTTTGCAGAATCTGCAGGTCTCCATATATAGGCTTCATGCTTATGCATGGAAGGTTTGATCAGCGTCTGAAGTTTTCTATCAGTACTCTTCGTTACTAGGCTAGATAAGTACTCGGAAATACACCTCTCCCGTATTGATCAACAAATTCACGGGAGACTGGTTTTGACAGGTTATGAGCCCGGTTGTTTCGAATGAGATATAGGCCCAAGATTCGGCCTTTGATTTAACGGTGTCGATAGATCAATCCACACAAACGGGCGGTCGTGACCCTCGTTCACTACAAACTTCACAATCTCATTCTCATCACTTATATTAGTGATATGCCGATACTTTTACCAACACATCTGATAACTATACTATATATTTCTTACCTTGACAAACAATTCTGATTTCTTCCAACTACCATCATCAAGTATCACCACGCGATTCCTCCATCAATCAGATCCAGAACGGCTCGCATAACCCATACGAACAAAACCAATATTGCTCTTCGTAGGTATATCGCTAGAGTGTTTGATATCCAGTTTATATCTTCGCGAACCGAAACAAGCTCAGCCAAGTCTTAGGATACACTGCTACAGATCCCTTAGAGCACCATAATGTCGGCAGAGAAACGCCAAGAGAACCGTCCTTGTCCTCATTTCTTAAGCTTGCCTCGGGAGCTACGAGATCACATTTACCGCGAGCTTCTCCTGGAGGATTTAGTGTGGGACGAACCGCAAGACAGATATATCCTCCAGCCTGCCATCCTGCGCGTCAACAAGCAGGTCAATGAGGAGGCTTCTCGTATATTGTATGACGAGAATTGCTGGGTCTTGTTCAAGATAGACTGCAACAAGGACTTTGTCGGCATATTGAAGAAGGACCACTGCCGTTCAGTGTCGTCAAACTCTCTCGAGGTATTCCCGCAACAGGCTTTTTTAAAAGTCGAAGTGAGAGAATTGTGGTTCGTTAGGGAGCCGGTAAATTATTTCTTGACAACAGTTGAAGGTTTGCGAGGGACTTGCAAGAACTTCACATCCGCCTTATCGTTTCATCCGCTCGACATAAAGCTATATTTTAACCTTTCAAGGAAACGGCGAGAAATGCTGCTGGATTCTGCTTTAGATGCGTTCCATGAAGCACGTGGGATCCACCACGCAGCTGTATTCGGCACCGAACCAGTCTCAAAAGGAAACGAGCTTGCAGGATTTATGATGACCAGAATCAAGAATCTTGACGAGCTTTCCATTAGAGCCAATGTGTATGAAACTCGTGGTAAGCAGATGCTTGAGGCGAATAATATTCGTGAAGCTTTGCACGAGTATATCTTGGGGCGCAGATACGCAGAATGGGTAGGGCATTATTTTGAGCTAATCCTCGAAGATGAAATCATTCAATTCGTTGGTGGAAGTTCATGGTCTCCGTTCATGCAAGCATCGGAATTTAGCTATGCTACTATCTTATGTCTGATAAAGTCTGGTCGAACAGCAGAGGCTATCATGACGCTCGAAGGTCACAGCCATTCGGATTCCAGGAAATCGAAGAAACATTTCCTACGAGGTATTGCCTTCATATGTGACGGGATCAGAATCGAGGCTATCTATGAATTCATCTTGGCTTTGCGATGGAGCGGTCGAGCCGGAGGTACGAAAGTCGAGATCGACGCCCTGGAAGCACATTTAGAAGAAGACCCAAACCCCCAAATGAACATCATATTCTATTACAGGGGTATTCAGGAAATCTTCCAGCGCCAGTCTTCCATCGTGGCTGGTCAGCAGGGTTCTGCCAAAATAGGAGGGATCAACTTCTTGACCCTCTTCGTCAGTCACGCATGGCATGAGCTTCGAGAGGCCGAGGCCGTAAGCGTGTCATAAGTCCTCGCTGCTCAACATGCCTCGCTATTTGAGGGCTCAACGCTCAAACCTGTATTTTGGCCAACGATCTTGACCCTTCGGTTCCTGACCCGTCTTCGTTGTCGGTATCTGGAAACGTGTGGCTGACACTCGATGACCAGATGGCAATGTTATGGTTTCCATGGTATCAAGGCCTGGAACAGCGGGCATGTTGTGCAGGTCCCAAGACGCCATATCTTGTTTTTGTGAATGAAATTTAATGGTATAAGATGGTACACCCTTTCTTAGTTCTACGAGTATACGAAGGTATCAAATCTTCATATAATTTCTAAAATAAGTCAGCTCTGAGGTGTTCGATGTTAGAAAATGTGATATTACTTAATTACTTCCCTTCGCTACGCTATACCGCTTGATTAACCACACAAGCAAACGCGAGCATTTTGTGTGCAGGTGAGAGCGCATCCGACTTCGCATGGTTGCGTCGCCGTTTCGCGAGATCTTTTCACATTTTCCTCTTAGCACCTGAAAAGCATAATCGACTTGACGGTATTGATCCGTAACTCCCAGAGCTATGTAAGCATGGCTATTAATATCTTCTCCAGACTCATCGCCTCGTCCGCGCAAAATTCGATATCATTCTCCCTCCCCATCTCGTGAATGCGTAGAAGCAAAGGCCGCGATTTAGAATCATGAAAGCGCTCCATATCTGTCTTCCACGACCCATCTTCGAGGAAGAATTCGCCCCTCGCTTGCCACGACTCCCACCACTACTAAGGTAGGAGACCCAGAGAACTGACCATCTCCGCGATGATATCATCTTTGTCAGGCATGAAACCCTCGAAGAGTGGTCGCTCGCCAAGAATCACGTAAAGGGTGCAACCCAGAGACCACACCTCGGCTGACTTTCCGATTAAGTCCTTTGCAAAGGTAGTTTCGGGAGGTAGGAATAAGACAGGAGTCTGGATCTCCTCTCGGGTTTCAGTATCGCTAAGCCAAGCCTCGCCAAAGTCAGATATCATGATGCGCGGATCGCTAATCTCGTCGCTAGGGGTTACTAATTGGGTAGGCATCACGGAATAGGAGGGGACCTTAGGGCCAGTGGGAATACCGTCCGTTCTTTCTATAATGGTTTTTGGAGGTTCCCCGAAGCCTTGATAGATCTCGCCGATGGATAAGGAGTCTATGGGCGGCAAGCGGGAAAGTATGTTCCTGACATGTAGATCTCATCGATACCTTAGCGTAAGCTTTGGCAGAATCTATTGGCGTCACTCACCACCATGCACCACATCACAGGAATGAATGTCTTGCAATTCCAATACGGCTTGTGTAGCGACTGCTCACGCAATTCCTATGGGGAACATCCAATCAGTGCTTGCCTCTTTTGAAGCTGCTACATTGCATCTAGCAGATTCGCTCACTAGACACAAATGACGGCCGTTTGGACCGTCTATGCAGAACTCATCGAGTATAGGACTGACATAGCTTTATCCCGTATGATTTGGTTGGGAATTACTTAGATGTCGGAGGATTCGGGTTTCTGAACTAGTATTCGACGCCTCTGCTACAATGATTTTCACCGCGACGTAGCGATTCATATGCTGATCTTTCGAAAGTTAAACAATAGAGTAAATACCACATCCAAGTTTATGCACAATCCGATATCGGCCATCTGAACACTCATCTTGGAGATATACCGGATGGTAGCCTCCCACATGATGTCCCTCAAGGTCTTCAACATCCTCCTGCCACTGGTATTTCATGCCACTTGGCGATCTCTGCCCGATGGGAGTGGCCAATGACGAACAAGACATCACGAAATTTGAGAAAGCTTGAAATGGACGAGGGATCTACCACAAGACTTCAGACAGGGCTCCGCCTTCTGTGCATCATGGGAGGACTCACGGTTTGGAACCCAAAATACGGACAGCAGCTAAACAAGTGTGCCCGCATACAGCCACGCCATCTTCTACGAATAGGCGCTGCGAAAAGTTCTTGCATACCTCCCCCCACGGCGCCTGGCCAGCACGCAGTTGTGAGGCCTTAGTCTACGATATCCGCAGGACATGTAGTGGACAATTTGTTGGCCTAGCGTGGAAGACGGGCACATGCGTGCCAACATAATCGAATGATTGAAGTTGTTCAATTAGATGCTGCGCCTCGGCAGACTTTCACTTTACAGCCGCGCAAGTAGGCGCCAGAGGCGCCGCTGTCCATCTCCTATTTGGAGTCTTGTTTGTTTCCTGCGCTGCCCTCCTCATTTCTTGAACCAACACGAAATCGCCACTCATTCTTCCCTTCAAATTCGCTAACACAGCGTTAAAGTCGCACTTCTGAAGTAGCTTTCATATTGTCGTTCACGCAATTCCGCAATGGAGCCTAGCATGGAAATTTTGGGACGCATAGCATACCATTTCAGTCTCATCCAGCCAGTTATACCGACTTATCTACATCTGATAGTTTCTGCCCTTCTCCCTATCTATGCTGGTGCTCATGCGTCGCTATCGCGTCCCTCATCAGCCGCGAAACCTTCCAGGCGCGGGGAACATGTAGAAGACGACAGCGGAGATGATGAAACCGAAGAAAGCCAACAAAAGATGGAGGGCCTCTCCCCTGGGGATGCCATCATGTTTCCTCTCCTTGCTGGATGTACTCTTACTGGGCTCTACTTCATCATCAAATGGCTGCAGGACCCGGCTCTACTCAATAAGATACTGAATTGGTATTTCTCCGTTTTTGGTATTCTTTCTGTAGCTAGGCTGCTCACTGATGGTATGGGAGTTTTACATTCGTACGCATTCCCCGATAGGTATATGTGGGACGGTCGAATGTGGGAGGTGCGACCGCAATTGAGGAAAGTAGAGAGCTTGCCTGACAGATCAGCTCAAATCTCGAGTCCTCTTCCAGGACTATTTTCAAGGTTGCCGCTACCAGCGATATTGTATCACATTCTCTGGACGCTACGAGATTTCCCATCTCAGAAAATAAATATTTGTGTCTACCTTCGCAAGCAAGGCTACTCGCGCTTCCGCCTCGGCCCACAAGGGGCTTTCGGTCTCAGCATCGCTTGCGCCGTTGTTCTTTATTACAACCTTGTCAAAAAGACATGGTGGCTGACCAATATCTTGGGTTTTGGCTTCGCATACAGTACTCTTCAACTCATGTCCCCCACCACGTTTTGGACCGGCACACTGATTTTAAGCTCTTTGTTCTTCTACGACATTTACTTCGTTTTCTTCACTCCATTGATGGTTACGGTAGCTACAAAACTCGAGATTCCGGCAAAACTGCTGTTTCCGAGACCGCCAGGGCCGGATGAGGATCCGGGGAAGCAGGCGTTGTCGATGCTAGGCCTTGGAGATGTGGTTTTGCCGGGCATTATGATTGGGTTGGCTTTAAGGTTCGATCTCTACCTGTTCTACTTGCGAAAACAGAAGCGCAAATCTGCATTGAAAGGCACTGGTAAGCTCGCAGAGCTTGATATAGCCGATTTGCCAGGATCTGAGATTATTAAAGCCAAATGGCAGCCCGCTACAGGTAGCTGGGGCGAGCGGTTCTGGGTCGGTCAACTAAAGAGCAATACCCAAACACAGCAGCACGGCGGTGGCTTTCCAAAGACGTACTTCAATTCCAGTCTCGTCGGCTATGTCATAGGCATGCTATGCACACTTAGCGTCATGCACGTTTACGGCCACGCTCAGCCCGCTCTTCTCTACCTTGTTCCTGGCGTATTGGGTTCGTTGTGGGGTACATCTTTCATCAGGGGCGATTTGAAGACGATGTGGGAATTTTCGGAGGCCGAAGATGAGGAGTCGGCGGAGGACAAGAAGGAAAAAGAGGTTGAGAGGGGTAGTCCCTTCTCACTTCTCAAGAAACAGAAGACTCTCGATGACATAGTCGAAGAAGGTAAAGAAGGCAACGGAAGCACAAGAGCAGATGAGACTAAAAACAAGGGAGAGGAGAAGAAACGTAAAGAGAGTACCTCGCACCGCAATCGTACAAACGAGCTCTTCTCGTTCTCCATCGCCCTTCCCCGAACTTCCTTTAAGGAAAAGCCACTCGAAAACCCAGAAGCCTCCGTAGACCAATCTTCTCCCCAACCAGAAAAGGGCAACAAAACATCCATCCCCAAGTCGCCATCGCTAGAACACGAGCTCCGGCAGGCTTCTGAGAGTATACTGGATGAGGACAGCGAGGCCAGCAGTGGGGAGTTGAGACGAAGGGGAGTGGCTGGTGAGGGGCCGGGGCGGGCGGAGAAGAGGAGGAAGGTGTGAGTAGTAACTTATGGTAGAGGTGTTTCGTAAAGTAAACTCAGTTGGAAACACGGGGCTGCAATATTCATACGGTGTGTAAGGAGGTAGGAGGATTTTCAATAGATCCGCAGGAAACATGGCGGTGTATGGGGAGCCTGGAAAAGCTGTAGTGCTGGGAACGAGATTGGGCTCTGGGATTTTCTCATGTAACTGGATAAATGAGGGAAGGCAAAATGTTCAAATATAATTCGACTAGTTCAAGTTGCACGTCGAGGCAGGAATAGCACCAGAAGGTGATATACCTCACACTTGAAATGCTTTAGCTATATTGTAGAGAGCGATGCGACCACTGTCCCCTGAGCTATGCTGAGAATCCGAGTCCCAAATATCCAATCACGAGCATGCGTGCCACCACAACGCTTTCGGTGAGGACCCTGGGACTTGTGGCCTCTGTGATAGAAGTCCTTACTACTTGCTAAGAGCTCCAGTCAACGCTCTTAATTCAAGATGCGATAGCCGCCCATCCCTCTTACATTGTATCGAAGTGGTGCCGAGGCCTCGCTACCATGCAATGTGAGCGAGCGTTCAGTACGAGTCCAGAAGCTGTACCAGGACTGCGGGGAGTATAGAGTTTATTAACATTCTCTCATGTCTTGATCGATTTGAGCGGAGGCATGCCCAACTTCTCCATTTTGATCCTGACACGCTCTTCTGTCTCAGCCTTTATTCTTGCTTTCTCAGACATCTCCTCGTTACTCCCAGACTGCTTCTTCGGCGCCCCACCGCGATTAGACAGCACCTCGCTCCAATCCTTCCACCTCTCCTGCGCCATCTCTACTAGTTGCCTTATGTCTTTTACCCCCACCCCAAACCCTCCAGTCTTTTCAATAGCCACGACATCCCATACCAGGTTCTGTATTTGTTTTTGAACGACGATAGTAATTGTCTCCTCGCAAATGCTCTCCTCAAACGCGTCTGGATCTGCTAATATCCACTTCGCTCCCGCCTTGCCAACTGCGAATACAGCGAAGGACGCCGCAACCGGCACTCTACTCAGGGTCAGCGGCTTTGACATAGAAGCGTCATCGTCGCACAGAACCATATCCTTATCGGCATCCCACCACGCCTTCGGCAATCGAACATCTTGCACCGCTGCGAGCATAGCGCCCCATGCAGCATCGAAAGGGTTTCCATCAAGGGAGATGAAGAGAATATCGATGTAAAGGGTCCAGAAAGCTTTAACAGACGACTTTGTATCCTCCTCATCGACATCGTCTTCCTCCATCTTGTCTGGGGGATTTATCTTTGGCGGATGGTACCAAATCCTCAATTCGTCCAGATCCACTAACCGCGAGGTATGCATCAGTGTCAACAGCCTCTGGCTCAATGTCTGCGCCAAGGTTGAAGGCGGGCCACCAGGCATATGCGCCGGCGAGCACCCAGTCGCAAGCTCCAGATTCGGCACCAGTAGATTTAGACTAGCCATTTCGGCGCTGTCCTCCCTCAACTTCCTCCTCTTAGTTGCATGCTTGTCCCCCTCGTTCCCATTCGTAGACTCCTGGACCGATCGCCGTGGGGGCTGATAACCTGCGACATCTTTCGCGAGTAGTATCTCAGCACGAACACCACATACAGCAGCGGTATCACCAATGCGGACGACCGCGCTGCCATTGGCGTGAGTAAGAGAGCCAGTGTGTACGGTCGGCCGACGCGATTGTGAGGGCGTGCGATGAGAGGGACGGGTCGGGCCTGCAGGAGACGTGAGGTGGGCGTGGAGGAAGGCGTGAGGGGAGAGTTTGGCGAAAGTAAGGGCGGGGAAAGAGAGGGGTTGGGGGGTAGTAGATGCGGTCGGCGATGGATTTATGGCCATGTTGACAATGCAAGGTTGAATCACTGTAGAGCGATGGGTGAAGCCTTCTTCAGTCCGGTTAATGGTATAGACAAAGGATATATAAATCAAGTGGAAGTTTGATGCGCGCTTATGGATATAGGGTAGAGTAGCCGCGATTCTGATAGAGCTCGGCGAACTGGGTTTGCAGTAGAAAAGTTTTGCATGAGCATCAGCCAACAAGCATGGCCACAAATGTAGCAATCGACACCACTATGGTCAGTCAAGTCCGTCGTAGTCCCATTTCAGATACTAGCTGACAACTCGCAGGGTTCCATGGTGGTAGAGCTATACAACGACCATGCACCCAAGGTAAATTCTCCTTCTCTATTTAGCTCTACGATTCGTTTTGATTGTTTTCCAGACATGCAAAAACTTTGCTGAGCTCGCCCGCCGCGGTTACTACAACAACGTTCTCTTCCACCGCATAATCCCCAACTTCATGCTCCAGACCGGCGACCCTACAGGCACCGGACGGGGTGGAACATCCATCTACGGCGAGAAATTCGAAGATGAGATCGACCCTTCTCTTAAACACACTGGTGCAGGTGTTTTGAGCATGGCGAATAGTGGACCAAATACCAACGGTAGTCAGTTCTTGTTCGTGATGTCCGTCTGGTATTGAATGGCTCGCGGCACTGATATAGTAATAGTATTACCCTCGCGCCGACGCCATGGCTGGATGGGAAGCACACGATTTTCGGGAGGGTGAAGAGTGGGTTGAGGGTTGTGCAAAGAATGGGGCTGGTGAAGACGGGAGCGGAGGATAGACCAGTAGATCAAGTGAAGATATTGAAGGCGAGGGTTGTTGAAGAAGGGCAAGAAGATGTCTGAGTTATGCGCCTATCGTTTTGGCATATGTCTCGGCGAAACTACTCGTGGAATAGAGGGGGAAATGCATGGGGACACTAATGGCTGGATTGGACTTGAACTTAGTCCATTGAGAGGGGATTGCAACGGTACGACACGGTATGGCGTACAAAATCCATGGAGGATTCACCATTGCCAATATCCGTCAGTCAACCAACGAACAGGGGTCCAACTGCCACGCATATGTCATTCTGGCTGTTTTCCCGTTTATAGGAGAGGTAAGTAGTAAATGTCATATTTAACGCTTTTTCCCACTAACGAGTAGCCCAGTGAGTTCATTAGCAAAGTACAAGCAATGGCATTGGAACGGAACTGCTCTGCTATCTTGGGACAGTCGATATATGTAGCAAAGCAGGCTTTGTCTTATTGGGCTTTTGAAAGCAAATGGTATGCGTGGGCAGCATTTATCCATTGTGTCTTTAATAAAGCCGAAATTAGAACGATCGGATTGCTCTAGATAGTACGGTGCACTTGCGGTGTTCGTTCATTTTTCTTGGAAACTATCCGTACCTCAGTCGTTGTTCCAGCATCGAACGTATTATTCATCTAAACATACAAGAAGAAAATCAAGACTTCGCCTGTAAGGTTCTTTCCATTTTCGAGCTCTTAGGCGAAAATTTTCAAGCAGTCTTTGCGGTGTTTCTGTACCATCACAAAACGAACCGCTTCTTTCAGGCAAAATCCAGAGCAGCAGATACAGGATGGCATTGGTCATTCTCACACATTCATACCCTGAAAGCCAATGAAGGCTCAGGAAGCATTTATCTTCTCAACATAGTAGGCATGAGATAGTATGTGAATGTGGTTGTAGTGAAGGCCGTGCAACATCGAAAATCTAAACTTGTACTTGACTTGACTTAGTCACCCGGCTCCACTAGGCACCAGAGGTACCTAACCGAGATTTTTTGTTAATTACCACACTACCTACTTCCGTACTGTCCAAACGTTTCCCCAAAAACCATGGAGTCAATTAGCGAAACAATATGGGATGTGGTGCTTTCGGGCACTGGAATCTCACAATCTCTTCTAGCACTGTAAGGCTCTCTGGCCAGCTTCAGAGACAAAGCGTAGAAGCTAGACGTTTCTGACTGACGTAGCAATGAGAAAGCGCCCTTTCAAGGTCTGGGAAGAAAGTGTTGCATGTCGACAAAAACGACTACTACGGAGGCGCAGAAGCAGCTCTTAGCTTGCAAGAGGTAGAGGCATGGGTTGACTCCGTTAGACTTGGTAAAGTTGGCATTGTATCTTAATTTGCATCTAGCTAACAGCCTCAAAGCATCGCTCCCGTCAGCTTCGCACTCTTCGCCTTTCACGAATGCTACGATCTCACACAAGCCTGACCATGGCTCTGAGTCCAGATTAGGTTTCTCTCGCGCATATAGCTTATCGCTATCGCCGCAACTGATCTACACTCGCTCAAACCTACTACCGGCACTTATCTCTTCAAAGGTCTACCAACAATTGGAATTTCTTGCTGTCGGTAGTTGGTGGATATACGATGGACATTCTGGAAAGGGAATTGGGCAGGATGATAACGTGTCTGGTTCAAACTCAGGGGATCCTCCAAGCAGACTACAACGAATCCCAGGAGGTCGGGAGGATGTGTTTGGAGATACTAGCATTGATCTCAGATCTACAAGAGCGCTGATGAGATTCCTTAAGCTGGCTGCAGACGTCGAATCCCATCCAGCAATATTGGAGCAATGGGGGGAAAAGCCTTTTCCAGAGTTCTTGACAGCTCATGTTAAGATACCAACGCCATTACAACCGCCACTATTAGCTTTGACTTTGTCTCCGGACCAACCAGCAGTGACGACGACATCATATGCCCTTCCTCGGATACACAGACATCTTACTTCGATAGGAGTGTTTGGACCAGGCTTTGGCTCAGTCATGCCGAGGTGGGGCGGGCTAGCCGAAGTAGCCCAAGTGGCTTGTCGTGCTCTAGCTGTTGGTGGCGGCGTTTATGTGCTTAACAATGGAGTCGAGAGTATCAGAGACACACGTCAACAATTTTTGGATAACGAAACATCAAGTCCTGACGACACGGCGCCTCCCTTACGAGTACGCCTTGATGACGGAGAGGAGATCTGGACTCATTGGATCGTGGGTAATCTTTGTGATTTGCCTTCGGAGAATCGATCATCCCCGGATCACACCTCTGTACAGACAGCCCATACCATAAGCATTGTGTCGTCGCCACTTTCCTCCCTATTCCCCCTTCCAAGTGAAGGATCGCCTCCACCCGCTGGTGCCCTGGTCGTCTATCCCACTGCATCTCTTAGTGCTGACAAACGGCCGCCGGTATATCTCATGGTGCACTCGAGTGATACTGGGGAATGTCCCGCCGGCCAATGTGAGTCTCAACTAATTTCTTTGACCATACTTGCTGCCTGCCAGGTTTTTGCATTCATGATGATCCAACAACGAATACTTATCTACATTGTCTGCAATATCCATTGAAGATAACATACCTCTGACAGTCTGATATGTGCACCTTCCGCCTTATGTCCCTTCCGCGCTCGCTATCATTTTAAAGGACCTAGCTAACGACCGAAATCAAATGACCCAGGTGTTATTTATGCGTCAATCAGCCACACGTCCCCAGCAAAAGCTTTTCCCTTACTCAATATGGCCGTCAAAAACCTCCTTTCAGTTGTACTCGAAGACCCTAAACCAGATGTCCTCTGGGGCACTCACTATACCCAGGAACACGCAATCTCAGAACATCCGAGTAAAGATATGATAAGCGACCTAGATGATCTAGCAAGTAGTACTTTGCCCAATAGGATCCTGCAGCTACCAGATCTCCCACCTGGTTTGGTATTGGAAGACGACCTGCTTCAAACTGTAAGGGATGCGTGGGAGAAGATCACTGGTGGGGACGGGGAATTCATGCAATTTACGGAGCGACAAGGGCTCGGCGATGAGGATGAGGACTTGTAGTTGACGGCCAAGAACTACGGACGTATGAGCTATGAGTTATGGAGTCATGTGTTCGGGTTGTGTATGCTAATTCCTACAGTTAACGCATAGTGTGAAGAATGATTGAACAGTCGATCGGAGCTTGAGAAGACGGACGATATCGTGTCATCATGTCCACGCTTGTTTGCATACCATCAATACCAACGACGCATGCCTATTGGCGTAGTAGTTTATCGTCCAGACGGGTTATGATCGTAAGACCGTTAGGTGCTGCTATAAGAGAAGTGATTAGTACATTAGACCAAATCATCGTTATTAACAACAACCTAGAAACCTTGGCTAGTTCACACCTTTCTCATATCTCATATCTAAACCTACATTCGGTTTTTACATAGTCATAGTCTCTAATCTCTCAATATGTTAAGTCATTTTCAATTAATTTGAAAACTTGACAACTTCTTACAGCAAAATCTCGCTACAGCCCTGAAGCAGGCTAGAGATCAGGAGATCGGGCACATGCAGCCAACCCTAGATACTTTACAGGTGTAGAACCGTGGCTGCTTTTGGTTGCGGAATTGATCCCGTTTGAGCGCTTCCGAACCTCCTGAAGCCGCCTTTGGTTTATCGTTTATCTTTTTGCTGGGGTTTGATGCTGGCCATTGAACTGTATTTGATCCTGCAATAGTGGATTGTCTGAGCCATCCAGAATGCTCATCGACGACGTGAAGACAGGCAGAGATAATACTAAGGTGGTATTTATCGCGTGTTCGGTGATAGTAGCCGGCCAAGGGTCGCTTGGTTTGGGTGCCGGGCGTTGCCTAATGAAGATATCTGATCTCAGACTGCTTGCCATTGGTATAGCTGGTATATACGAGATGAAGAGACGAGAATCAGTTTGTGAATAGCAAGGTTCAGACCTCTCGATGCGGTTTTGCGTTCAGGTTCTGTTGGTTCCGAAAACGTAGGTACTCTGCCGCAAGGCTAACAAAGAATCTTGCTTGAGACCAAGGGTGGCAACGTCTGTGTCATGGAAAATACGAAAGCATTTGATGCAATTCGGCTGGTGTCTGTCTAGCCATCACCCGTCTACTCTTTGTATGCTTCTTTGCGGCTAGTAGTGCGTCCCGGTGGTGTAAAAGCACCTATTTACCTCTTTTGATTTTGACCTTTCCATTCTCAGCCTGAGAAAGCCTCTTCCGTACTCTCGAAACTTTCTACAGCTGAGGTTGCAATTTTTTTTTTATCATGCCTACCGATCTTCGTAACCCACGCCATTTCCCTCCCTTTAGCGCCTGTCCTGACGAGAATGACATGGACCTCGACTACTACCACTCCGTGGGCGGATATATGTATCATCCGACGCGCCACTGGTGCCTATTGGCCGAAATTACACACGTCGTACACTTTTTGCGGCTGCGTCTTCTGGTCAAGGACCATAGTGGTGGGACATTTCCAGTTGCGTTCTACCTTGAAGATGGGACTCCAGACTTAAGCAAGTATCGAGTGGGCGATACCGTCGCCATATTGTACGCACATCAACATGGCTTTCTGGACATGACGGTTGGTATTAGGCAGGAGGAGAGCAGTGCCTGTCAAGTAAGTATCAAGGCCATAGAGTCTTGGGCGTGTGCTGAATTATAAGGTAGTACGCCTCCCTCTAGCCGGTCTACTCGCATTGAGTGACCGCGTCAAGGCGCAGGCGGTATTGGTGGATGGTAAGAGGGCATGCCATGCTTGCGGGAAGCGTGAGAATAGGATATCAAAGTGTGGCAGATGCGGCTTCTTCTGGTATTGTGGAGAGGTATGTCATTACTCACCGCGGAAGGCGATTTAGTTTTAACGGTTCTATCGCAGGCTTGTCAGCAGACTGGCTGGAAGGAAAGGGGGCATAAGGAAGATTGCAAGGTGTTGAAGGAGTGCAAGGGATTCTTCGAGCGAGATTGGACCAGGTTCGATGGCTTCTTCAAGTTTCCTTTGTAGCTCAATGCTCTCCTAGTGTAGCTGCGAGGGAGATTGTTGAAGACACCCTCCAACGATCCTAATACTTCCAACTCCACCAATACACGACGTAGAAGTACAAGCAAGGTAATGTCTGATCGCCAGGCACTCTCAAAGCGTGGAGGGATTGTTCATTCAAAAGCTGTGGTTTGATTCACTATTGTCGGACCTTTGCCTTCGAATGATACTCAGACAAATAGTCTTCTGTGCAGGAGAATCGTTACACATATCTTTGGGACCGGTCATCGAACCCTGCATGTCTTAAGAGAGCTCAAGCGAAGCGACAATATTGCTACCTTTCCTTGACTTAAGTGATCGTATCCTGGTAAGGACTTCTTAATTGCCCTTTGAAGGCTTTTCTTTCGAGGCCTTTTCTCTCACTGATGTTTTCCGTCTCGAATCTTTCGGCCAACGTCTGATTACCACTATCAGTCTTAGCCATTCCCTATACTTTGTAGGTCATTCTTACCACCGAAAAAAAAAGGCTATCACTGCGGCTACACCAATAGCGATGCCGGCCTTTCTACCTACTGTCCGACCTGCGAAAAGTCTTCAGCGTCGGACCTTCTATGAAGGTGCTTCAGCTAAGATCTTACTGGTGGCGAAGGAAGTGGACGGGAATTCCCCCATGTAGGATTTGTTGAAGTTGTTGGAGTGTCCGATGCATTATTGCTTGTAGTACTCGGAATAGATTCTAAGCGTGTCGGATTCGCTACTAAAGTCATGCTTGAAATGATCGTCGGTATTGTTAGCCATCTAATAGCCGTATCGATGCCGGATGTGCTGTCTGGAGTGGACTATGTAAAAATTGGCTCATGGTCTACAATCTGAATCGGAGAGAAGCTGAGACGGTGTTATTCAGCTAGACCTATTGAGTGAGGGAAAACGGAGGATTCATGTGTGACTTTATCTACGGCACCGCTTCTGGAGTTGTGGGCCGTAATGCTGTGAGGGACACCACAGAGGCATTGGGAGAAAACCTCCGGGGCTCGTAGGTTTTGGGAGCATTGTAATCCTTGACAGAATGGTGTCTAAATCATTACGTCCACATCGTTGCCATTGCTGGAAAAAGATCGCCGAAGTAGAGAAAGAATGAATAAGAATTTCCAACTGGCTTGGTAAAGAAGGTGACCCCGGCGCAGGATCCGTCTTCCGGGCCCATCGGATTTTTTTCCTCCATCAGAAGCGTAGAAAGTGATCAAAGTAAGTCAGCTGGCGAAGGCGGCCATTAAATACATAGACAGAAGGTTGCCCAAGCCTTGATCCGGTGGATCTGTAAGTAATTCGAACTGGACTAGCTATGTAATAAAACGAACATACCGTCGCCGCCCTATGCCTTGAACCCAACCAATGAAAATAGCTGACAATCTACGACACCCTGGCTCCATTACCGGGAACGTGTCTGATCACTTCTTCTCTGATATCAGCCTGAGTAGGCCCACGATTTCTTTCTCTATTTGCACCGCTGCCCGAGATGTATTGCATTGGAGGTCTGACCCGAGGTGCCCGGAGTAGACTGTGATATCAAGCGGCTGTATTACCTGACAACATAACCTAAATTGTGGCGCCTTGCACGGTAATCTACCGAAATGCAAATTTATGATTTCTGTAGTTTAATATGTATGCGTTCGAGCTGGATTGTGTCAACCTGGAATCCGTAGTATGACGGCGATTTGCGAGCAATTGGTAGGCTGTAGCCGTCAATTTGGGCCATGGTTACATTTCTGGATATCTCATTAGTATGAATTACACATTATTGAGGAGTGGCAAACCACGGCTCTTTCTTTCTTCAATTTCAGCCCAAAAACTTTGCCACTGTGCAAGGAATTGTTACCGCTCCTTCTACTTCTCTTCTTCAATTTCCGCTTCTGGCTTCTTTGATTCGGTCTCGTTTGCTGGCTTGGATTTGGTTCCTTCACCATCCTTAGTCTTTTTTCCCTCTTCCTTAACTTTCCCAGACTGTCCAGTATTAGACTGCCTTCGTTGTTCCCTCTTTGCTTCGGCACTCCTCTCAGCGTCTGAAACAAAACTTTGGGGAACTGGCAATTGTCAGACGTGCTTTTTGCCGTCTAATCTTCGTAAAGTCGTGAAAGAATGCTCAAGTGGGAATACCAGGGTAAGAGAAAGAAGAGAGGGACTTACGAATATCGAAGTCACGCTCTGAGGCATATGCGCGCCTCGAGGCGACAGGACACCAGCCTGGCATGTTTTGCGGTAGAGGTTGAATCGAGTGTGACCCCGTTTATCTGGTAGATTTTGATGGATGATGAAGACCGGTTATCGCAGGATGGAGGGCAGAGTATTAAGATACAAAGGCAACTCACAAGAGGATTAATGAGATTATGAATAGCGATTTATCGAAGTGTTAGTATAACGGAGACTTGCGAATGATGGAGCGGCAGAACGATCTTTACGGGAGCTTATCTTTGAAGACATTTCTTTGACTTTCCACAACTCGGAAACACCAGGACATCAGGGCTAATACAAGGATGTACTTGGCCACACATTAGACCATTTCAATAAGAATAGAGAAAAGTGTGGCTTTGGGATTGTGGTTCCGCACAAAGAAATGCAATAGTGTGGCCACATGGAAAGCAAGATTAGCCTACATTTTGCCAGCGGCGACAAACTTATGCCCATCATGATATTTCAGCAAAAGTAGCATTGACTCCTTTGGTGCGGCAATATGGCACATTCTGGAGGCTCTCTCTGAAATCGGCATCAAAACGATTTCCAGAAATACTTGTTCGGTTAGACTTTTGATTTCACACTTTAGACGGCCGATTCTTCGTGCAACCGCAAGCATTGCCGACTTATCGTCCATGATGTTTACCCATTAATCTCAGTGATGACTATGTACCCAATGATCACTTCCTAATATTTCCCACTCATCTTGACTAGCCCTGCCTTTTCATTTTCGGTCTTGCTCTTGCGGGCCCATTCAGGAGCCTCGTCTTTGCCTCCCTCTTCTTCCTTGTCTCCCTCTTCCTTTGTCTGATGTACAGTCTGCGGGTTGTGCTCTGCGGGCGAATAGATGGTGTAAAGAATCTACGGGCTCTCGTTAACAGCCATTTGTGTATGTACTTGCTGATTCCAGATTGGAGGATGCGCTGTGTTAAAGAGCAAGATGTGCTTAGAAGGGTTTACTAACCAAAGGAGTCGGGCCTGTATTGACGAACTGGTGCTGAGTTCCAGCAGGTACCACCATCAAGTCCCCGGCTTTGACATCTTGATCCTTCCCAGCAATAGTTGCTTTGCCAATGCCAGAAGTAAAGGTGAGAGCTTGATCAACAGTGTGAACCTAGAAGATCGAGAGATAGGTCAGGAATCTTCCAAAAAGGCATACAGCTTCAAATGCAGCATGTTCCCCTGAACCGGAAGTCTAGGCGACCAACCTCGTCACCAATATCTCCTCCCACCGGCACAGTCATTAGGACCACTTGAGAGTACAGGCCAGTCCAAAGGACTCTTCGAAATTCACCAGATTTAGAGGGCAGCGCAGCGGTCATATTAGGAAAGTAGACCATCTCATGTTTTGGAGGTCCGGACGACATCTTGGAGTCCTTTGCACGGAGGATTGCTGAACAAGAAAGAAGTCTACTTTTGGGAGCTGAGGTGATAAACCTAAAGGCTGTAGGAAGTAGACGATTACAGGCTCTTGTGGCGATCATTGACATGAAGCGAATCAATTGTCGAAAGTGAAATGAACTGAAGTTATTGAAAGACTTTGAAGCTGCATATGAGAATGACGTCCATGACTGCTAGCTCAATTGGACTCTAGCACCCTGACGTCATCCGACCTCGCGTGTTCTTAGGTACTATGTACACAGTACAGCACTTTACTTTAATCATGGTGCCCAATCTTTTCTAGAAACCACCTCTCCTCCTGCAAATGACAACATATGAGTCTCTTGCGCTTCACCAACTGATATGGTGTAATACTCAAAGAGCTCAAGATAGTAGCGCGGCGCTTGTGTCTCTATCCCGGAATGCGGCAATCCTAGATACTATTCTTAGAATTTGAGAACCGTTGACCTTGCACGAATATCGATTCGAATTTGGCACCACTGCAGTTCTTAACATCGTCCATGGATCAGTTAATTAAATCTACTCGTAACAAGCTCTATGTAGATGGACCGTTGCAGGCACGGAGGAGCCACCCCTGATGGGCTTCTGGGGGATTTCTTTTCGCTCAGAAAAGTCCCATCGTTAGGTTTTAACAACCGACTGTTGTGTTCTCGCATTTTTCAGGACATGAAGAGGGTTTCATTATTGAGATAGCACTTAACGATGGTCTAAACATGCAGATAGACAAGCCTCCAAGCTATGGCAGGACCGCAAGTTTCGTAAGCCCATGGTCATATACTAACAGTGGTCTACGGTTTTTCGCTGGATTTCTGCGATGCAGTCTGCATGATTGGAAACGTGGCAATTGGGTTACCTTGCTGGCTATCCTGCGACATTCAAGGGCTAGTGCTACCGGAAAAGCCGTCATAGCAATGTCCTGACACGTTGTTATGAAGATGCTTAGAAAAGATTTCAGATGTACTACTACCTTAAACTCCGTCTCGACGGTATGAGGCGCAAGAGGTTTTTGAATTCACCGTATCCTGCTTTCTGATTTTATTAAAAGAAATATCATCGAATACCATTATTTCTATTACTCTAGTTCATGAGCGAGTGTATTCGCATCACGGCTTGGTTCACGGTCGTCATGTTGAATATGTCACATCTTCGTCAGTGATAGGGGTGTACTGTAGTAGGAAGGCGAGCTTTGTCACAGGCATATCTTCCCGGCCAGCAAATAATCTTTTTCTTCGAAACAGCCTACCAGCAGTGTTTTTAGTTTCTAATATTCATCAGTCAACGTATCTGTCCTTTACGATTGAGTTCAGCATTACAACTTTACACCTTACAAAGCCCGAACAATGGCTCGATCAAGTATGCGTTTTCAAGTAGTTCTCCTTTTAGCTCCACTATCGCCTGTGCAGACAGTCCAAAGGCTGTTGGCATGGACTTCACTAAGATAGGTAGTTTTGGCGGTCTCAGGTGAGACAAGCTACGAAAGATAGGGCAACGCAAGCCTACTATGTCAAGTATCCAAGGGCGCGGCATTATCAACGCAGGACTTGAAGAGGCGCAATCATTTACGTCGTCCATATTGGTCTTGGGACGCCCCAACGAACAGCTGTAGCAATCGATGCGGGCAGTATTGACCTGTGGGTATATTTAAAATCCTCTAAGCTGTGCATCGCGCGACATGATCCCTGTCACCGTTACGGATCTTGTGAGCTTGATGCTCTCCCACAATTTCTAGTCTGAAGAATTGAAATCTGACTTTGACTGATATTGTCTAAGTCGTCCCTGCACAGTCGTCCACCTAAGTTGTATAAAGACAGCACTTCTGGTCATGGAACAAACCCAGTTGGATTTGGAACCGCATGTGATGACAATTCATCGTACATTGGCTAGCTCATGCAAGAAATTTTTGACGATTGGAACTGGTGCAATTCGAAACTTAGCATTGACTTCGGTATTTCCACATCCCCGCCAACTAGGGAATTGGATTCGAAACAGGCGAACTCGCTTCTCACATGTTAGGGATCCTCTGTATCCTAGCATCCTCCGTCGTATGGAGGAATTGTCCTTGTATGAATACAAAACTACAGTCTCTGGCTTCGTGGTCGGCACGATGCCATTGGTTCTACACTTTTCAGAGGAGTAGACACAGCCAAATATGATGGACCTGTGGTGGGACTGCCCCTTCGTCTTAGTTGGGGGGAAGCATCATTCACGGGCTTCAACGTTCAACTCACGAGAGTAGCTCTGATGAACCATGAGGGTCGTTCGAGTATGGATGTCTTCCCAATTGCATGGAACGTTATTTTCAGGTTTGATACTATATCCCTTGAAAAAAGGCTTTCATACACCATTAGCAATCCTTTTTGTATGCATCGATTTCCCTATCTTCCCTCTCCGTCTTCTCCCACCAATCTATCTCCTCAGTCACTTCTTACATTAGAAGCCCAGTCGCGGAGTTCCTATCTTATCAAGAAACCACGCTTATTGGGGTAGAGGGGTGATGGGATAGGATGGGGAGGGCGCGCTGGATGACGAAGAATGTGGGGAGTTTTCGCATGTTGGGGGCGGGGAGGTGAGGTTGGGGTGGTGGGGGGGAGGCAGAGAGAGGGAGGGAGGTTAGTGGGAAATGAGGCGGTGGCTTCTAGGTGGTTGGTTGGATGTAGGGTTCACGGGGATGGAGGGTTTACGGCGATGGAGGGAGTGGAGAGGTGGGGAGGTGGGATGGTGGGGTGGAGAGGTGGAAAGATGGAAGAGGGGTGGAGAGGTGGAGGAGTGGGGAATATGAAGGATTATGAACGTGGAGGAGTGGAGATTTACTTTATGAAGTGAAGATTGATGAGGAGGGATAATAGCGGAGAGGCGGGTATGAGGGGTAGAGAGGATGAGGAGAGGGCGCGTTGAGAAGCCTTAGCTAGCCGAGTCCTTTCGCTCTGTTAACAGAAGGATAAAGGGATTGGAAAACAGAGTAGTGAAGAGCAGGGCAGTAAACAGCAAGGGGGGACGGGTGGGTAGGAAAGATGTAGAGTAGGACATAAGGAAGGATTGGCGTCGGATGTGGGATCTTCTCCACAGAAATGTATGAACATTGTTGGAATTATGCGTAATATGTTGCGTGTATCTCTTCAAGGGGTCGGATTGAAATGCTGGGGAAAGTGCCAGGGCGACGATGTAATATCTCCCTCAGCGGTTTTACGACAAATGTCAGCATTCAGGGGACGGTTACGCTCAAGTTCTTGTGGTCAGCAAATGGTAGGAAGATGGTTTTTGCTATCGAACCTATACTGCGTTCGAAAAACATAGAAGTTGTGTGAACGAATGGCATGTAGTAGCCAGCGAGTTACAGAACCTGTGACGGGCCAGTCGTGGAAAAGGGTTTCGTCAATCATGGACAGTGCCAAAGCCGTGTGAGGAGCGAGGGGGCTTCGAAGCCAGGTGAAGTCGTGACTGCGTCATCATTGGGAGGTCGTCGTACGGAGCCAATGTGGGCAAGTAATTAGTTAATCGTTACACGGCGTGGTATAAGCTCGTAGAAGCACCGAGTGAAAAGTGGTTTGGGGACTTTGTAGTGCTGAGATGAAGATCAAGTGGCGAGAGCGGGACGTGATCTGTCCGAATCGGGGGAAGGGATGAGTAACGGGGTAGCGGTTGGATTTCATGGCCGGGCGTAACGGCGGTGGTAACGGCGTTGATATATGCCAAATGCGAGCTGGCCGGCGATTACGATTCACTTGACCTTTTCATCCAGCACAATTCTTGCTTCTCTCAGATTGGGACTATCGTACTTTTGGGCCCGTCGGTCAAAGGAGTAATATCAGCAGCTAAAAGGTCTTTCCCCACACGGTCGATGCGCCAGTGGCATCCCGAGTTCTGCTTGTAAGTGTCTTGTAGCCCGGTAGAATGACTATGGGATTTGCTAGAATATATGTCAAGTCTCTTCAGCCGTGGCGAGGCCACGTTTGTGAATGTTTTGATGGCCCAAGCACGATCGGGTGATAGTGACTGTTCCCATGACGGTAGCGAGATTTCTAAACGTGTGATGCTTTGGTACCGCCTCAAGTCTCCAGCGATTTCGGACGAAGAAGACAGGTTGTTGGTTGATAGGTCCACAGATAGATTTTGTACACGCGGGCATCTTTCCGAAATGTGCCTGAGAGCATCTGCGCTAAGTGTAGATCTTTGCATCGCATTCGAAGGATTGAGACATTTTGACTCGTGCATAATGAGGGCTTGTAAAGTCGCACCTTGAGCGCTGACGGCTTGTAGGCTTGGTCTGTTGACTCCCAAGTTGGCGAAGGTAAGCTCTTGCAGGCCGGTGTGCAACATGAGGAAACGTTCGAGCTTTTCCTTGCCAAAGTATCCGGCATTCTGGGATTGGAGAGTGCCTCCGCGGATTCGTAAAACTTTGAGATAGTAAATTTCGTAGGTACATAGCATAGAGTTAAAGAGGAACCCAAGGTTTGCGCAGTTCAGGAGCTCTAAGGTCTCAAGCTTGGAGAAGTCGATGTGTTGCTGCAGAGCCGTGCAGTCAGGAGAAAAGTCGTAGGCTTTTAGAATGATTTCCATGGACATCGGGGTTTCAGTGGCAACAATGTTCTCTTTGGGTCTCGTACGGTTTGCTACCAGTCCAAATTGTCCAGAGCCTTCGAAGCTCAAATCCATGGACTGGATTTGGAACGATTTGGGTCCAAGGATTGCGAGGTCTGATTTTCCGAGGCACGCAGTTTCTCCAAGTCCTCTTTCCATATTCGTGGATGGAAACTCCAGGGAATCATCAGTTGTCGAGCTTGAAATAAGTGATGAGGCGGGATTGCTCCGCGAAAGAAGGTAGGTAGCAATTTCCATTACGTTATGATGGTTGTCGATAGCGCTGGGGAGTTCATCTTCGTCAACATCAAGCATCTTCCATCTAGAGCAAGACTTAGCACACTTGTCCTAGCTCGAGAATCTAAGCACAGCAGGGTTACCGGAGACGTCGAACATTGGAGAGTAATGGTAGAAGGTGGGCAAAAGCTCTTGTATTGAGATTCCCGCCGCTGGTTACTGATGAATCGGTTATAGGCCGCCTCGAGCCCCATATCAGAGTAACATCTCGGACAAGACGTCTATAGCTAGGCTGAAACATGGAAAGGACATCGATGATATTTTCCATAGGGCGATTGTCTTTGCTGGAAAGGTCGAAGACGACAGAACGATACAGCCATGGTGTTGCTGCTATGTTTGCTTGTTTTGAGACTAGACAAAGCGCAGCAACATCGTGCTTTCCACCGTTGTAATATACCTATGACGATTTTTGTCAGTGGAAGATCGATCAGCCAATGTAGATCACCCAGAAGTGCACTTTCCTCTTCACATATCGTATAAAGTAGGTCAAAATTGATTGTGAAAGGCATCGCAGTCTCGATTTTGCAGTCTGTACCCATATGACAGTGTCAGACAAAGCTTGGACAAGCACATGTCACAATAGCAAGACTCAGAGGCTAGAGCGATATGCTGAGGGAGAATCTTAAGTTTCAAGATTGGCTTCCTCGGCGAATGGGAGTCTACTTCTTTCACAGCCCTGTATAAGTATTTGAGATGCGCAGTCTTTAGAGATAACAGCCTTCATGGCTCACGCCATTATTGGGATCTTCCAGTGAATCATCGATGCGGACAAGGATGGCACTGCATATTGCCTGATACCAGAGTCCTTGACCAGTATTGCGATAGTGGAAGTGCCATGGTCCTTCGCGTTTCTAGCATCATTGTCGATCTACTGAGTCAGATAGTTGAGAAGAGAATTATTTGTCAAGTAGATCATTAAGCGCGATTCGTAGATGCGAGTAAGGCCACAGCTGATGGCTGATAGTAGGTAGGCGGCAAGTCCTAGGGTTCACTCCGTTGAACTTTGGTACTACCCAAGACATGCACCTACCCGTTCTATACCAGACGCAGAGCCAATGACCTTACCGACATGCTCCGTCAGAGTTAATGTTCATACCGTGGGAATGAAGGCATCCGGAAGGTAAGCTGCACCAAGAGTTTCATATATGTGGACTGGTATATGATGCAAGCAACCAGCTTCACAGGCTTGAGTACGATAAGTCTTAAGAGACACCTAATCGTGTAAAGAAACACCTCAATTCCAAATCTTTTGAGACGCGTAATGCAAGACTTCAATTCAGGATCTATGTTCGAGGATCGGCTCATATTTCCTCGGATTCTGCCTGTACGCCTTGTCATTCGAAACATAGTTCGGGGATGACGAGCTCGTTCGAACGATTAATATTATTATTTCATACGGACATTTGCATACTGTTTCTCAAATTTTCCAAGCAGGAGGCCTGATAGGTAAGACACAGTCACACAGAGCTGACTTGGTGGGTACTTACCTTACGTAGCAGTACTGTGGTACAATTCTCTACGACGTTACACAAGCAAGGATGGCGATCGACATCAGCACAGGGATTGATTTGTATTAGAGTACGGAGATTGTACGGAGATATAATGAACTCTGCCGAAGGCGGTGAGGCTAGAATATCCCAGCCAATTAAGACTTGGAAGAAAACTCGCATCTTTGCTTACAATGGCTCAGCGGAAGTGACCGATTGCCTTACCCAGCACATGCTGACAAAACCCTTTGCATGGGCCATGGCGCCTCATCCTTTCTGAGCCAACCAGTCAAAACGATGCAAATCATTTTTATCTTAGAGCTGAGAGTTCGAAAGCATGAAACCCATCGGAGAAGACACGCTGTTGGGCAGAACTGTGTACAGTTCCTGGGATGACCCTTTGCCAAGTACCGCGCGGTCAAGTGGTAAGAAGCATCAACCTAGTCCTAGACCACAAGCAGTTAAGCCATGATACTCGCCATCAGATAGGCAATAGGACCCGCAGCCCCGTGTAAGCCGTCAGCCTGCAACAAACATGCAGCTTCAACATGTGATTGACATGCGAGGTAGACAGCATATCCCCGGGGGAAATAAGGCAAGAGAATATCGATCTAAAACTTGCATCTTCCTGGAATGGGCAAATAAATCCATCACATTTACTCACAAAACGTTGGGATTCTGATAGTGGACCTACTCTGCTTGCTTGAGCTATGTGCTGTATGCTGAGAGTCATTAGAGTAGGCTTCGTCCGCCCGACAAAATTATAAAACAAACACCCAAGTTGGTAAAGAGCGGCTGAATCACCACAGGAAAGAAGGAATGGAGCGCCTGAATACATGTATCGTTAATGTGGAGATGCGGCGGCATGGCTGTGTGATTGTTTGAAGAAGTGAGTTGTCGAAACGGCCTACGCTTGGCTGTGCTAGAATGTGCTAGAATGACGTTTGTGCTTCCGACGATTTGGAATGATTGCGGCTGTTTACGTCTCTTGGTATCACCGGGGTAGTCCCAAAGGGCTCAGTAGAGTATTGATACAGTCGTATCCGTTGATGGCTTGCGGCGCAACGATCTCCGTTATGACTGGTCTAGAGCCACCGCTTGAACCTGATAATTGGGTATTTTGTTACTGCAGACTACGCCGATCTCTAGGATCTAGGAACCTTAAAGAGGTCTCTTTATAAGCTCATCTAGGATTGGGAAAGTCAGAGTTGTTCAGGTATTCGCGGGATTTGAAGCCCTTTCGTCCATCACATCAAGCCAGACAACAATGGCGTCTGGAACTAAACTTTACTACATCAGCGCCGCAGTTGGCATCATCGATACGGCTGCTGTGTTATTGCGCTTTTCAGCGCGAAGGAAGAGCAAAGCAAACTTTGGGATCGACGACTTGTTTATTGCCGGCAGTCTTCTACCTCTGTATGGCATGATAGTCTCGAGTGTATTGCGTACGTAAATTTTTACCTGAGGCCCCTCGCTGCTTCACTGACTTCATATTCTTGCCGACAGTCATAGTCAAAGGAGGACTCGGAAGGCCTATGGCAACACTTACTCCCACAGAGATCTCTACCTTCCTTAAGGTAAGTCCTGTTCCGTCCTGCCAGCTGTGTTGAGTACATAATCAACTCAACTACGCAACAGATTCTCATGGCTACCATGACTACTTACTCCCTTACGATAACATGCGTAAAGATCTCGATACTTTTACTCTATCGCCGAATCTTCACCACGGCTCCCTTTAAGACAGTGTCGCTCATCGTTGGTATTGCGTGCGTGTTCTGGTTTGTCATTGAGGTCTTCATGAATATCTTTCAGTGTCGCCCCTTCGCAGCGGCTTTTGATCCAACGCTTCTTTTCACGGACCATTGCATTGATCTGCAATCATTCTATTCTAGCGTTACGATTGCGAATCTAGGCCTTGATGTTGTGGTCTTGTATTTGCCTTTATATATGGTGTGGAAATTGAAGTTTCCCACTAAACAGAAGCTGATGCTGTCGGGTATCTTTCTTCTCGGTGGCCTGTAAGTCATAACAACCCCGTAAACTGATATTTTCTGAAAGCTACAGTTCTTGTGTGGCTGGAATTATGCGCGTTGTCTCGATGGGCATTCTCAGACAGGAGGACCTAACTGGTAATGCTTTTCCTTTCTACTCTCTCATCATGCTCACAAAGCTCTAGAATCCTTGGTCAACGAATACGCTTGGAGCCAGATCGAGCCAGCTACCGCTATCCTCTGTGCGTGCGTTGTGACCTACCGACCTCTCTTTGTCAATCTGAATCTCAACCATAAGTTTTTGAAACTATCAAGCAGTTTGAGTCGCAGTAGGCGCGGCGGACCAAAGCATCATGACTGGACAGACATGGAGAATGCTCGGAACGTGCCGATGCAGTGGCCGGTGGCTCAAGATTTCCATGGCGACGAGTTAACCAGCCGGGGCAGCGACGACGAGCTACCTATCTTTGGCCGCTGCGAGCCTATCAATCTGAAACCCTTCGAGCTACCAGCAGCCAGCACGGCAGTAACAGACTCAGTCGATGTTCGGCCACTACCCGTGAAGCCGAAATGATCCATCTATAGGGGAAGGACATTGATTGAGAATGCGCCTGGGAAGTCAGGATCGTTGAATGGTAGTAAATATTAGAGGGTTGGAAGGTTACGATTGGTTTGATTGGAGGGCATCCTGCAGGGCAGTGCGTTCCCTTTTCGCATGCTTTCTTCTACTTTCCTAAGCTACGGGTTGACAGTTCCTCGATTCGTTCTCGGCGCCTACTTCGTACCTATAGGTACATCACGTATTACAATTCTTCAACTTGACTTTTGGGAACCCGATCTACTGGCCTTCAACAACACATCAGGTGAATACTTATTGAATGTGCCTAAGATACCAGGTCTCCACACCCAACGAACGATCTAGAACCTCGAGCCTCGCGCCCAGACTATCCTATCGACATGACAGCATCGATGGACCGGCGCGCTCGCCATACATCATAGCTACCGACTAGTCTTCCCACAGGACGATAATGATAAAAACAAACTCCATTCCTTTGATCGCTCGAATATCGACGCCAATGAAGGACTCTGGCGAATGGCAGGTAACTATGTTCCCGTCCCACGCCCAAGCTTCCAGTAGTGCTTCGATAGGAACGATGTCTCAACGCCCAAAATTCCATCGTCATCTGGTCAATAGCCTCCTTCGAGCGTTGTGCGAGGAACAGACCAAGCGTTTTCTAGGATTCCCTGTCATCATGCTTTGGTCCTCTGGTGCTCTCAAGAAAGAACGGACACGGTACATGCCGACGATCGATAAGATTAGATGTTGCCTTATTGGTTACAGGCTGACTCAGAACTTTAATTGGCCGTACCACTGTGGCGCACTCTGAAGCACGCTAATCCCGTGCTGCCCGTCCCGCCAAGGCGCCAGCAGTCAAAACTCGCTTACAATTGCGGAGGGTGGAAAGGCGTCAAAGAGGAATTGGTCTGTGCCGCTGTGCGATATTCCACAAAAGCACTCGAGAATAGAGTACGGACAAACTAACGCGTTCAGCTAGATGTGCTACTAAGGAAAGAAGAGCGAATCAACACGCTTGTGTTACGCGAACCCTCATATGCCCTGCAATTGCTGATATGATCGACCTCGTGGCAGCCCGCCATACCGTCCAGCAGTTACTTAGTTACCTTGACCCCGGATTTCTACTGCAGAACGATACCTCACATGCAGGTACCGACGCATCAACGACGCCAGAACATGCAGGTACAGCGCTCCACGTGCCATATAAAGTAGTTCAATAATACGAAATTGCGAATATCCGCCATTGTTGGGGTCCGAAAGCTGTGATTGGCATTTTCCAGAGGCGCGCAACTGACAAGTGACTTCTCGTCACCGGGGCATTGAGCTAACTGGCCCTGGAAGTAATGCCGATCGTGAACTTTGTGGTCCTGATAATCAGCTGCAGCATACCACAGTAAAAGAAAGAGATTAAATGAAGCGTCTCGCTCGCGTTCTCTCCTTCCACTTCAACCGATTGCCTGTCCATCTGGACTTTTATATTGCCCCGCTCTCCGTTCAGAGAACTCTATCCAAGATGTATTCTTCCACACTTCTCCTTTCTTTACTTACTGCAGGCTCTACACTTGTGTCAGCCTTCCCTGCCAATTCCGAGGCGGCCACTTCTCTCGATATCCTGACTGGCCGCGCAATCGGCTCATCATGCTCAACTCCTGTATTTCGTTCCTGTCCGCTGCATTTTCAACGCTAGTATTGACCTCAAAACGCAGTACGGATCTGGGACCTGCAAGTCAACCTCTAGCTGCACCACGAATGGCTTCAACTTGGCTGGCTACTGCCCCAACGACCCAACTAGCGTGGAGTGCTGTGTTGAAAAGACATGCAGCACATCTACCGGCTCTGGTGTCTGCATGAATACGGCGGATACATGCGGTGGTCATTTTGTTTCTGGCGCTTGCCCCGGCCCAAGCACCGTGCAGGTAAGGCTCTTTGAACCTACTTTGGTGGTGAATTCACACGTGACGTCCGAATAGTGCTGCGCCGCGGCAAAATGCTCCACATCCTCGGGCTCAGGTACTTGTCAAAACACTGGTACAGCATGCGGCGGCAAGTACATCGCCGGGTCTTGCCCAGGCCCTAGCAGTATCCAGGTAATTCGGTCTCCTCCTTCTAGAGACTCATGTCCATAACGATCCTAGTGCTGTGTCCCGCAAACCACGACGACAAAATGTTCCACAGCTGATGGCGCTGGTGTCTGTCAAAACACTGCCACTGCATGGAATGGGGGTCACTATGTTGCCGGTGCTTGTCCAGGCCCAAGCAATATCGAGGTAGCCTTGTGCCCCATCAAGCCGACTCATCTGCCACTTTTCAAACCTTGAGCGCTTTGAGCTTCTTCACGTTCCCATACTAACGAACTACGTAGTGTTGCGTAGCAGGATCCCCACCGCCGCCGCCACCGCCTCCACCGCCACCGCCACCGCCATCAGGTGAGCTCAAGGGTTGTGACATTTCGTCTGCGCCGTCAAGCAGTTTCTACAGCTGCGCCAAATCAGGTGGTCTCCAAAAGATTGTGGCCCGTGGCTACTCGCAGTCTTGTGGCTCGGTAAGTCTGAAACTCCTCCATGGCCACCAGAACATGCTCATCTGACTTCTTCTCAAGGGAGGTGCGGTTGACAACACCATGGTAACCGTCTACAAAGCCGCCAAAGCCGCCGGCATCCCCAGCTTCGACGCCTACATGTACCCCTGTAAGCCCTCCCCACCCTAACTTCCCTTACCCACTCTCAATCTCCCTAACCCCGTAATAGGCACCGGCAGCTCCAACGGGGTCGCCTGCAAGCCCATCCAAACCCAGCTCAACGAATTCCTTGCCGCCATCGACTCCAACGCCATCTCCGTCAACTACCTCTGGTTCGATATCGAGCCCACCAGCACCGCGGGCGGCGACCCGTGTAACTCGTGGCAGCTGGGCGCGGCCGGTAACGAGGCGCTCGCGAAGCAGTGGGTTGCGGCGCTGAAGGCAAGCGGCAGGAAGTGGGGGATTTATGCTAATGCGTGGGTTGCCTCTTCTCTTGAGTCTTTTGGTTCCTTGAAGGGGTTTGAGCACGGTGATACTGATGTGAGAATCACCTATAGCGGACAATGGACGTCAATGTTTGCCAGCATGTCCACCGACATCGGCTCCGATCTGCCACTCTGGGCCGTCCAGGATGATTTCAAACCCGGGGTGGCAACTACTACGAGGTTCATGGGGGGGTGGACCAAGGCGTTTGCAAAGCAGTACAATTTGGGTGAGTTTGTGTCCGAGATCGTTGGTTGGTTGGGGGTTGGTGAGAATATGGGTGAATGAGAAGCTAACGTGTTTGGGGGGGAGTAGGTACGACGCTGTGCGGGGCTTCGGTTGACTTGGATTCCTTCAGTGCGTAAGAGGGTCCGGCGAGAACCGAGGGCGGGCGGTTGATGGAGTGTGGGAATTAGGTTGGCGGTGCATAAACCTGATCGGGGGTGAGATGTGGATGCTTCCGAGTGCTACCGCAACATAATGGCGGAATGTATGTAGTGGCTACCTATGTATACTAAAATATTATTGGAAACCAGGACAGATGAATCTCGAGGAAATTGTCCATTCTCCACAAATCCGGAGATTTTAGACAAAAGCAGCCCTTTCATCAAGCACGCATCCCCTCTCCCCACCACCAACACTGCCCCCATAACAACTGGCTCACCCTCATCTATCTCCCACGCGCATCCATCGAGTGAGTTTTTCTTGAAAGCTGAAGGTGCAATTGAACCAGAAGTGTCTAAACCTGTAGGCGAGACGCCATCAGGTTTTGGTGGGTTAGAACGTGATGATTGATGCTTTGATTTTTAAACCATTAAGTGTGAAGGATGAGTGGAGGGAGGGATGAGGTAAGGTGGAGGAGGTTCGATGATGTACCAAGCAATTTTATCCCCAATCCAAGAAACTGCAGCGGGGAACAGGAAGAAAAAGGTTGCGAGTGTTGTTGGCATACGGGAGGAGTCCCACGAAGCTGCTTTTCCCCGAGCAACCGCCGTGCACGAGGACATCCGCCGTCCACGGAGCCGCCGTCCTCGAGAAGCCGCCGGCCACGAAGACTGGGCTCCACTGATCACGTCGCGCAACGACTTAAGTTGATTTGAGTGCAGTGATGGGTTAAAGTTCTTCCAAGGAAAATCTTTATGGGTTGAGTGACCCACTGAGTGGGTTGAAATTGAGTTGGGTAATGGGTTGGGTTTTTAACCGAGGGAACCCGTTTGGCAAATATATATACTAATAAAAGTTAGTGTAAGAGATGGGGTAAATGGGTGGCGGGGGGCAAAAGGATAGGGGTGATTCGAAGCGTGAAGCGAATTTCCCTACCTACAGTACTACCAGAATGACTATCATAACTCCCTATCAGCCTTTCTACCCATCCTTTCTACCTACCGCCCTATCCACCTTTCTCTATGCGTCAAAACACGCGTCAGTCAGGTTCGTAACACGCGTCGAGCAGTGATCAAATAAGTGCTTCTAAAAGTGCTTCAAAAGCAAACATTAACCATGATTCACTTGCCCATCAAATTTAGTTCATGTGTGCTAGCAAGCAGTTTCAGCTTTTTGATCGATTTAATTAGAATTAACTCTCTATCAAACATCTCACATAGAGTAGCTTTCTACATGACTTTCTATCTTCGTCACCCAGTCCAGAACCTAATCCGTTGCGCGGCGTACACTAATCAATATCATATCACTACGCGGACTCGTTAGTGTGACGCAAAGATAAGCGTCAGACGCGAGTGGGACCCTACAGGGCTGGTAGAGGAAGGGCTCGGAATGAGTGAAAATGGAATCGGGGCATCAATTGAGGCTATGGCAGCTGAAGCCGAAGCGAGCTATAATGCACGTGAAATAGGTGATCATGGCCAGAAGAGCTGCTGCTTGGTTATGGTATCGAAGGTCTTGCAGGTCGCTGGGAACGTCGTTAGCAGGAGTCGCTAGCAGGAGTCGCTAGGGCAGGCAGAGGAAGTCGCTTATTCGCTGAGGTCGCTAGAACTCGAAGATGTCGCTAGCATAAGTCGCTAGGGTAGGAATAGTCGTGCGTTCATCGCTAAGACTCGAAGAAATCGCGTACTGCGTTAAAGGATGCCGCCAAAGGGGCAAGGTAGACTACCTAGTCGTGATGTCAAAAATTATAATGTCAACACAGCAATCGCGCATCGCAGCAGCGACTCTGTATTTTCATATTTGACTGGTATGAGAACATCGTGGGATGGAAAGCAAAATTCATCAACCAGCCTACGTGGTTACGAATTCGAACTTTCTCATCTCGGCACAATGCAGGGGGCGGATCTCTAACGCGGGATTCTCGACCTTTGGCTACCGTGAAACATTGACTGTTTTGGGCGACTTCAAAAAGATATGACGCTATAGTGCTGAGATGTAGGTCAAAGCTTCTCGTGTTCTATAGAGTAATTTTTCTTGTCGGTTTCAAAGCTGTACTTTAGTACGGACCCTACACCTCGCTTAGTGGAAAATATTTCCTGAGCCGCACTCGAAACATTCCGCTATTTACCATGTTCATGTTCCAAGTTCCGATGGTGGGGCGGCACAGCACGGGCAGTTCGTTATTTTCACTTTGCTAAAGCGTTATCAGGTGTCGGGTTTGAGAATTGCATGCTTCTGGCTTCAGTGGTTATTCGATGACCTGCTTTTCGTATATTCATTATAATTACCATTTGCGAAGTTTCCCTAAAGTCCCGCCAAAGGTTTATCTTACGTTCGTTTGCCAAAAAGGGCCTTGTTCTTCGTTATGCTTGCATCTGATCTTTCCGTATCTGTATTCCTGTCTTTCTCATGTAACATGAGTAGCTCTGGTGGTGTACTTGTGCGAGAGAGTCGAAACTTGCAGGGCACGTGACTAGCATACCTGGACCGTAAGAGGGTGGCCTAGAAGGTCGAAGCAATGTTACGGGTATCTTCGATGAAGCTGGTTCATACGTCAACACTCGGGAGCTATCTACTGCCTTTCATACTATGATCTACAGATGCGACCCGCTGCTTGGCCTCACGTTTCCAATCCAACGAGCCATCATCTTGCGCGAGACCCGTTCATTAGGCAATAGAGCTGTTCACTTCCACTCCTGCCATAGCTGCATACGTCCGTCATGCCCCCCACGCAGAAATGCTACACGGGAGCCTCCGTCCACAAGGGGTACAACTACAATGGGCGGGTCAATCGCGTTTCGAGCTAACCAAAACCGAAGCGAGGGTTCCCCATATAAGTCCTCTCAACCACATCATTCCACCTCACGCTCTCCGGCAAAGAAACAACCCTCGTCCTCCACTCTCATCCCAACACGATCATTCCCACAAAACCACCACGGAACCAACTACAAACCCCTTGAACCCCCAAACCTCTAATCCAACACCACCACCACCACCACCACACAAACAAAAACAATGCACCCCACCCACCTCCTCCTCCCCCTCATCCTTCTCCAGCCCCTCACCCTCGCCATCCCCCTCCCCGCGCCCCAATCCTTCAACCCCGCCCAAATCACCGGCCTCCTCTCCAGCATCTTCGGCAGCATCGGCCCCATCATCAGCTCCGCCGGGGGCATTGCAAAATCCGCTGGTGCCGGCAACGGTGGCACCAGCAATGGTGCTAGCGCGAATACGCAGACGGGTGGGGGCGGGCAGGGGGGCGCGGGGTTGGCTGGTGGGTTGGGGGGCTTGGTTCCTGGGGTGGGTTAAGGGGGACGACGGAGGATGGGGAAGGGAAAGGGGAAGCAGGAGGGGGAGGGGTGGGGGAGTAAGGTATTGAGGCACTCCTAGTAGTGTTGTGGGGTGTAAGGATTATGATGAGGGTGAAAATTGAACCCGGTAGTAATATATCTTCAGTTCCTTGGGTTTCAATGTGTATATCTATCCAGACACATCCATCACATCTACCTTTGATCCATCATATCCAACCCCCAACCTAGCACCACCCCGGCTCATCTAGATCTCCCTCTAGCCCCATCGAAGCCCCCCCCTCCCCCCCCAGTCCACCACCATGGAAACCACGGAATCACCTCTATTGTAGACTCGTCTTCAGCTCCACTAAGAAATCCTCCAGTGCCTTCCTCCCTCCATCCCACCACGATCAAGAACGCCGCAACTGAAGCATTCTGTCACCTTGGTGTCGCATGTGCCCCATGCCGAACTCCCTGCCTTCACGCACCAGGCCTTAATTTCATTCTCACTACGACGGGCTCTTTCTGGATGATAACGTAAGTCTTGAGCTTAGTCCAATCTAACGGCGGGCCTTCGGACTGGACATCAAAAGCCCAGAGAAATCTCGCCATGAAAATGCGCATTTCCGCCCACGCTAGGTGACGACCCATGCAATTGGCCCAGCCAATGCTGAATGGATAGCTGGCTTCGAGTTGATCGTTGACGTGGTCTGATGGTCGACCTTGGTTGATAGGTAGCCAGCGCTCGGGAATGAAGGCGTTAGGGCGGTGGAAGTAGCGCGGGCTGCGGCTTACAATCCAGGGACGAACGGAGATTGTGGTCTATGAGTGATGTCAGTGAGCATTAGCGATATTCCACCTCGCTGTGGTCACGGTTCTGACAGTGGTGTCAGGTCCTGTCATGTCATGACTTACAAACTCTGGAACAAAAACATTGCAAACTGTATCCCCGCCCTTCCCTACAACACGGGGGAGGCCTCCTGGGACAGGATTGCAAAGCCGTAATCCTTCATTTATAGTAGCGTTGAGATAGGGAAGGTCTTTGGTCGCAGCGATTACAATGTCCTCCTCTTTGTTAAATCTGGCACGAATCTCGGCTGTGACCTTCCGAAGAGGCTCTGGGTTCTGTATCAGATAAGTCATCAGTCCGGCTAGCGTGGTTGCGGTCGTCTCCGAGCCGGCCACCATGAGAATTGCAGCGTTGGACTGGATCTCCTCAACACTCATGTTTCTGTAATCCTGATTGTCTTTCATGATTGGAGTTATGAAATCCGGACGATCCGTCTCCATATTAAGGCGCCTATTGATTCGCTTGTTCGCAAACTCTGTGTGTCGTTTTTGTATTTCGATGATGCTTTTGGGAAGCAGTGCAAAGAATAAGTATTCAACTGATGGATAGAAACGGGTGGCTGCTGCAAAGACCATCCCTTTCAAGAAGTTGTGGAGCGTTTTGACCCAATCGTGATATTGACTATCTTGCAGGCAGTTGAAAGACTCTCCGAATCCAAGATCACCGATTATGTCGATGGTGAAGAAGTTCAGCCAGTCGAGCATGTTGATTACCACACCACTCTCCTCTGCGTCACTAGTTGTGGCCATGGCCCGGAATCTGGTCATTACCAGATGCATGTACGACTCAATGACCGGCTCTTGGCCTTGTAAGGCTCTCTCGGTGAATGAGTTGGTCAGCATTTTGCGCATGCGAGAATGATCAGGAGGATTCGTTGCGGTGACGATGTTCTGGGGCATTCCTTGGGGAGCTACACAATGGTATCTTAGATCTGAGTCCACAAATTGGTTCTATGAACCAACTTAGCTACCTTTGTACCATGTTTCGCTCTTGGTGAAATTATTGTGGCCCTGACGGTGCACGTAGATCTCCTGCCAAGCATCTTTGGTTGCAAAGGAGAGTTCATCCGGTGCCATTCGAACGATGTCGCCGTACTGCTCATGGATACTCGTCATGTCGTCGAGCAGTCCCCCTCCGAGGAGGGACACCACGTATGGTAAACGACTCATGGTCCATGTTTTGGGGCCAGGGAATTTGGAGAGTGGGTGAAAGTAAAGATTGCGAATGCTCGTGTACAATGGGTACTGCATCCACAAACACTTAGCAACATTCATCTTCCATGGAATTTTAATTGAGCCGGGCTCACTAGACACGTACTGCAAACAATATAACCGCCGCAGTGAAAAAAAGACGCGCAGTAAGACCTATGGTCCCCTCGCTGCCTTGCAGGCCCATGGACGTGGTTGTATTCAGCGACATAACTTTGTAGTTGGGCACTTGCACAGCTAGCAGGTCGGATAGCACATAGAATGGACTGAGAATGGTGATGAAGTGTAAATCTGATGATTGCGTAAAGGTGTGTACATTCTAAGTAGGAAACTATCTAGGTTTTCTGCCGCAATTGACGCAAGCCCCAACCAGGCTAGCGGGCAGTGTAATGACAATGCAACAATGTTCCTACTTTCGGATTGGTTTTTGTAAGCGGCCTAATTTTAGACCGAGTCCCGAAAGTAAATAAACAAACAACTATCCGTACCCCGCACTTTCGCTCATTAAGCGAAGAATGAGCGAAAGTGCGGGGTACGGATACTATTAATTCTACCTCATTACACATTTTTTTATCATGTCTTATAAGTAGAGATTTACAAAGAAAACAGCTAAAACGAAAGTCTCATCAGCAAATTTCTTCAACAATTAAGTCTGCAGCAATGATTCTGAGCAAAATCTTGAAAAATTCTTTACTTTCTATAGAAAAATCTTTGAATCTCAAGTTGCATCAAGTTACATACTATATACTATCAAATAGTTAGTTTAAATATTGAAGTTTCTCAGCTTGATTTCAAGGTTTCATGATTGCATGCATGTGGGGGGGATGGTTTTGCTGGGGTTAAAGCCGCAGGCATCGGGTTGGAGGCAATGAGAAATATAGGGTGATGTTCGTGTGGGCAGAGGCGTAGGGGCCGGTGTAAAGGCACCCAGGTCTGTCGGAAACGGCTACATTTTCACCCCGATCCAGTTTAAGTGAATACACACTAGTTCTATTTAGGTAGCCACTACCTCCGTACAGAAACACCACCTAACACTGCTGGCACACCACCCCCCTGCACTAAGCCTAATAGGGTAATTTCCTGGGTTCACCGCGTTTGTTGTTTACATCTTCGCCGCCGTCGCCATCCTTCTCCTCATTCACCACCACCTTCTGCATTTGCGTTCACCTCAAGGCTGCCATGTGCGCATAAGATACAGGAGCGACTGTATGATAGAGCCGGCGGTGGAGTGTTGAAGCTGGAGGATATACATCGTCACTGGCTGTGCACAAAGCCGCCTCGGGCGGCGGTAGCGAGATGAACGACGGGGGCACTGCAGAGAGTTAAATTGGCGATGTTCCGGCTTTCTACATGAGCAGTTTTCAGATGTAACTTAGAGAAATAAAAGTCGGTTCTGAGCATGCAAAAGACATGTTTCAGGTTTGAATTTGCATTGGGAGACCGGCGAGAACATACATTGAATTTGGTGGCAGACAGGCGCAAAACTATGTATATCCCATGGCCTTTCTTTGATCTTGTTGATGTTGTTTGTATACGGGGTCACTGGACCCTGGAAAATACCCTATTAGGCTTAGTGCAGAGTTATACCTCAGTTAATTGTTCATGTACGTATTCTGGCCGTCTACGATTATATTTGATGATGCTCTTGAAAATTTCTGCGATTCTGCTGGCAAACCTGGCGGGGTGCCTCTCTACAATCTCCAAGCGATGAGGCATTGCTGGAGCAAGGAATATGCGCCGACTTCTCATATTACGACGGCACGAGCGTCTCAGAATGGCAGTCGTAGGGCCGTAGCGAAAGGACGGCTGACGTATCGACGTACCAAATGTTACCGACCGCGAGGGTATGGCGAGATGAATTATCAACGATCTTTAAGCAGATCATAGTCTTTAAATACCTGGGTTTAGATTATAGCGAGGTTCGATTTGAAGTTGAAGTTTCGTTCAAAGATTTTAGCATATGCAGAAAGCTTGCATTTTCTTGGCATCGCGCACCCCGTCGATTATCGAATCAACGAAACCTCGATAATTTGAAAAGAATGAACATGAACAGATTCAGTAACTCTTAAGCAATCAAGTTGTTCAAAAAAATTTCATAAACGAAGCAATTTTGATGAAGATATCGATCAAAATCTATAGCGAGGTAACACGAGGTATCAAAAATGAAAATCACGCTAAAAAATGAGACTTGACCGCGATTCCAGTAACGATTTATATACGCGCTAATAATTGCAGTACTATTAAGTCGATTTAAACAAAGAAAATCGAACAGTAGAATTAGACGATGCTGTACATTCAGATTGTCTACTTTTTTTCTTTATTTAAAATATGATTTGATGAATTTGAAGGAAGAGTCCCTGGGGGGCGCGACAAATGCGACGCCAAGAAAATGCAAGCTTTCTGCATACGCTAATTGGAATTTGACCTCGAAGATAATGCAGAATATGTACGCAAAACTACTTTGTCTCTTCGAGCATTCGAGGCGAACGATACGCCCAGGTCCTGTTCTTGAATGCCAAAAGGTGCATTCTTAGGCTTCACCTGAATTTCTGTTTTGCATGTTCTTGGGCATCTTTCGAAACAAATTTTCTTTGACTCCATCTGTCCATCTTATCGCAAGCCGCATCCCAATCAGTGGTCCATTCCGGATAGAACGGTGCATAGCCCAGGAGGCCTCCAATCCATCTACCAACAACGACTCCGAGACAGTAGCCTAAAAAGGCCCTGAACGGTACCCATCTTGACAGCGAGAGGTACGTACTCGAGGCATCGAACATCTAAGAAGAACAGGTCTAATGCATTAGCTTCGTGAGCTGCGACAAATAGGATTAGACGTTGAATTAGAAGTTACCAATGTCTGCATACCGAGAGCACCTGTATAACGTCCAGCTTTTGTCCCCGCTGAAAGACATCTTCCTGGTATCCATACCAATTCTCAAAGAATCCCAGATCCATCGCTAGCCCTCCTTCCCCATCGCCGCCAGATATCTGAAACGTTACTTCATCAAGCCCTATGCCTGGTGTGTTGTACATGACATGATGTGTCCCAGGACTAATAACCACTTCTCCGTCCTCTGGCGTGCAGTGTCGTGGGATATCATCGAAGTCAATTGTCAGCGCTCCTTTCAAGACTTTGAAGGATTCCCACTGCGAAGTGTGAAAGTGTGGGGGAGGCTTCCGGCCCGTCTCGGTCAGTTGCTTGTAGATGCCAAGGTCAGGGCGCATGGTGACTTCAAAGAGGAATTCGCGGCCGGGCGGACATGGCAAGACATCGACAACAATGGCACCGTCGAATCTGCGATTCGGTCAGTCAGCGTCATACAGGTGGCCATGAAGAGCAAATTGCGTACTTGCTGATCGGGTTTTGTCCTGCTGTGAAGGTCTGGGGCTTTGCTGGCGCCATCGGGAGCAAGCCCTAGCAATGGGCAACGAACATGGTGCTGATGACGGGCCAGCACAGGATTTATTATTCTTTTCAGCCGCGGGAAGGGCTGTACGCCGGGATCGTTGAGAACATGGATTGTGACCGAGGTGCTCGTGTCACTTGATTACCTTGGCCACTACCGTACGGAGTAGTGATCAGCTTGATCATGATGTGTCTTAGCATGGATTCCCTTGAATACTTGATGATAGGTCTCCCCCACCCTTATAGCAGCGTGCTCAACTCATGTAGCAAATTAAGTATGTAACGAAGCAATCGATGAGTTCTTACTACCTATTATACGAAGACTGACGCCTAAAGTCTTGATTTGCGCTAGTACTCAATGCCACATACAGTAGAAGCTCGGGGTCAGCCCCACGAAATTACCCCTAGAAGCTCACCACAGATGGCCCTAGAAAGCCCTCAAAGGCATCCTCAAATAGTTCTACATAGAGCCAGTGTGGTAAGCGCTGAAGCTCTGGGTCACTTTCAGGGGCCGCCTGACCTAGAACTAGGCCGCTATACATATGTACAGCTTTCATATACATACCGCTCATTTAGGAATTTGCAATATCGGAACTCCAACAGCTGCGAGAATGGCTTAGGGAATTGATGTAGAAAGCACGCATATATATAGGGCACTCAGGGCGAATGTATGTAGATGTTCAAATACAAAGGCTCCCCATCGCCAAAGCGGAGTCCCCATTGCAGATCCTCCTCCGAATAGAGATCCTCGATGGGCCAATCGTGATAGGGATAATCCTATAAGACGGATATTCATGGAAGAACTAGCTCGTCAACCTAGCGTTGCAAGTCCATTGCCTCGACGAGCAAAACCGAGGCATGTAAGACCTACTCCAAGATCCAAGCCAATATCACCACCACCAACACCCCCCCGGTTCCCCGTTCGCCCCAACTACTTTCCATCCCGCCCACAATTTGAAGTTTGCGATTTTCTCTGAGTGCCACGGATCTCATGGCTAACCCGACCCCAGGACCCTCTCTGATAAAAAGCTGAAGACCTATTACCTCACGTATGAAGTCATAAATACAAGCTCTGGTGACCGAGAAGTTCACAACAGAGGTCGCTCCATCAGCTCTGCCTCAATCACACTCTCCGCACCCTCGCTTACAGGCCAGATATTGGTAATTCTGAAACCGGCCGACTCCAACAAGTTATGCCACTGCGTTCTCGTTCGTTCCATGCCGGTCAACTGCGTCATCATCGCTATATCCATACCAGCAACAAAGAAAGGTGCCTTGGTCTCTGGCACTACCATGTCGACAATCAAAATTTTGGAGTAACCTTTCTCCATCGCTGACGCCTGGTTGATGAGGAGTCTTCTACAATGCTCATCGTCCCAATCGTGAAGGATGCAACGGAGGAAATAGGCTCGCGCGCCTGTTGTTCATCAGCTGAATGATACAAACGAGACCATGGAGGAGCTCACCTTGGATGGGTTGAGGGGTGAAGAAGTCATAGGCGATTAGCTCGATGCCATTATGGTCATCAACATCAGCAACCACTTCAGGCAAATCTTCGAGAATAAGACGTCCCTGGTTGGCGCCAATACGATCTTTGACATCTCGCAGGTCATGACCCTTGCCTCCGGCGATATCCACGAGGAATACAGCCTCTGTACCATCCTTCAGATCTTTCACGAGCCGTTTCTTGAGGGGGTAAACATCTACCCAGCACCCTCGCCCTTCCTGCTGACCCTCCATGAAGATATTGAAGGAGTGCCCTCGTACAGGGTTCTTTTTGAAATAATCCCATTGTATCATTCCGAATTTTTCCCCGAAGGGTCCTGTGGCTGGGTCCGTTGGGACTCGGTACCCATTCCTGATGAGATATCTGGGGAGGCTGGCCCAGACTGGCAAGCCTTCCTCGGCACTGCATAACACATTCAGCCAACTGTAGACATGGCTAAGAAAGCGACTTCTCACAAGTGTATCAGGCCATGATATATCTTTGGAATCGTCAGTGCTCTGGTGACAGCAGTAGCACCGTATGTCTGCGGACCCTTTTCATCGACAATTCCGGCCGCTGTGAGGACTCTCATTAGACGTACTACAAGTACCATCAGTATCAATACACTGATTAAGCGGGTATGGGTAACGGAATACTTACCTATGAGTAACTCTTCAGCACCTGTCATCGTGGCGAGCTCTGCAGCTGTGGTTGGAGAGTCTGCCGTAGCCAATGCATTGAACCAACCTCCTTCTATTGCAATTCGTGCTACAGGCATGTGCTGTGCCTGCCGATCGTATCTAAAATCAGCGTCCTTAGATCTTCAGGTATTGAATGAGAACTCGTTCCAAACAGACCTGGAATATGATTTTTCGAACAGCATCGACAGGGGCGTCCATGGCTCCAGTGAGCTGGTATGCAGCCCGCTGCACCCGTTTCCTAGCGTTATCATTTTGAAAGATATCGGGCGGCAGTTCCTTGACAGCTTCAATTATCTCCTTGACAAGGCTATCAACATATGGGTTGGGGGAGAAAGACATGTTATTGCCGACCGTATCGGGTACTGATGCCCGTCCGCTGGGAGGATGTCGCGCAGTCAATCTAGCTGTCATTCACATCGCTGTGAATAAAATACAGATTAGGCCACAGCATGGCGTTGCGTACTCGTGCGGTGGGAAGGATAGGTCTTGGGCCAATTTCAGCATGATTTGCGATCAGCTAGTTTCAGAGACTATCTCGATGGCTGTCTTCAACGACTGGATCAAGGAAGGGATTCTTTCGCCGACGATGGAAAGTGAAGATGTCAAGACTAAGTCGAAAGGGATTCCCCGGAGGCAAGATGCTTATGGGCTGCATCTCGCTACCTCCCATGTTGAGGAACCGGGTCATTGCGATCTACTGGCGGGCAAGCATCCTCAGGATTTGCCTCATTCTCAGCCACTGATCGTACGGGACCTTGGTAGAGCATATTTTGGTATTACCGTATAATCCTCAGCGCCGCATGTAGCGGGCATCCAACGGACTCGACCCCAATCGGGCATCTCCGCTTCACGTTATCGCAACAAAAGCGCCCAACCCTCCATGGTCCACTATCAATGGCTCGCCCTGGAGCACGGCTGTATACCGACAGCTACTTGAATTGCAGAAAGCCACCTGCAGCTCAAGGCGTACAGCACTGCACGACACCGCTGGTGTCGGAGCGTGCGAGTCGCTACGTTACATACGTATCAGTGGATGCTGTACGAGTGTTCAGCGCGCGGGGCTACCGGATACTTGCATAGGGTGGGCCGTGGCATTTGCGCCATCTTGTAAAAGTGGAGAGGCTTTCAAGGTATCCCTACACTATGAGTCCCACACGCATTGGTTTTATCAGGCCCATGGCGGGCAACTTGCTTTCAGCTACATCCTCGCTGTAACATCCACTCCCCAATAATTCAAATGATAACATAAGATGTGATTGGTTGGCACATTGAACCATCCCTATACTTTTGAAAGCAAGAATCCATCGTTTTGCAGGGTCTGAAAAATCTGACCGGGATCATATTTCAGCGACGCAGCCTTCAGCTTCGCAATATTGTCCGCGCCGTAGAAGGCAATTGGGTTTTGGTCTCTCGAACAATCGTTCATGTACAGGAATGGGATGTACGAACCCCTTTGCTTTCCGAGTTCCTTCCACTTCTCGGTCGTGGCGATGGGTGCTGCCCGAACGGTATCATCATTGTTTGCGCCTTCCCAATCCACGAGAGTCGTCCACCCTGCATCCGTATGTTAGCTGCAGTACATCAAGTTTCGATCAGAAATATAGTGATGTTCACATTGGTGGTCAAATTGAGGTAGCCCCATTGGATTCCCACCTCTAGCAATGCCTGCTGCAGCCATATTAGACGTAACGGGCTGGAGTGTGAAAGTCATGTTTGCTCCAGTGGCGGCCCGAGCGGAAACTGCCTGTCCTCGCCAGAACGTATAAACGTCCTTATAGAGTGTTGCATCGATCTTGGTGGCCGTGGCGCGATAATCGTGACTTCGGGATTGTCATTGCCCAAGATCAAAAGTTGAGATAGGGGAGATCTTACCGTGCAGGGAGATTCGAGAATGTGGCTCCTAAAATGTGAGTGAGGGTGTTGACAGTGCCATTCGTTGGGGGTACAGCAACAAATGCGGGCGACAGCTTGTAGAATGGAGCAAACGCTGCCGGCTCGTCGGCAAGTGCGGAATATATCAACCCTACGGTGGTAGTCTCGAGTCCGATAACAAGAGCTACTGTTGACTTCAAGTCCGATGCACCGTTCTCTTGCCATTGTGCAAAAGCATCGATTACGGCGGGGACTTGATCGGTCGTATATACCGACACCTGGTACCAGACACTACTCACTGGGATTGTGTAGAGGTCAAATCGTGTAACGATTCCTGTGACGTCTTAGATTCGCAAGCCTATGACGGTAAAGCGCACAGAGAGTTACCGAAGTTTGGCCCTCCCCCTTTCAGAGCGAAAAAAAGATCACTGTTCTGTTGCGCGTTTGCATCTGTGATCGTGCCATCTGCCAAGACAACCTGCCATAGGATTTAGCAATTTCCAAGTTCGACCGTTGGCGTATTTAGTACCTCAAAGTTCTTGGCATTATCGGCAGCCAGACCGTACTCCCCCGAAAAGTGGAAGAACCCACCTGGGAGGTTACTGATTAGCACTCCGCAGAACAATCAACTGGGTAAGCTCGAACCTCCGAGTATGAGTCCTGCGACGCCCACATGTGGAATGCGGCCTCCAATAACGCTCACGCCGTACGGGTCTAAGGCGTCGTAGACGTTGCCCCATCGAAGACCGGGTCCCAAGCTCACGAAAGATTTATCCGGACTAATGCTGAACTGGTTGATCCTCTGCAAATCAATGAGGATACCTGTATTGTCGATACTGGAGAAGCCAGGATTCGGAGAGTGACCGCCGCTACGGACAGAGAATTTTGCTTGGCAAAAGCTGACAATCCGCAGAGCCTTGGATACCTCTGAAGTCGATGCTGGAAGCAACACGCATGATGGAGTTTCCCAGCATGATTCAGACCTTGATCACCGTGGTCAGCATGACGATTCGGAAGTTTGAAGCATCAAGGGCGACGGACCAGTTTGAATCGACCTTGGTCTGGTTAACAGGTGTTATCTCTACAGATTCAGCTTCCAGAGCTGCTTGGGCTACTAAGCATGCGAGCCCAATCGCGTTGTACGTAGTTTTGCCATTGCCGTCACGGGCGGCCCGAAGTTTGCTTACCAGAGCTTGCGCCGGAGACGAAGCAAGCTGAAGGGATTGGATAAACGCTTCGATGTTTGCTTGGCTCTGCATAGTAGCTCGGGCGTGTATGTCAATTTGATGAGCAGGAGAAGATGCGGGGAAGGTAACGCCAACGCATAGTAGATGAATAATTATGGAAAGGGAAGCCAACATTGCAAGGTAGAACAAGGGTGAATGGCACAGGTGAGGAATGAATGACATGTGATCGAGTACCTTACGTCGCACCGCCTCACGCTAATCAGTGGGTGTTCGGTGTTCAAGCAAAGATGGGATCACTTGATGCAGTGCAACGACAAGTCGTCTTCGTATATCTGTCTGGGTTTGATGCAGCCGCATTCCTTTTAAGTCGAGGGTGAACGACGGGACCTCAATCAGTCCCATGATCTGCAAACATAAGAGGCGCAAGTTACGAGTACTCGTATGCACGGGGTTTCCGCGCACTCTAACCTAGAAAGGTTAGCTGTAGATAGTATCGGGTTTAGCGTACTTAAAAGGGCACTAATATACTTACAAGTAGTCATAGTTAGCGTGCGCGGAAACCCAGTGTGCGCGGAAACCCCGTGCATCCGAGTAGTGCCCGCAGGTAGACATTATCCGTAGCCCCCACTAGCGTCGAAGCTGTGCCGTAGCACAAGTAGATACCGAGCCCACCAATTACTGTATATTAGGACATGCTTTATTATTGAGGACGTACAGTAAAACCAAGATTACGATAATACTGAGTTTGCGTTCATATGTGTAATCTGAATTTATGTCGCCCGCCATCCATCCTTCCTACCTACCTCTTTTATGGTACACCTTTTTCTCCATGCTGTTTGCAAAAAGGCCGAAAACAATTATGACTACCGTCCATGCATTTAGCCCGTCTCAGTCAGTCTGCCAGTAAGGCTCTTCCCCACCTTCTTTCCCCATCTCTTCAGTACCCTTCATGCTGCAATTACCCGATAAAACTGTCTAGAATCTTCTACCGTATAAGTTTTGTCCTAACGATCAATACCCCGGATACCGTAGTAAACGCTATTCGTTCTAAGATGTATGATTCCTTGTCTTGTAAGAAGCTCAATTAGAGGCTGTGAAATTTAATCACCAAGAGGTTACCATACTCGTAGAGGTGGTATTATGCAGAACGAGATTACCTTTCTGGATTGGTGTTGCTGACATCTGTCTGACATGCATATGACATACATACCGTAAGTGTACCTAGGATGATAAATAACCTTTCGGAAGAGGAAGATTGCTGACATGCCTGGGATATACGCCGCATGATGCTAAATCAATGCCCCGATACTACCCCACCTTACTGAAGAGGAAGATTACCGACATGCATGGGATAGATATATGCAGTACGGAGTATAGTGAACAATCAATGCCTCAGCCTCAATACCACCTGAACTCTGCAGAGGAAGGAAGAGGCAGGCTCACAATAGTGATCCTGTCAGGCTACTACCTTACGTAGATCACGTTAGAGTACCGATTGCCAAACACTCTGCTCCGTATGGCACACTGCCCTTGATCCGCTGCAACACCCAGAAGTAGAGATAACAAGGCTGCGGTGCAACCAAGGTTCAAGATAATCCCCCAACCCCAGGTCACATGTATCAGTTCGTGCACATGCAGAATACCTGTACAACATTCACCGCTCCTCAGCGAATTCGCCCGAAACAGAAACGGAAACGGAAACCTGACCGCCAGCCCTCCTTTAGTGGCTCCCCTACCTCCGGCTCGTTTGAACCTCCCTGAATGACGGACTGTAAGAGAATCAAAGTAGGACCTGGTGTTCGACTGAAATCGAGGCTTTGTTGATCTTGTCTCTGTCATTCTTAAGTGCTGCTTGCGCTGTCTCATTGATCTGTCAACAGTATGGCGACGGCTTCATTGCAGCAGGATCTCCTACCACCGCCTACCGCCGTTGACAACATCCACAAAGTCTACTCAATCGCCATCACTTGTGCTGTACTTGGAGTGTTCGCCAGTCTTGTTGTCCTCTTGCGCCTCGGGCTGAGGATACGCGCCCGCGCATTCGGGCGCGATGATTGGGCCGTTATTCCCGCTCTGGTAAGCCATTGATGGATCAATCGAAAAGCCTCTCCGTCTTTGACCCTTTGATTCAGCTGTTATACATCGGCTGGACTGCAATGGCCACCTACGTCAACCTCCATGCTGGGGTTGGCAAACCACTCTGGGAGATCACGGTGGAGGAATACTCAATTTGGTTCAAGGTTTGTCTCCGGTTCAGGGACGGGCGATGATCCCCACGAGGTGTATACTGCGAGGAGCAAGCCCATTGAGCTAGACTGAATGGTTCGAAATCCTAGGGCATTCTTGGATCCGCCTGGCTCTACCCAGCAATGACAGGTGCAATCCGAATCTCCATCCTCTTTTTCTACTACCGCGTCTTCGGGACACCGCAGGCACGTTTGAAGTTGGTGATCCAGGCCCTACTCGCCCTCCAGATCGTCTACCTGGTGGCATACTCCATCCTGCCCGCCTTTATGTGCCGCCCACTGTACAAGGCCTGGCACCCACTGGAACGGGAACTGTACTGCAATGACTGGTTCTATTACCACCTACAAGTGGCCTTATATAGCACTAGCATGGCCTTCGACATTATCCTACTAATTCTCCCACTCTACCCAGTGTGGAAGCTCCAAATGCCCGTCAAGCGGCGCTTGAGCGTCGCTTTCGTTTTCATGCTAGGAGCAGCGTACGTCCCGCTGCACGTAAGCGCCAAACTCATTTAAATATTGACTTTATCGTAGCGCGAGTATTTGCGCCGCATACAAGCTAGCGGTCTTCGTCATCGAAATGGCGCGCTACACCCATATCAACCCAAGATGTAAGTTCTGTTCCGCGCAAGTTTACTCGGCCCCCGCAGCTACCTTACTCAAACCACGAACCTAGGGCTCCAATATGAAATGAGCATGCTTATTCCCCCCCAATTTGACACCTACGGAAGGACATTTTGGATACCCTCCCAAGTCGAGCCGACTGTCGCCCTCATCGGCACCTCCCTACCGGCAATCCGTCGGCCTCTGATCTCCATCACATTCAAAGTCTGGAGCCAGATATCGTTCACCTCGGCTACACACCCCACGAAGCCGGGTAGCAAAGTCAATGGCGTAGCTGTGCGCTCCGCCTCGCAGCGCTCAAGGCCGTTGATCGTGTCGGGCCCCAAGCCAAGCACGACCAGCAGCGAATCCGGGCCCGCGCTATATAGGGAGTATACCGAATTGAGCGATTGGGATCATGGCGCTAAGTGAGGCAGTGGAAAGGGTGCGCAGATTCCACTGTTCTATTGGATGACATGTAACTTTTATGCGGCGGGTGAACAGGCGTTTCGAGAGCTTTGGGTATTGCCGTCTGTTTTTGAGCAGCGGAAGTCAACATGGAAGGGAGATGTCATCCAGGGGAGGAATATAGACGTGGCCAAAGAACCCACACGCGTTCAAAGCAAGAGACAATAAATCAAATATACATATACATGTAAATCTATCTTTACATCCCGGTCGTAAACCCCAGCGTTCAGCGACCCCAAAGCACACCAAGCTAATTCATTCATTCTGGATAACCAGGTTGGCTCGACCCAAACCAAAAACCGTCTCACGAAATTTGAATAGCACTCAAAGACGCGAATTCTAATTTTTAAGATAACTATTGACTAACCAATCCACGCGCCGACACAACCGCATATGTACACTCAAGGAAGCTTGAACCCCCCCCTCACGAGCCTCTGAAACACCGAGTCCGCATCATACCGAGTCCGCACCACCCCGAGCTTCTCCACGCTCTCCGCGCCATAATGCGCAATAACCCGCTGGTCATAACTAGCGTCATTCATGAATCGATACCGTAAATAATTCCCATTCCCTCGTGCGGCATCTTCGATCCTGGAATGGATGCTCCGCGCGGCATCGTGGGCTTTCTCGTCTCCGTCACGGAACCAATGTCCCACATCGAGGACGAGCCAGGTCTGATTGACGGCTTCGAGGCCCAGGGCGTTGGTGCCGCGGGCATGGCCCGCGAGGACGGCGCTCGCGGAAATGGGCTGCACGCCCAGGGCTAGGGAGCCGGACGTGAGGGATTTTATTTCCTGGAGCTCGGGAGCCGTGCTCACGATGGAGGCTATTTCTTGGTAGAGGGAGGCGTTGGGTGTGAAGCTTGTGGCGAACCAGTCGAATCTGCCACGGGCGTATTTCAATACTCTGCCTTTTTGGGGGGGTTGTTAATTCTACGTACCGGGGGATTGCGGGGACAAGCTGTCCGCTTAACATCTGGGTGAGGGTTTGGATTTTAGTGTTGTCACTGGTGGTTGGTATAGGGTAGAAAGGACTGAACGCGGCTGGTGATGGCTCAGGCTTGAGGTATACCATGTTCAGGATGGCGCCAACGCTGGCGTTAGTGACAAATGCCTGCATCATGACGTTCGCGTAAGGGTCTTTGTGCGGGTTGGACTGATACTCAATCATGGCGGAGAAAAGGGCAGGCAGTTCCCTGAGCGTGTAGCTTTTGATTCCACCCCAGACATCGTGAATGGGATAGGTGGAGAGAGTAAACGCTGTGACAATACCTTGGAATGTTGTCAGTGCCAATATGGGGTGTCAGAACCAAGGAGCTCTTACCAAAATTGTTGCTGCCACCTTTGAGTGCCCACCAAAGATCTGCATGGGACGTTGCATTGGCGTTGACAACGGATGCGTTTGCAAGGACAACCTGATGCGGCGTTAACTGTAATTCTCCGTGCGATTATGGAATGGACTCCGAACCTCAAAATTCACGACGTTATCGCAGACTAGGCCATAAAGATCAGAGAGATATGATAGTCCACCTGTACAATCAGCAATGCCTCCGCCGAGACACGAAAACCAGATACAGACTCACTTCCAAGCGTGAGGCCTCCCACGCCTACATCCAATACCCTTCCACCCACAACTGTAACATTGTATGGATCGAGGTGATTATATACATTTCCCCACTTCTGTCCTGCACCGACAGTCGCTACATTTTTTGCGGCATCGTAAGTCACACCATTGAACAAAGACATATCAATTAAGACTCCGTCGTTAATATTAGCCGCGAGTGGAGAAGGCATATGGCCGCCAGAACGAATCGCAAAGTGGACATGTTGGCTGACTAGGATCGAAATTACTTGCTGAAGCTCTGGTATATCGACCGGCTGTGCAATACATGACGGATATGCCCATGCCGTTTCAGACCTGGAGATTTTTAGTTACCGATACCAGCGGATAGCGTATTCGGAAAATGATATGTACCAATTTTCGATGCACAGCGAGGCATATCGACTCTGTGAGGGCAGAACTGTAACGTTGCCGACTACTGCCTGGAGCTCCCGGCAGGCCGTCGCACTCTTGATGCCCGAAGAAGCGAATACATCTCTCGCCGAGAGGATCAAAATCCAGAAACAAGTCCGCAGTAAGCTGAGACGAGACATTTCGCTTTAACTGGAGGAAAGACATGCCATGCTCTCGGAGCATTGATATATGTAGACACTGTCTTCTGAATCCACGCCTCATCCTTGCGCACGGTAAAGTCACCCGAGACTTCGAGGCTCATCTCCAGCTATACGCTAACAGTAGGGCTCGCTGTCGTTGAGCGGTCATCATCCTGAAACAGGAAATGTAGGCAAGCAGGCTCAAATTGGAAGTTGATGGTGTAGTGCTCCCGATTGGTCGAATGTGAAAGGATACAACAGGGTTAGACAGAGGCAGTGCCACCGTGCGAGGTATTACACAAGGATACGTCCGAGCACGTCAGCTGATTCCAATCTGGACGAAGGCAATGATGCGGTGCATGATCCTAGAGAAGGATTCAATCCGGTCAGTCGGAGGTATTGCACTCAACCAAGGTGTCGCACAGGGATCTGATGCAGTAAAGAGGTGCGTACTTTCGTGGAACAATTTAATAGAATTACATGGAGGCACTGCCCGTACCTTAGATATTGCATATGTATTTGTTCCA
>JAABVA010000333.1_pt1 | contig 61398 bp, 45 predicted proteins | sample 5560331 | NCBI WGS metagenome assembly JAABVA01 (sample SAMN12812661, study PRJNA571458) | rock metagenome | isolation source: Antarctica rocks | place: Antarctica: Victoria Land, Mt New Zealand sud | collected 2016-01-07
TACGAGTATATCGTGCTGGGGCTGGGCGGCATCGGGAGCGGGGCCGCCTACTGGCTGGCCCGGCGCGCGGGCGTGGAGGTGCTCGGCCTGGAGCAGTACGGGCTCAACCACGACAAGGGCGCGTCCGAGGACCACTCGCGCATCGTCCGCCTCGCCTACGAGAAGCCCGCATACGTCGAGCTCGCGCGCCACAGCTACGCGGCGTGGGACGATGTGGAACGCGACAGCGATGAGCCTTTGATCGTGATTACGGGAGGGCTCGACCTGTTCCCGCCCAGCCCCTCGGCCGTCCCCATGCGGGATTTCGCCGACAGCATGGTCGCGCACGACGTGCCGTTCGAGCAGTTGGACGCCGCCGAAACGATGCGCCGCTACCCGCAATTCCAGCTGGAAGACGGCACGGTCAGCTTCTACCAGGCGCAGAGCGGGTTCGCGCCGGCCCACAAATGCAACAGGGCGCACCAGCGCCTGGCGCGCCAACACGGCGCTACCCTTTTGGAGAACACGCCCGTCACCGCCATCGCCCCGCTGGCCGACGGCGTCGAGGTCACGACCCCCGACGCGACCTACCGCTGCCGCCGCCTGGTCGTGACGGCCGACGCGTGGACCAACGATGTCCTGCGCCCCCTCGGCGTGCGCGTGCCGCTCACCTGCACGCGCGAGCAGGTAAGCTACTACGCCGCGCCGCGCCTGCGCGACTACCACCCCGACCGCTTCCCCATCTGGATCTGGCGTGACAACCCCAACTTCTACGGCATCCCCGTCTACGGCGAGGAGGCGGGCGTCAAGGTGGCGCAGGACGTGGGCGGGCGCGAAGTCACGCCTGCGACGCGCACCTTCGAGTCCGACCCGGACATAGAGGCGCGCGTCGACCTTTTCATGCGCCGTCACCTGCCCACCGCGCGCGGGCCGGTCGTTTCCACTAAGACCTGCATGTACACCATGCCCCCGGATCGAGACTTCGTCATCGACACGCTGCCGGACTACCCACAGGTGTCCCTGGCGCTCGGCGCGGCCCACGGCTTCAAGTTCGCCTCGATCATCGGGCGCATCCTGAGCGAGTTGGCCCTCGACGGCGCGACCGCCTACAACATCGCCCCGTTCGCCGTCGACCGCCCCATCCTGACCATGGAGAACCCGCCTCGCGTCTTCCAGGAGTATTTGGACAAGAACAAGGCAGCTGTGTTGTCATGAGCGAGCACGGGCGGAGGGGGCGCAATTGGGCAATGGAGACGCGGCTGCTGCACGGGACGCGGCGGCCGGGCGAGGCCGGACCCGTGGCGCCGCCGATCTACCAGACCAGCACCTTCCAAATGCGCACGCCCGAGGAAGGCGCGGCCATGGCGGCCGAGGTCGCGCCCGCCATGCTCTACGGGCGCCTCGGCACCCCCAACACGAAAAGCGTCGAGGCGATGCTGGCCGACCTGGAGGGGGCCGAGGCGGCGCTGGCCCTCGGCTCGGGCATGGCCGCGGTGACGATCGCGCTGATGGCCAACCTACGCGCGGGGGACCACGTGGTCGCGCAACTGACCCATTACACCGCCACACTCTCGCAACTGACGGCCACGCTGCCGCGCTACGGCATCGACGTGACGCAGGTGGACCAGACGGACACCGAGGCGTTCGCCCGCGCCGTGCGCCCCACCACGCGCGTAGTCTACACCGAGTCGCCCACCAACCCGACCCTGGACCTGACCGACCTGCGCGCCACCGCGGAGATTGCCCACTCCGCCGGCGCGCTCGCGGTCACCGACAGCACCTTCGCCTCCTCGTACAACCAGCGTCCGCTGGACCTGGGCTACGACGTGGTGGTGCACAGCGCCACCAAATACCTCAACGGGCACAGCGACGTGACCGCGGGCGTGATCCTGGGCGCGCGCGCACGGATCGACGCGATGTGGGACTACCTGCGTCAGTACGGTCCTGTCCTGCACCCGTTCGACGCCTGGCTGTTGGGGCGCGGCCTGCGCACCTACCCGCTGCGCATGGAGCGACACAACAGCAACGCCATGGCGGTCGCGCGCTTCCTGGAGGGCCATCCGGCCGTCGCGCGCGTGCACTACCCCGGCCTAGAGTCCCACCCGCAGCACGACTTGGCCTGCCGGCAGATGGCCGGCGGCTTCGGCGGGATGGTCACCTTCGAGGTCAAGGGCGGCTTCGAGAGGGCCTACCGCGCCGTGGCGCGCACGGAGGTGTGCGTGCTGGCCGTGAGCCTCGGCGCCGTGGAGACGCTCATCACGCATCCCGCGTCGATGGTGCACGCCTTCCAGAGCGACGAGGAGCGCGACGCGGCCGGCATCGCGCCGGGGCTGATCCGCCTCTCCGTGGGCATCGAGCGCGCCGAGGATATCATCGACGACCTCGACCGCGCGTTGCGGGAATAGGGCGCTTTTCACTTGTGCGCCTAAACAGGTATGCTATCCACAAGCCGCCTCGACGCTTCTAGGGAAGGTAGCCCGACCGCTCACACCGCGGCTGTCTATCGTTTTCACGACCCCTGATTGTCCCCGACTAGACTAGAGAGGACGACGAAACGATGGTCCGGTTTCTGGTGCGGCGCGCGGCCCTGCTGCTGCTCACACTGTGGTTGATGTCGATCGTCATTTTCACTATCCTGCAGATCCTGCCGGGCGACGTGGCCCACGCGGTACTGGGGCAGTACGCGACGCCGGAGGCGCTGGCGGCGTTGCGCAAGCAACTCGGCCTCGGCGCTCCCGCGCCGCTGCAGTATGCGCACTGGATCACCGGCTTCGTCACAGGCCAGTGGGGCACGTCCCCTAGCTATGATGATACCCCTATCGTCAGCCTGATCCCCGCCCGCTTAGGCGCCTCACTGCTGCTCGCCGGCGCCGCGCTGCTCGTGATCGTGCCGTTGTCAATCGTAGGTGGTACTATCGCCGCGCTGCGCCAGGATAGCCTGATTGATCGCGCCATCACCATCTCGGGCCTCTCGTTGATGGCTGTGCCCGAGTTTATCAGCGGCATCGTGCTGTTGAGCGTGTTTGGCCTATGGTTGCACCTACTGCCCACGGGCAGCGTGGCGGCGGGCGTCAACCCTCTGACCTCGCCCCAGTACCTGGTGTTGCCCGCGCTCTCGCTGGGCCTCGTCTTCTTCGGCTACCTGGCGCGGATGACGCGCGCGAGCACCATCGCCGTGCTGGGTAGCAATTACGTGCGCACCGCGCGGCTCAAAGGGCTCCCGTTGAGGACCGTGCTGCGGCGCCACGTCTTGCCCAATGCGCTCTTGCCCACCATCACGGTGATCGCCTCGCAGGTCGGCTACCTTGTCGGGGGGCTGGTGGTGGTCGAGCAACTCTTCAACTACCCTGGTATCGGCAGCACCATCCTGTACGCCGCCCTGCACCACGACGTGCCGCTGCTGGAGGATTGCGTCATGATCATCGCCGTCATTTATATGCTGAGCAATCTGGTGGCCGACTTACTCTACTCCTATCTCAACCCGAGGATCCGCTATGGCGCGTCGTAACGACGTCTCCGATGCCGACGTGGCGCGGGCGGCGCGCCCGAACGCCGTGGCCGATCCAGGGCCAGGGGTGGAGACGGACCCCTGGGGCGCTACACAACCGCAGGGCTCACTGGCCGCGCCGGTCGTCCCCACGGGGACGGGGGCCCGTGCGAGGCGCTGGCGGGCCGCGTTGGGGCTGCTGCTGCGTTCGCTGAGCGCGCTGGTGGGCCTGCTCATCACGCTCTTCTGGGTGGTCTGCGCGATTTTCTGGCCCCTGATCGTCCCCTACAGCCCCGACTCGCAGGACTACAACGCCATCTTGGTTGAGCCGTCCCGGGCGCATCTCTTCGGCACCGATAATTTCGGGCGCGACGTGTTCAGCCGTGTGCTGGCCGGCAGCCGCGAGGTGTTGCTGCAAGCGCCGACGATCACCGCGATCGGCCTGCTCGGCGGGATCCTTATCGGCCTGCTCACGGCCTACTACGGCGGCTGGTTCGACGAGGTCGTGGGGCGCGTCATGGACGCGTTCATCGCGTTCCCGACGATCATCCTGGCCTTGCTGGTTCTGGCTATCCTGGGTCCCTCGCAACTCAACGTGATCCTCGTCATCGCCATCGCCTACATCCCGCTGACTGGCCGCGTGGTGCGCTCCGCTGCCCTGAGCGTGCGCGACCTCGATTACGTTTCGGCGGCGCGCTTGCGCGGCGCGCGCGGCCCCGTCGTCATGGTAACGGAGATTTTGCCCAACATCCTGGGGCCGATCATCGTGGAGGGAACGGTGCGCATCGGCTACGCTATTTTCGCCACGGCCTCATTGAGCTTTATCGGGCTCGGCATCCCCGGGTCCACTAACTGGGGCGCGATGATCAGCGACACGCGCCTGTATCTGTCGCGCGACCCCGCCATCGTGCTGGCGCCGGCGCTGGCCATCGCCTCTCTGGTGGTGGCGCTCAATCTGTTTGCCGATGGCTTGCGTCGGGCGGAGCAAGCATGAACGCGCTCCAGACGTCCCAAACCCCCGGTGCCCCGGCCACCGGGGCGGTGTTGTCCGTCGAGGGATTGACCATCACCTACCGCGATGGACGCGGCCGCAAGATCGCCGTGCGCGACGTGTCGTTCTCCATCGACGCGCGCGAGGCCTACGGTTTGGTGGGTGAGTCGGGCTGCGGCAAGAGCACTATCGCTTTCGCCGTGATGCGCTACCTCGCCGGCAACGGGCGCATCTCGGCCGGCCGTGTCCTGTTCGAGGGCGCGGACGTGCTAGCCATGCCGGCGAGCCGCCTACAGCGGCTGCGCGGCAACCGTATCGCCATGGTGTATCAGGACCCCGGCGCCGCCCTCAACCCGGCCATGACTGTGGGGCAGCAGGTCGACGAAGTCTTCGAGATCCACAAAGGGTTGAGAGGCGCGCGGGCGCGCGCGGCCACGGTCGAGATGTTCGAACGCGTACGCATGGCCGGGGCGGCCGAGGTGGCCGACCGCTACCCGCACCAGCTCAGCGGCGGGATGCAGCAGCGCGCCATCATCGCCATGGCCCTGGCAACCAACCCGGCCTTGCTCATCCTCGACGAGCCGACCACGGGGTTGGATGCCACGGTCGAGGCCGCCGTGCTCGATCTGATCGCTGAGTTGCGCTCGGCGTTCGACGCCGCCATCCTGTTCATCAGCCACAACCTGGCCGTGGTGGCGCGCCTGTGCGACCGCGTAGGCGTGCTCTACGCCGGAGAAATGGTCGAGCAAGGGCGAACCGCAGAGATGTTCGCCGCGCCGCGCCACCCCTACACCGCCAGCCTTTTGTCGTGCGTGCCGCGCTTCGGCGCGCGCAAAGGAATCGACCCGCTCGTGCCTATCGCCGGCCGCATGCCGCGTCCCGGCGAGCAGAGCGACGCCTGCGCCTTCGCCCCGCGCTGCCCGCTGGTCCGCGACGTGTGCGCCAGGGACAAACCCCCGCTCGCCCCCACGACCGGCGTCGACCACGTGGCCCGCTGCTTCTTCTGGCCCGAGGCAGCCTCGCTGCTCGAGCGGCCCGCACCGCGGGAGGTGGGTGCGCCCGGCGAGGCTGCCGAGTCCTTGTCCGCCGCCGGCGCCGGCGAAATCGTGTTGCGCGTCGCCGGCGCGGAGCGGCGCTTCGGCAGCGCGGCGCGGCCGGTGCGCGCCGTCAACGACGTGTCGTTCGACGTCGGGCGCGGCCAGGTTTTCGGGCTCGTCGGAGAATCGGGGAGCGGTAAGTCGACCATCGCACGCTGCGTCGCGGGGCTGCTGGCGCTCACCGGCGGAACGCTGGCGCTCGACGGACGTGATATCTCGCGCGTGGTAGAGCGGCGCGACCGCGCCTCGATCAAGGGCGTGCAGATGGTGTTCCAAAGTCCCGAGGCCACCCTCAACCCGCGCCAGACGGTGCGGCAGACGCTCGGGCGCACGGTCAAGGCGCTGACGCCCCGGCGGGGCGCGGCCCTGCGCGAGCGGGTCGAGATGCTGGCCCAGCTGGTGCAGATCGACCCCTCGTTGCTCGACAGCCGGCCCGGCAACCTCAGCGGAGGGCAGCGTCAGCGCGTGGCCATCGCGCGCGCCTTCGCCGGTGACCCCGAGGTGGTGCTGTGCGACGAGCCTGTTTCCAACCTCGACGTGTCGGTGCAGGCCGCCATCCTCAACCTGCTGGCTAACCTGCAGGAGTACCGTCACGTTTCCTATGTCTTCATCTCGCACGACCTGGCGGTCGTACGCTACCTGGCCGACCAGGTCGGGGTGATGTATCTTGGTTCCCTGGTCGAGGTCGGGCCGGTCGAGCGCGTTTTCGCTCCGCCCTTCCACCCCTACACCGAGACCCTGTTCGCCTCGGTCCAGACCCTGGACGGGACAACCTCGAGCGTGCGCGCCACGGGCGCGATGCTCAGCGCGTCGCACATCCCCTCCGGCTGCCCGTTCCACACGCGCTGCCCGCGCTTTCTAGGCGACCAGTGCGTCACCCGGGAACCGCCGTGGCAACGGACGGTCGAAGGCCACGCCTATCGCTGCTGGATCTTGCCCGACGAGTTGGCGCGCGACCAAAGCCAAGATCCGCGCGTTTGACAGATGTTCAAGAGTCATGCTACCCTGACCCGACTGGCGTAAGGCCAGTGCGGCGTCATGCCGCGTGTCATTATCGAACGCGCGTGTCTCTGTAGATAGTAGATAAGCCACGCGCACCGGGAGATAGCCGATGAGGAGGCTGGACGAGACATGGACGACTTGCAGGAGCAAACGCAAGATTTAATCGAAGGGTACAGCGCCGGGCGCATCGAGCGCCACGAGTTCTTGAAGTGGGCCGCCATCCTGGGCCTGAGCGCGCCGCTGCTGCGCGTGCCCGCGGCGTACGCGGAAACGCGCCCGGCCTCCCACCCGATCAAGCGCGGCGGGACGCTGCGCCTGGGCACCACGGTCCCAACCACTACCGAGCCGCCGCTGCTCAACGACTCGGCCGGCACCGCGGTGGTGCAAGTCGCCTGCGAGTACCTGGTCAAGGTCGACAAAAACCTGATCGCGCGCCCGTGGCTGGCCACGAGTTGGACGCCGAGCGAGGGCGGCAAGACGTGGACCTTCAAGCTGCGGCGCGGCGTCAAGTTCCACAACGGGAAGACCATGACCGCCGACGACGTGGTGGCCACGTTCAAGCGCCTGGTCGATCCCAAGGGCGCCTCGACCGCGCAGTCGAGCTTCAAGGGCCTGAGCCCCGCAGGGGTCCGTAAAGTCGACAACTACACCGTCGCCTTCCATCTCCAGAGCGCCATCGTCGACTTCCCGCTGTTCACGAGCGTGTACCAGGCGGTGATCCTGCCGGCCGAGTACAACGGTCACTTCGCCAAGCAGCCGGTCGGTACCGGCGCGTTCATCCTCAAGGAGTATGTGCCGCAGCAGCGCGCGCGCTACGTCAAGAACCCCAACTACTGGGCGCAGGGCCTGCCCTATCTCGATGGCGTAGAAGTACTGCTCGGCCTCTCGCCCGAGAGCCAGGTCACAGAGTTGGCGGGCAACAACATCGACGTGAGCGTGCTCACCCAGGCCAACACCGTGCCTGCGCTGCAGGGTAACCCGGACATCAAGGTCCTCAAGGCCAATACAAGCGGCCACTTCGGCATCTACCCCCATTGCGACAAGGGGGTGTTCGCCGACAAGTGGGTGCGCCAGGCCATGGCCTTGTGCATGAATCGGAAGGGTGTGATCGCCAGTGTGGCCCAGGGGGTGGGCATTATCGGCAACGATCACGTGATCTCGCCGGCCTATCCTTACTACAACGCGATCCCGCAGCGCCCGCAGGACATCGCCAAGGCCAAGAAGCTGCTTGCCGCCGCGGGACATCCCAACGGCCTCAGCGCCAGCATCACCACGGCCTCGGACTACCCCGACCTGCCGAACGTCGCCATCGCGGCCCAGGCGCAGATGAAGGCGGCTGGCATCAACCTAGCCATCAAGAACGAGCCGTCGAGCAAGTACTTCAACACCACCGACTGGCTCGATCTCCCGCTAACCATCACAAACTGGGCGCACCGGCCGACGGCGAGCCAGTTCTTCGACACGGCCTATCATACCGGAGCGGTCTGGAACGCCTCCAAATGGTCGAATAAGCAGTTCGACAGCCTGAGCGCCAGGTTCGACGCGACGCTCGACCTGCAGCAGCGCAAGCTGTTGGCCAAGCAGATCGAGGTGTTGATGAACGAAGAAGTACCGGTCATCCTGCCCTACTTCAGCCAGGCGCCGCGCGCCATGCGGAGCAATGTGCAGGGGGTCGAGGCCGACCCGGCTACCTACATCGACCTGCGACAAGCCAGCCTATCCTGATACCAGTAGTCCGTCAAGTCTAAGGTAGACGGGTGGGCGCGGCGTATTCCCTTCCCGGGGACGGTCGGCGCCGCGCCCCCGGATGATGGCCGGCGAATCGCCGGCCATCATCCGGGAATTCAGCCGTTCAAAGTGGCCTTGACACTGCGCCTTGTTCGAGAGCGCGACGAGGGCGCTGTAAGTCTTGGAGGCCTCGTCGCACTCCTGGTTGAACTTCTTGGGCGAGTGCCGGGTTGCCGGGTTGCCGGGTTGCCGGGTTGCCGGGTTGCCGGGTTGCCGGGTTGCCGGGTTGCCGGGCAGCCGGGCAGCCGGGCAGCCGGGCAGCCGGGCAGCCGGGCAGCCGGGCAGCCGGGCAGCCGGGCAGCCGGGCAGCCGGGCAGCCAAGTATATCAACCTCCGACCGTGACCGGCGACGCATGGGCGTGCACGAGTAGGGCGGCGACGTCTGCGGGTGTGACGCCGGCGAGGCGACCGGCCTGCCCGACGGTGAGGGGGCGGAAGCGCGCCAGCTTCTCGCGCGCCTCGGCGCGCAGCCCGTGCAACGCGCCGTAGTCGAGGCCGGCGCCCAGCGCGTAGCCCTCCATGCGCGCGGTCCGCTCCACCTCCGCGCGCTGCCGTGCGATGTAGCCGGCGTACTTGATTTCGAGCTCGACCTGCTCGCCGACTTCGTCAGAGACCGTGGCAAGGCCCGAGGAGGCAGGCACCGCGGCCGCGACCTCCGCAAATGAAACGTCGGGGCGGCGCAGGGCCTCCTCGGCCGAAACGGGCTGGCCGAAGGGGCGCCCCTTCACGCCCCGCACCCGCACGGCGCGCACGGTCTCCAGCGCGCGCGCGACGGCGGCGCGCTTCGCCTCGATCCGCCCGTGGCGCCCCGCGTCGATGAGGCCGGCCGCGTAGGCCAGCGGCGCCAGGCGCAGGTCGGCGTTGTCCTGCCGCAAAAGGAGACGGTGCTCGGCGCGCGACGTGTGCATGCGGTAGGGCTCGCGGTGGTCCTTGGTCACCAGGTCGTCGATCAGCACGCCGATGTAGGCGTCATCCCGCCGCAGCACGACCGGCCCCTGGCCCGCCGCGTCACGCGCGGCGTTGAGCCCGGCCATGAGCCCCTGGGCGGCCGCCTCCTCGTAGCCCGAGGTGCCGTTGATCTGCCCCGCCAGATAGAGGCCGGCCACCACCTTGCTCTCGAGCGAGGCCAGCGTCTGGTACGGCGGCGCGAAGTCGTACTCCACGGCGTAACCCGCGCGCATGATCTCGGCGCGGCGCAGAGCGGGGATCGTGCGCAGCATGGCCAACTGCACGTCCTCGGGCAGCGAGGTGTTGGCGCCCTGCACGTAGACCTCGCGCGTGCGCAGCCCCTCGGGCTCGAGGAAGAGCTGATGCGACTCTTTCTCGGCGAAGCGCACGATTTTGTCCTCGATAGAGGGACAGTAGCGCGGGCCGACTCCCTCGATCGCGCCGTTGAACATGGGCGCGCGGTGCAGGTTGGCCCGGATGATTCCGTGCGTCTCCCGGTTGGTGTGCACGAGGTGGCACGGTACCTGATGGCGCCAGGGGTCGGGCCGTTCGCGCGCGGGCAGATCCTCGTAGGCGCGGCGGGCGTCCTCACTGAAAAAAAGCGGCGTGGGCGAGCCGGGTTGGACCTCGGCGAGCTCCCAATCGATCGTGTCGCGGTCGAGCCGCGCGGGCGTGCCCGTCTTGAGACGGCCGAGCTCGAAGCCGAGGCGGCGCAGGGCGGCCGAGAGCGCCGTCGCCGCCGGCTCGCCGGCGCGTCCCGCGGCGACGCTCTTCTCGCCGCTGATGCAGCGCCCATTGAGCGAGGTGCCGGTGCAAAGCACCATGGCGCGGCAGCGCAAGACCTCGCCGGTGGTCAGCGCGACCCCCTCGATACACCCGCCAGGGCCGCTGCCGGAGACCACCAAATCGGCCACGAGGCCGCCGCGCAGCTCGAGGCCGGGCTGCGCGGCGATGACCCGGGTCATCGCCGCGTTGTAGGCGTGTTTGTCGGCCTGGGCGCGCAGGGCCTGCACGGCAGGCCCCTTACCAGTATTGAGCAGGCGCACCTGGATGGCCGTCTCGTCGATGACGCGGCCCATCGCGCCGCCGAGGGCATCGATCTCGCGCACGAGGTGCCCCTTGGCCGGGCCGCCGATGGAGGGGTTGCAGGGCATCAAGGCCACGTGCTGCGGGTTCATGGTGAGCAAGAGGGTGCGCCGGCCAAGCCGCGCCGCCGCGAGGGCCGCCTCGCAGCCGGCGTGCCCGGCGCCGACCACGATCACATCGTAGATATCCATGCTTTTAGCATATAGCATACATGCTTCTCTCCGACAAACCGCTACATGCGTCCAACGGGATTGTGCGGGCTGGGGCGCTGTCCCCCCGGCGCGCCGTGTCGCCACCGCCGTCGCCGTGCGCTGTCAGCGCGGTCTCTCTGGGGAGGTGGTCTCAGGCCCCAGGCCCTAGGCCCCAGGCCCCTCTCTCTCCTCTCTCCCCTCTCTCCCCTCTCTCTCCTCATACCGCGAAAACCTTCTGGAAGCATTTAGGCGCGGGCGTCTTTGCGGGGGTGGGCCGGCTCGAGGGTGAAGAGCCCGCGCTCGAACTCCCACTTGCAGTTGGGGCAGAGCAGGGCGAGGTTGGAGGGGTGGTTGATTCGGTGCGCCATACCGGCCGCGGCTTCCGCTTAGGGGCGACGGCGAGGCTGTTGTTATGTGTGTGTGACCGCGCAGGAGCGGCCGCAAAATTTGCGCTTGCGCACCTCGGACAGCTTCTCGTCGTGCCCCGTCAGGATGGGCGCGCTGCGCTGCCGGCATGTGTTCGGCGCGGCGTTGTAGAGGGCCGGGCGCGGGACTGCTGCCCCTGCGCGGCGCGCCCGCGCGGCGTCCCCTCGATAGCGTCCGCGGTCATAGCGCCATTATAGCACGGGCCTATCAGCAACGCGGCGCGCCAATGAGTGATACGATCAAGGTAGCAGGGAACGCGCACGAACGTCAAGCGCCCGCTCCACCCCCCGCCCCCTCCCTGCGACGGCGGACGGCGGACGGCGCGGCGATGCCGAGGGAGGTCGTGATGATGTCCGAGGAACGCGCCATTGTCGTGGCGGTCGAGGATGCGATGACGGCGACGACGGTCGCCGCGGAGGCCGTGCACGTGGCGGTGGACACGGCGGCGACGACGGTCGTCCTGCTGCATGTGCTGGACGCGCACACCATGGTCAACGCGATGTTCACCATGGGCGGGTACTGGGCGCCGATCGCGGAGACGCGCGAGGACGGAGCGGCGGTGCTGGACGTGGCCGAGGGAGCCTTGCGCGCCGAGCTCGCGGCGCTGGGCCGGCCGGCGCCCGCGATCCGGCACGAGATCGCCGAGGGAAGCGCCGGGGAGGCCATCGCGCACGTCGCCGACGCGCACGACGCGATCCGTATCGTGCTCGGCGCCCGCCGGCCGCACGCCTTCGGGCGACTCACCCACCCGGATGTGCGCGCGCACCTGGCCGCCCATGGTCGATCGAGCCTCCACCTCGCCGCGCTGCAGGCACCATCGGACGCCGGTGATGCCGCGCCCGACGCGCCGCGGGATGTGCGCCCCTAACGAGTAGGCCCCTGTACTGTGTACGCGCTCGCCCGTGCGCCCGCCTGTGCGCACATCCTGTGGTTGTCCGACGGTCCGCACGTTCGCCGTTCCACGGGGATGTCCGACCGAGGAGACGACGCCATGTAGCTCTACAACAGCCGATCGACACGATCCATCCGAAGATCTTCCACAGCGCCCCTCTCGCCCCCTCCGGACATGGCTGACTGGTCCCTCTGGTCCCTGGACCCTAAGCACATGACCATAAGTTCGGCACGCTTTTACGCCCGATTCACGCTCAACAGACCATGCCAGACTTCTGGTGACCTGCTTAGCCGCAGGTCTGACGTTGGGGTGCGCCTCCGGGGGAACCTGGGGAGAGGGCTCCCCCCAGACCCCCGCCACCCACGCGGCGTGCAGGCAGACAGGCGTGGGTTAGCTCGACAATTCACGAGCCCTGCCGAATTCAACCAGGGGCGGCCTACGCGGGCGGGATGAGGCGGCCGGGGCAGATGTCGCCGTGGGGGCCGCCGAGGGGGCGGCCGCAGCCCGCGCAGAGGCGCTCGGCCGCGGCGAGGTAGTGGATGGTGGCGTAGACCGTGTCGAGCGCGGGACCGGGCTCCGCGCTCGCGGAACCATCGATGACCGCGTCGATCAGCCGTCGCAGGGCGGGGATCAACTCGGGCGCCGAGGCGGGGTGCCGTGGTCGATACACGGTGGGGCGTTGCTCCTCTCCTGGTGTAATTTTGTCAAGCCCTTCCTACTGTAGCGCCTCCACCCCCCGACTTCAGCGTTTTATCCACGCCCCCGAACCTTTCCTCGCCCCCTCCGCCCATGACTGACTGGTCGCTCCCCACTCCGTGGAGCCCCCGCACTCCGTGGAGCCCCCGCACTCCGTGGAGCCCCCGCTGCGGCCGATGTTGGGGCGCGCCTCCGGGGGAACCTGGGGAGATGGCTCCCTCCAAACCCCCGCCACCCACGAGGCGTGCGGGCAGACGCCGTTCGAATCGGCGGCGCGGACACCACACAGGGCGCGTGGGGACAAACGGGCGTGGCCGCCCCGACGCGTCACAGACCCTGGAGCCAGGGGTCCGCGGCTACCTTATGAGCCCGTCACCCATATTCTGCCCGTATCTCGACTGCGCACCGCACGGGCCTGGCCGACACGGACACCATCGTCGATCGCGTAGCGTCGTCCCATTTCACCCTCGCCCCCGTCGCGGATGGCGTCTATGTCGCCCTGGCGACGCCGGCAGGATCTTAGCGACAGGCCAGCGCGCGCTCTGATCGGCTGCGGATCAGAGCGCGCGCTGGCCATGCTTCTTTGGCAATCGGGGCTTACCCGTACAAACCTGTCCCGATGATCGTGGAACTCTATGTCCGATAACCATCCCGAGTCCGGTCGCCTGTAGAGCGTCCTGACTGCCTGGGGTGTTGTTGGGTGAGGAGGCGGGAGAGATAGTCCTCCTCGGCTTCGACGATATGATGCAAGGTCTCACGTACCCGGCCAAAGGCGCCGGGCATGCTGGCATTCAGAAGCTCGTCGCCGAGTCCCGCGCAGGCGATGATGGCCGGCCGGCCGCCCTGCGGGGGGTCACTATCATCTCCATAAGTTGAGCGCAGCCCCCAAAATGCATCGCCGCCACGTTTAACTATATAGCGAGAGCCGGGGGCGACGCCTGTCGCACACGCCCACGGCCGCTCGATTATGGAGCGACAGCCGCCCCGTTACCATGGTAGCCGATGGTCGACGTCGAGCCTGCCGTGACGCGGAGTTGCGCGAAGGCGGGAGGATTGCGACGATGACAACTATGGCGCCGAAGTCTGACGGGAGCGGGAGCGCGGCAGAGTTCCGGCCGGTCCGTCTCACCGCCGCGCTGGAGGAGGCGCGGGTGACGCCCGGGGGGCGCGTGGACGTCGCCCTGTCGCTGCGCAACGCGAGCAGCATCGTCGATCGCTATCGCGTCGCGGTCGATGGGATCGCCGACACGTGGTACGAGCTGGACAAGCAAAATATCCCCCTCTTCCCCGGGGCGGAGGAGCGGATCACCCTGACCATCAGTCCTCCCGCCGGGACGGGGACCGCGGCCGGCGACTATCTCGTGACGGTGCGGGCGGTCTCCGAGGACGACCCGACGATCGAGGGCGCGGCCGAGGTGACGCTGGCGGTCGATGCGGTCGGGGTGCTGACCATGGACCTGCTGCCGCCGCTGTGCGAGGGGCGCGCCGGGACCTTCCGCGTCACGGTGGCGAACGCGTCCAACGCCGCCGCCACGCTCGTCCTGGACATGCGCGATGACCAGGAGGGGTTACGCTTCACCTCCACGCCGGAGGGCCCACTCGTGGCGCCGGCCGGCGGCGAGAGCGTGGTCACGGTGTCGGTCGTCCCGCTCGTGCGGGAAACGATCGGCGAGCCGCACCCGTACCAGATCGAGTTCCGCGGCATCAGGCCGGGGGCCGGCGGCGCGGCTGCAACACCCGACCCTATGCTGCTGCGCCAGGCCGTCTTCACGTTCGTGCCGCGGTACACCGCGCTTTCCCTGCCCCGTTGGGTCCGTCGATTACCCACGTGGGCCTTGAGGGCGCTCGCGCTTCTGCTTCTGCTCCTACTGTTGGGGTCCGGCGCCGCGCTGGGACAATTGGCGGGGAGGACCTCGCCCTCGCACGCGGCGACGCCCAAGCCAGCGGGTGTACCGGCGGGACGTCTCCCCCAGGTGAAGCAGTTGGCGCTCCAGGTGGGGTCCCGGGGAGAGCTTCAAGCCCACTGGGCCGTCGCCGGCACCACCGATGTGCGGATCAACGGCCACCCGGTCGCGCCGTCGGGCCACCAGCCGCAGCGCCTCGACAAGATCGTCACGCTTGTCCTCGTCGCCAGGAGCGCCGGCGGCGCCGTCACACAGGTACTACGGGTCGTGCCGAAGCCTGTCGTGGTCACCATGCCCACGGCCGCGCTACGCCTGCCCGTGATCCACTTCGCGGCACAGGCCGACGCGCGCACGCACAGAGTCGCCCTCTCGTGGAGCGTGAAGGATGCAAACGCGACGCGACTCGACAACGTGGCGGTGCCGTCCGCGGCGACGAAGACGATACGCCCGGGACGGACAACCTACGAGTTGCGGGCAAGCAACGGATTCGGGACGGTGACGATGCGCATCACGCTCCACCGGCTCGTGCTACGGCTGCCGATCATCGAGCGCTTCGATGTGATCCACCGACGGGAAGGCCAGCCCTACCGCTTGAGCTGGCAAGCGCATGATGCCACGCGCGTCACGCTAAACGGCCGGCCTGTGAGGCCGATTGATAGCCTGGTCCTGCGCGCCCCCGTGCGGACCATGGCCTACCACCTCGTTGCGACTAACGCGGACGGACAGGCCACCGCGATCATCCAGGTCGACGTGCGCCCGCCGGCGGCGCCGCCCGCGCGCACCTTCGTGCTGCTGACGCCCCAAATCCTGGCCTTCGCCCTTCGCCTGCGCAAGGATAAGGCGACTGTCACCTGGCGCGTGCGCAACGCGGGGCGTGTGTGGCTGCAAGGCAGGCTGGTGACCGGCAACGGCGAGATAACCGTACCGCGGAACGGGGCGCAACTACAGTTGCGGGCCATCAACGACGTCGGATTGGTGTCAGATGGCCTGCGCCTCTCTCAAGCGCCGCCGACACCCGTCCCGACCAGCGCCCCGACCGCTACGGCGCTACCGTCGGCCACCCCACGACCAGTGTCTACGGCGACCCGGGCGCCGACCGCGACCACACTGCCGAGCCCCACGCCGGCCGTCGCCGCGACAGCCGTCCCCAGTGCGACGCCCACGCCAGTCGCCACGGCCACGCCCAGGCCGACGGCAACCCTGCTTCCAGTGGCGACCGCCACCCCTCGACCGGCCTCAACGGCGACACCCCGGCCGGCCCCAACAGCGACCCCTCGACCGGCCCCAACGGCGACACCCTGGCCGGCCCCAACGGCGACCCCTCGACCGGCCCCAACGGCGACACCCCGGCCAACGGCGACACCCCGGCCGGCCCCAACAGCGACGCGCCGCCCCACCGCCACGCCCCGGCCAACAGCGACGCCGAAGCCGGCCCCAACGGCGACACCCCGGCCAACAGCGACGCCGAAGCCGACCGCTGTGCCAACCCTGGCCCCCATCGTAGGGGCGCCGCGCGCCGACCCGAACGCATCGGATGAGCGCTTCGGCGTCGATGAAGCGTCCGTGCAGGCCGACCTCGCCGACGCGATCGGCGCGCGCTGGACGCGCATCCCCTTCGGCTGGAACCTCATCCAGCAGAACGGCCCGACCTCGTGGAACCCCTTCGTGCTCGACAAGAACGGCAGTGACAAGGTCATCGACGCCGAGATAGCGCGCGGGCGCTCCATCGCCGGGCTGCTCGTCGGCACACCCGCCTGGGCGCGGCAGAACCCGTCTCAGGGCGATCACTCCGCGCCCGTCAACATCTTCAAGCCCTGGGACGACCCCCAAAATTACTGGGGCGCGTACTGTCGCCGCATCGCCAAGCGCTACGCGGGCCGCATCGACGACTGGGTTATCTGGAACGAGGTCAGCATTCCGCCGAATCCGGACGGCACGCGCGCGCTGTGGACACAGTGGCAGGGCACGCCGGAGCAGTACGCGCGCGTGCTGGAGGTGGCCTATCTGGCCATCCATGACGCCAACCCGCACGCCCGCGTCGTCATGTACGGCGAACCTTACTGGTACGACCACGGCGCGTATCTGACCAACATCTACAACCTGCTGGCCAAAGCCGACCCGACCAACCGATACCACGGTTACTTCGACGTGGCCAATCTCCACCTCTACGTCGGACCGCCCAGCTTCTACCCGATCATCAGCGGGGTGCGCGCCCTGCTCCAGGCCCATGGCTGGGGCGACAAGAAGATCTGGGTCAGCGAGACCAACGTCGAACCCTACGACGACCCCACGCGCCCCCGGCCGCACACGCAGTTCCGCGTGACCATGCAGGCGCAGGCCGCGTTCCTGGTCGACGCCTTCGCGTCCTACATCGCCGCCGGGGCGGATCGCGTCGCAGTCTACCGCATGGCCGACGGGAACGAGCCGGCGCCGCTCGGGATGGTCAACGGCGCCGGCCAACTTCGCCCGGTCGCCCACACGTTCCGCTTCCTGGTCAACCTACTCAAAGGGGCGACGGGCGGCCCGGGGTTCTATACGCCGGGCGACAAGCTCGACGGGAAGTCCGGCGTGTTCAAGATCGTGCTGTCCGAGCCGGGGAAGCGCATCACGGTCCTCTGGAACCAGGACGGCGTCGACGCCACCTACACGCTCCCCGCGCGCGCGGCGCAGGCGACGCGCTACGACAAGTTCGGCCACGCAACAACTGTCATGCCCTCGGGAGGCGCGTATCGCTTCGATCTCCCGGGCGGCCACGACTATACCAACCCGTACGACCAGCGCATCCCGACGGTCGGGGGAGACCCCGTTATCCTCGTGGAGCGCACACCGTAACACGCCGACGCCTGGAGGCGTTCCACATCCCTCGCGCATCGTGCTATCATGTGCACGATGAGTAGCGCATAGAGGGAGACGGACTTGGTCACAGCGACACGTGCGATGACCGCGCTGGTCAACTACGGGCCGGAGGACGGCGCGGTCGAGCTGCGCGATGTGTTGATTCCGAAGCCTGGCCCCGGCGAGGCGCTGCTGCGCGTGCGCGCCGTGGGCGCGTGCGGTAGCGACCTGCACCAGTACCACGGCACGCAGTCGTGGCCCGTCAACTGGCCCGTCACCCTGGGCCATGAGTTCTGCGGCGAGATCGCCGCATTGGGCGCGGGCGTAGACGGGTGGGCGATCGGCGACCGCGTGGCCTGCGAGACGGCGGCGCGCGTGTGCGGCGTGTGCGCGCTCTGCCGCGCCGGCCGCTATAACCTGTGCCCCCACCGCCTGGGCTTCGGCTATGGCGTCGACGGCGCCGCCGCCCGCTACGTCGTGGCGCGCGTGGCCCTGCTCCACCGCATCCCCGACGGCGTGTCGTGGGAGGAGGCGGCGCTGACCGAGCCCTGCTCCGTCGCGGCCAACGCCGTGCTCGAGCAATCGTCGCCGCGCCCCGGCGACACCGCGGTCGTGCTCGGCCCAGGCCCCGTGGGGCTGCTCTGCACGGCCCTGCTCGCCGCGACGCGCCCGAGCCATCTGATCGTGGTGGGGCTGACCAAAGATAGCGCGCGCCTGGAGCTGGCGCGCGCCTACGGGGCCACGCGCGCGGTCGTGTCGGACGCCGAGGACCCGGCCGAGGCCGTGCGCGCCATTGGCGATGGTCTGGGCGCCGACCTCGTGATCGACGCCTCGGGCGTCTCGGCCACGCTGCGCACGGCGATCGAGATCGTGCGCCCCGCCGGGCAGGTCACCAAGGTCGGGTGGGGGCGCGAGCCGCTGGGCTACAGCATCGACCCGCTGGTGCAGAAAGCCGCGACGTTGCGCGGCTCGTTCAGCCACACCTGGGCCACCTGGGAGCGCGTGCTGCGCCTGCTCGGCGACCGCGCGCTCGACGTGCGCCCGCTCGTTACGGCCTACCCGCTCGCGCACTGGCGCGAGGCCTTCGAACGCATGGAGCGCGGCGAGATCGCCAAAGCGGTGCTCATACCATAACGGAGGTTCCATGTCCGGGCGTGTGCAAGACAAAGTGGTCGTCGTCACGGGAGCGGCGCGGGGGATCGGCCGGGGCTGCGCCGAGCTGCTGGCGCGCGAGGGCGCGCGCGTGGTCATCGGTGACGTGCTCGACGGGGAAGGTGAAGACGCGGCGGCCGCGATCCGCGCGGCGGGCGGCGAGGCCCTGTACCAGCGCGCCGACGTCACGGATGAGGGAGCCTGCGCCGCGCTGGCCGCCCGCGCCGTCGGGGCGTACGGCCGGCTCGACGCCCTCGTCAACGTCGCCGGCTGGTTCCCGCGCGCCACGCTCGAGGACACGACGACCGAGCTCTGGGAGAGCATTATGGCGGTCAACCTGCGCGGGCCATTCTACTGCTGCAAGCACGCCGCGCCGCACCTGCGACGCGCGGGGGGTGGGAGCATCGTCAACATCGGCTCGATCAACGGCATCCAGGGCCTGCCCAACCTCGTGGCCTACGCGTCGGCCAAGGGCGGTCTGCTCGCCCTCACGCGCACGCTCGCCGGGGCCTACGCCCACGAGCGCATCCGCGCCAACTACGTCATCCCGGGGTGGGTGCTCTCCGAGGGCGAGATGGCCTTGCACCAGGGCCGCGGCACGACGGCCGAGGAGCTGCGCCGGGCCGGCGAGGCCCTGCCGCTGGGCCGCCACCAGACGCCGGGAGACACCGCCTACGCCGTGCTCTATCTCGTCTCGGACGAGTCGGCGCAGGTCACGGGGACCGTCATGCACATCGACGCCGGCGCCTCGACGCTGCCGATCCAGCCCGGCGCCCCCTACGTCGGCTGACTCCTCAGCCGTCGACGACGCCGATAGTGAGGCCGCGCACGATGTATTTGCGACGTCAGTCGCAGGCCCGTTAGCCCCCGTGCTCGGTGTCGAGCAACTGCTGCAGCTGGCTGTTGGCGCTCTGCGCAGCCAACTTGACGTCCTGGCCCTGGATAGCCGCCGCGATGACGCCGCCGATGATCAGGCGAGCCTTGCCGACCTGTCGCAGCAGCGGCCGGTCGTAGTTGCGGCCCCCGGCCGAGGCGCGGACCGCGGCGAGCCAGTCCTTGGGAAACTTGGCGACGCCGGCCGGCGTGGCGTAGACCGAGGCGCGCGCCGCGGGGACGGCCCCGTTGCCCTGCGCCTGCAGCGTCCGCTCTTTGCTCGTGGCCCACTGGATGAACTGCCACGCGGCGCCCTTATGCGGAGCCGAAGAGGGTATGGAGAGTCCCCACGAGGTCACGCTGTACGGCTCGAACCCCTTGGGGCCGGCCGGAAACGGCGCCACGCCTGTCTTGCCCGCGACCTGCGACTTAGCGGGGTCGAGCAGGTTGGAGTAGATCGAGTCGGCGTCGGTGTAGAGCGCGGCGTCGCCGCGCCCGAAGACGGCCACGGCCTGCGGCCAGGACATGTTCAGGGTCCCGGGCGGGCCGTCGTTGCGCAGCAGGTTGCCGTACAACTGAAAGGCGGCAATGGCCCCGGGCGTGCTGAGCGTCGCCTTGTAGGATTTCTGGTCGTAGAAGTCGCCGCCGTTCTCGTAGAGGTAGCTCGAGAACTGGGTCACGGACGGGGACTGCTGCCCGCGCGCGACAAACCCGTAGATGTTTTTGCCCTTGTTGGTCAGCTTGGCCGCGTCCAGTTGCAGCTGGGCGAGCGTCTTGGGCACGCCCAAGTGGGCGGCCTGGAGCAGGTCTTTGCGGTAGTAGAGCACCTCGTGCTCGACCACGATGGGGATGCCGGTCAGCTGGCCGTTGACCGTTTCCGTGGACAGAGCCGCCTTCTCGAAGTCGCCGTAGTTATAGCTCGACGGCGCCTTCTTCACGTACGGGGTGAGGTTTGTATAGTAGTTATTCTTCGTGAAAAGCCTGGCCTCCTGCAGCGGGCGCTGCATGAAGACATCGATGTTGGAGGCGCCGGAGGCAAACTCGACCGTCAGCTTCTGCGTCAGTTGGTCTTCACCGTAGGATTCGGGCTTCACGATGATGCCCGTTTCCTGCGTGAACTGGGCGAACAAGGGCTTGATAGCGACGGTCCATGGGTGGTTATCCAGCACGACACGGATCGTCGTGCCGGCATAGGGCCTGGTCGGCGCGCTCGCCGCGCGGGACGGTGGGGCGGCGCCGAACCCGGCTACGGCGACGGATGTGAGCGCCAGCGCGGACGCGGCGCGCAGGCGACGACGTGAAACCATGGGCAGTCCTCCCTCTACGTCGAACAAAAGACGATTATACCCCGCACAACCACGGCGTTGCGCTTGCTCGGGGCACAGGCCAGCGTGTAGAGTCATTGTAGGCTTGCCACGCGGCAAACGCAAACGGGCTGCAGCCCACCAGCCCACCCGCCCATACGCGGTTCTATCGTAGTAAACCGTAGTAAGGGATTATCAGAAAACAAAGTAGTCAGTTAAGGCCGTCTGTTATACATTGGACGTATGACGAAGCAGGGAGATGCGGCGATCACAGAGCGGTACGCGCGCGTGGCAGGGACGTTGGACGAACGGGGACGGCGCGCCGTGGCGGCGTCGGAGGCGCTGGCGATCGGATGGGGCGGGATCACGGCCGTCGCGCACGCGACGGAGTTGTCGCGCACAGCGATCCAATTGGGGATCAAGGAACTCAGCGGGACAGTCTCGGTCGCCGCGCCGGGCCGCGTCCGGCGGCCGGGCGGCGGGCGTAAGACGACGGTGGCGAAAGATCCGGACGTGCGGGCAGATCTGGAGCGGTTGGTCGAGCCGACGACGCGTGGCGATCCAGAGTCGCCGTTGCGCTGGACGAGCAAGAGCCTGCGCCGGTTGGCCGCCGAGTTGCGCGCCCAGGGGCATCAGGTCAGCTACCAGTGGGTCGCCGACACGTTGCACGCGGCGCGCTACAGCTTGCAGAGCAACCGCAAGACGCGCGAGGGGGCGAGCCATCCCGACCGCGACGCCCAGTTCGCGCACATCAACGCCGCGGCGGAGGACTACCTGGCGGCGGGCGACCCGGTGATCTCGGTCGACGCCAAGAAGAAAGAACTCGTCGGCGACTTCAAGAACGGCGGCCGAGAGTGGCGGCCCAAAGGGGAACCGGAGGAGGTGCGGGTGTACGATTTCCCGATCCCGGACCTGGGACGGGTCACACCCTACGGGGTCTACGACCTGGCCGCCAATGCGGGCTGGGTCAACGTGGGCATCGATCACGACACTGCGGCGTTCGCGGTCGAGAGCATCCGGCGGTGGTGGTTGGACGCGGGACGGGCGCGCTATCCCCACACACGACGGGTGCTGATCACGGCCGACGGCGGGGGCAGCAACGGGTCGCGCCTGCATCTGTGGAAATGGGAGGTGCAGCGACTGGCCGATGAAACCGGCCTGGAGATCGCCGTGTGCCACTTCCCACCCGGCACGAGCAAATGGAACAAGATTGAGCACCGGCTGTTCTCCTTCATGACGCAGAATTGGCGCGGCACACCGTTGGTCAGTTATGCGGTGATCCTGAGCTTGATTGCCGCGACGACCACCGAGACCGGCCTGACCGTGGAGAGCCGCCTCGACACGCACACGTACCCGACGGGCCTCAAGCCGACGAAGGACGAGATGGCCGCAATTCATCTACAGCCCGCTACGTTCCACGGTGAGTGGAACTACACCATCCTCCCCCGCGCCGCCTAATATGACCACTTTATTTTTTGATAGGTCCTAAGTAGTAAGTTAGGAGGCCGCCGAACGCCATGACCGACGCCCCGTCACACCGCCCCGACCTGCGCCGGCCGCACGTGCAGGTGTCACTCGATCTCATCTCGCTCGACGAGGCCCTGCGCGTCGCCGAGATCGCCGTCGCCGCCGGGGTCGACTGGCTCGAGGCGGGCACGCCGCTGATCCTGGCCGAGGGGCTGCGCGGCGTGCGCGCCCTGCGCGACCGCTTCCCCGCGGTCCCTATCGTGGCCGACCTCAAGACGATGGACGGCGGCTACCTCGAGGTGGAGATGATGGCGCGAGCGGGGGCGAGCTGGTGCGTCGTGATGGGCGTGGCGCACCCGGCCACGGTTCGGGCCTGCGTGGCCGCGGCGCGCGACTACGACATAGGGATCATGGGCGACATCCTGGCCGCGCCGGACAAAGTGGCGACGGCGCGCGCGCTGGAGCGACTGGACGTGGACGTGGTGATCGTGCATACCGGCTTCGACGAACGCGGCGAAGCGCACGGGGCCAGCCCCTGGGACGATCTCGCCGCCGTCGTCTCCGCCGTGTCGCTCCCGGTGCAGGCGGTCGGGGGCCTGCGCCTCGAGGACCTGCCCCGGCTGCCGGCGGCCGGGGCCCCGCTCGTCGTCGTCGGCGCCCCGCTGGTGATCGATCCGGGCGCGTTCAGGGCCAGCGAGACCGACGACGAGCGTCTGGCGCGCGTGCTGCGCGAGGTCGTCCGGGCCGTCAAAGAGGGAGGGAGCGGGCATGAGGGAGGGAGCGGGCATGGACGAAAAGGCTAACGCGATCGCGGCTTTCCCGAAGTGCTACATGGACCAGTTGTGCGTCGAACGCAGCATGTCGCTCTTCGAGTGGATCGAGATGGCCGCGACGCTCCCTGTCGACGGACTCGAGATGTACCCGGGCTTCTTCACCTCGTTCGACGAGGGCTACCTGAGTGGGGTGCGGTCGGCGCTGCGCCGGCACAACCTGCTGATGCCGATGCTGTGCGCCTCGCCCGACTTCACGCAGGTCGCCGCCGCGGACCGTCGCGCCGAGGTCGAGCGCCATAAGAGGATGATCGACCTCGTGGCCTTTTTCGACAGCCCGCCCCCGCGCACCTGCCGCGTGCTCTCGGGCCAGCGCCGGCCCGAGGTCTCCGTGGACGACGGCGTGGCCATGGTCGTGGAGTGCATCGAGACGCTCCTGCCCTATGCGGCAGAGCGAGGGGTGATCCTGGCGCTGGAGAACCACTACAAGGATAACTACTGGACCTACCCCGAGTTCGCGCAGCATCTCCCCGTGTTCCGACGCATCGTGGAGGCCATCGACTCGCCCCATTTCGGCGTCAACTACGACCCGTCCAACGCTATCCTGGCCGGCGAGGACCCGCTGGAGGCGCTCGAGGCGGTCAAGACCCGCGTGGTGAGCATGCACGCGAGCGACCGAGGACTGCTGCCGGGGCGCACGCTGGAGGAGTTGCGCGCACAGGAGGAGGGCGTCGGCTACGCCGCCATCCTGCGCCACGGAGAGGTCGGGACCGGGCTCAACGACTATCCCGCCATCCTGCGCACGCTGCGCGAGGAGGGCTTTCGGGGCTGGATCTCTATCGAGGACGGCATGAACGGCCTCGACGAGATACGCCGCTCCGCCGACTACCTGCGCGCCACCCTGACGGAGCTATGAGACCCATCCGGTGAATAGGCGGCGTCCCGAGCCCGCAGCGCGTCCCGTCCAGCGATGGGCCGGCGGCTCTGTGTTTCACGCGAGGTCGATCGTGAGTGACGGGGCAGGTAGCGATCGCGCGCCTGGCATGCCGACGAGGGCTGTCTCGGTCGTGGAGATTTCCACGACGTGGTCGACCACGCTCCCGGCGCGTACCGCGTGAACGCGTCGGCGTGTTTCCACACCCACCACCCCCTCGGCTCCCAGGGACTCGGCCGCGTCCGCCAGGCGCCGCCGGGCGCGGCGCCAGGCTTCGGACAGATCCACCGTCCTGTCGTTTATCTCGATGTTGCGCGGCCTGAAGTCGGCCCCGATCGTCTGCTGCGCGGCGGTCAGCGTGCTCGAGACATAGAAGGCCACGCAGCCGGTGACGATCGTCACCGGCGTATACCCGCCACGCCACAGGCAGCCGATGTCTTGGGCCGGCATGGCCCCGAGGAACGGCGGGTCGAGGGGCGGGCAACCCGGAACGCGGACCGCCGTGCCGCGCGCGACAGCCTCGATCAGGCTCCGGCCCCACTCGTCCTCGTGGTACGCGATGCGCACGTCGACGACCCCGTGCGCCCCGACGAGGGACGCTTCGGCGCACAGGCGTCGCAGGGCGCGTGCGTGGACATCGGCCAGCGCGCGGGACACCGCCGGCAGTTCACGGCTCGCGACGTTTCCCTTTCCCTTGAACGCGCGCGCCGGCATGCGATAGACACTCGCGCCCACCACGTGCGCGACAGGCTCCACGCGCAGGGTCCGCAGGGCCAATACCTCGGCCACCGCGAGGTTGCTCGTCCAGGCGGGGCCGCCGTTCGCGCCACTCAGGAGCGGCTGGCGCGCCAGCCGCTCCCGTGCGCGCGGCGGTAGGCTCCCCGCACCGAGCTCCTCCTGGCTGAGTGCGGCGCGCCGGCGTTCGTCGGCCACAGGCAGCCCGTTTGCCTCGTTTCTCCGACGAAACCATTGCATACTCGGCCCCTCGCGATACACGTCGTCGTGCGCAATCTACCACGAGTATGCCATGCCAGCGCCAGGGAGTCATGGCGCAGACTTGATATACTGATTTGGTGTCCACGGCGGAGTAGCTCAGTGGCAGAGCAGGGGACTCATAAGCCCTTGGCCGGCAGTTCAAATCTGCCCTCCGCCACCATCGCGCGAGGGATGCGGCCGAGGCTGGCCGCATCCCTCGCCCCGCTTTTACCGCCCTCCTCGCATCCTCCTCGAAAAACATTAACGCAACTCCGATACCCCTCCCTGCCTTGCGCCGCATGCGCGCATGGAACCCTCGCGCGCCGCTCGGCGCGTGATCCAAGAGCTGCGCCCTTACGTATGTTTAGTGAGCAGGATGGAATGACACGAGGAGACGAGCGATGTACGCGCTTGCGGCCAGTGGCGCCGCCGTCCCGGCATATACACCGGGGAGCAACCCGGTATACATACTGGGGGGCAAGAGGGATGGTATACTGGTCCGCAGGATGAAAAGTGCCGACGACTCTTCGGATGGCGCGCTGCTCGACCGCGTTGTAGCTGGCGATACCGCGGCTTTCGAGCTGCTGTACGACCGCCACAGCAAGACTGCCTATGGGCTCGCGCACCGCATACTCAACGAGCCCGGGGTCGCCGAGGATGTCGTGCAGGACGCCTTCCTGACGGTCTGGCGCCAGGCCGAGACCTACGGGCAGGCGCGCGGATCGGTCCGCTCCTGGCTCCTCGCCATCGTGCACCATCGTGCGATCGACTACGTGCGCCGCCGTCACGAGGACCGCCAGCAGCCCCTCGAAGACATGACGCTCCTGCCCGGCGAGACCGACACGTGGGAACAGGCCCGCCAGGGGGTCGAGGGCGGGTACGTGCGCGCGGCCCTCGACTCTCTGCCGCCCGACCAGCAGCGCTCGATCGTGCTGGCCTATTTCGGCGGCTACACGCACGACGAGATCGCGCGTCTGCTCGACGTGCCCCTGGGCACGGTCAAGGGCCGGCTGCGCATCGGCCTACAGAAGATGCGCGGCTATCTGCGCCCGCTGGGCATAGGGATAGAGGAGGTACGGGAATGACGGAGGAGCAATACCACGTCCACGACCTTCTCGCCGCCTATGTCCTCGGCGCCGTCACGCCCGCGGAGGCGGCACTGGTCGAGGAGCACCTCGCCACCTGCGCCCTGTGCCGCGGCCAGGCGGGCGAGTTCAGCCAGATCGAGCGCGCGCTACCGGCCCTGGCCGGCGAGCTTGCGCCCCCTCCGGCCCTCAAGGCGCGCCTGATGTCGATCGTCGAGGCCGAGGCGCGTACGCGCAACGGGCGCACGACGACGGCAGGCGGGATCAACGGGGCTAATGGGGCGAATAAGACCGACGGGGCGGTCGACGCGTCGGATTGGTCGACGCCGGCCAGGCTCACGCCGCTTCCGGTCTCCAGCGCGCGGGCGGCGTCAGGACAAGCGGAGGGGCGGCGGGTGGCCGCGCGGCGACGCGGGATGCTGCTTGGCCCCGTCCTGGCGCTCGCGGCGGCCCTGGCGCTCGTCGCGCTCGGCCTGGGGCTGTGGCGCGCCATCAACGGCGCGCCCCGGCCGACGAGCGTGTACGCCGTCAAAGCCCCGAGAGGGACGAACTACGGCACGCTGGCGTACTATCGCGACGGCCATCGTCTCGTGCTGGATCTCCGCGGACTCAAAAAGACGGACTCCGCTCACGTCTACGAGTTGTGGCTGATCCGCTTGAGCGGGGGCAAGCCCGTGGCCGTCAAGGGCGTGGACGTGTTCCGTGCCCCCGACGGCACGGGGCGCCTGGTCAAAGACGGCCAGGACATCCACGGCTACAACGCCGCCGGGCTCACGGTGGAACAGCGCTTCAGCCCGACCACGCCGACGTTACCCGTCGTCGCGCTCGCCTCGATCGTCCAGCCGGGGTAGGCCCGGATAAGCAGGAGCCGGCGTGCGTCGCGCAACCGCTGCCGCCGCTGGCACGTTATTTGCCTAATAGGGTCGGCGCAGGCAGACTCCCCGATCACGCCGACCCACAGACAACACCCTTACGATTAGGACATAGGTCAAATGGAATACAACACGATTCGAACGGCCGACGAGCGCGAGATGCGCCGCCTCGTGCGGCGAGGCGCGCTCATCATGGCCGAATACGACTGGCGCGCCAGCGGCGTAGCCGAGCTCGAGCAGCGCGGACGCGAGTGGGTGCTGCAAGTCCCCAACACGGTCGCGCTGCGCCGCGCAGCATAGGCAGCCGTCAGCCGTTAGTGATTAGCTGTTAGCCTTTCGACGGCATAGGCGGCGGCCGGGGAGCGCGTCCCAGGCCGCCGCCCTTTTGTCCCCACTTTCACGGTTTGCCAGCAAGCAGCTTCTCAGGCACATACTAACAGTAACGGTTAGGTCGCTAACAGTAGGTCGCTAAAGGCTAAAGGCTACAATGCGCATCGTGGTCATCGGAAGCGGGTTCGGGGGGTTGGCCGCGGCCGTACGCCTGCAGGCGCACGGGCACGCGGTCACTATCGTCGACAAGCGCGACAAGGCGGGCGGCCGCGCCTACGTCTACGCGCAGGACGGCTTCACCTTCGACGGCGGCCCCACCGTCATCACCGCGCCCTGGATGATCCGCGAGCTTTTCGAGCTCGCCGGCCGCGACCCCGCCGACTACGTGCGCCTCGTCCCCGTCGACCCCTTCTACCGCATCTTCTTCGACGACGGCGCCGTCTTCGAGTATTCCGGCGATTCCGAGCGCATGGCCGCGCAGGTCGGCGCGCTGCGCCCCGGCGACGTCGACGGCTACCGCGAGTTCGTGCGCCGCTCCGAGCGTATCTTCGCCAAGGGCTTCACCGAACTGGCCGACCAGCCCTTCCTCTCGCCCTGGGACATGATCAAGATCATGCCCGACATGGCGCGGCTGCAGTCGTACCGCAGCGTCTACGGCTTCGTGTCCCAGTTCGTGCAGGACCCGCGACTGCGCCAGGTGCTCTCCTTCCACCCGCTGCTCGTGGGCGGCAATCCGTTCCAGACCACCAGCATCTACACCCTCATCCACTACCTCGAGCGCGAGTGGGGCGTGTGGTTCGCCATGGGCGGGACCGGCGCGATCGTCGACGCGCTCGTGCGCCTCTTCGAAGAACTCGGCGGGACGGTGCGCCAGGGCGCCGAAGTGGGAGAGATCACGCTGAAACACGGGGGGACGGGGCGAGCCACCGGCGTGCGCCTGCGCGACGGCACGGAGATCCTGGCCGACGCCGTGGTCAGCAACGGCGACGTAGCGCATACGTACCATCAGTTGCTGCCCGCCACGGCGCGCCGCTCGATCGAGGCCCGCCGCCTGCCGCACATGCGCTACAGCATGTCGCTCGTCGTCATCTATTTCGGGACCGATCGGCGCTACCGCGACGACGGCCTGCTGGCGCACCACAACATCATCCTGGGGCCGCGCTACGGCGAGCTGCTGCACGATATCTTCACGCGCAAAGAGTTGGCCGACGACTTCTCGCTCTACCTGCACATGCCCACGATCACCGACCCGAGCCTGGCCCCGCCAGGCTGCGAGAGCTTCTACGTGCTCGCCCCCGTGCCGCACCTCGGCGGCTCGGCCGACTGGGCCGCGCGGGCCAGACCGTACCGCGACGCCATCATGGGCGCGCTGGAGCGGCGCTTCCTGCCCGACCTCTCGCGGCATATCGTGACCGAGCACATGATCGACCCGCGGCACTTCCGCGATACCCTCAACAGCTACCGTGGCAGCGCCTTCTCGGTCGAGCCGATCCTGACGCAGTCGGCCTACTTGCGCCCACACAATAGGAGCTCCGACGTGCCGAACCTCTACTTCGTCGGCGCGGGCACCCACCCGGGCGCCGGCCTCCCCGGCGTACTCTCCAGCGCCAAGATCGTGGACGGGCTCATCGGCGAGGCCAAGGACGGAGCGCGACCCGGTACGACGGTTCACCGGGCGAGCGCGCTGACCGTGAGCCAGGCTCGGTAACTGTTGTAGCGGTTAGCGCGCGCCCTGGTCGGAGACTCGGCGCTGCTCGACCGGCATCACGGGCGGCGCGACGAGCGCGGGGACGCCGGAGTGCGCCTCCGCCCGCGCGCCCCACCAGCGCGCCGCGCCTTCCACGGCGACGAACGAGATGACGGCGCACACCAGCCCGACGACCACGTCGATGATCCAGTGCTCGCCCATGTAGACGACGGCGAACCACATGGCAGCCGCGTAGACCAGCATCAGCAGGCCCCAACGGCCGAACATCTTGTACAGGTAGAGGGCGCTGAGCACGGGGAAGGCGGCGTGCAGCGAGGGCATCGCCGCGGTCAGGTTGTACTTCACGTTGAAGAGCGAGAAGTAGCGGTGCCCGAAGGCCTTCTGCTGTACGTAGTCGTTGAAGTCGTTAAAGATTTTGTGCAGGGGCGGCGAGATGGCGGCGAAGCGATGGCCCTGGAAGGTGCGGTAGCTGGCCATCCAGGGCGGCACGGCCGGATAGACGATGTAGATGACGAAGGCGAGCGCGGCGAGCGCGAGGAAGGCCGCGGCGAAACGGCGGAACAGCGCGCGGTCGCGCACCCAGATGACGAAGCCGACCAGGAGCGGCTCGGGGAAGTGCAGCCCGTAGATGACGGCGGACAGGATGTCGTACCACTGCCACTGCGGCGCCGAACGGGCGTAGCTAAACCACGGGCGGTTGATCATCTGGCCGTGCCACACGCCCGCCGGGTGATACGCGGTGCGGTGGAGCGCCGCCGGGTGGAACAGGCGCTGCTGGAGCCACTCTTGCGGCAGTTGCCCGTGCAGCAGGGGCCACGTGAGCCAGCGGTCGGCGTCGATCAGGTCGGTCATGTGCGCGGGGAAGCCCGCCCACTGCGCCACCGGCCCTGTCTGTTGCCACAGGACGAGGACGAGCAGGAAGACGCCCCAGTCGCGCAGGAACAGCCAGGGCCGTCCGACGACGACCGCCGCCCCCACCAGGACAGGGATCAGCACGTCGGGGACGAGGCCGACGTGGAGGTACATCAGGGCGGCCGACGCGGCGATGAAGTAGAGGACGACGAGCAGGAGGCGCGGGCGCGAGATGTTGAATCTGCCCTGGTCCCGCCTGTCGATCACGCGCACTCCTGCTCTCTCCTCAGTCGGATATGCCCTCCGACCCTCTTCTACGCCTGGCGTGGGCATCCGTAGAGCCCCCAAATCTACACTAGTGTAATGTTAAAGGCGTGTTAAAGAAAAGGTTGCCGTCATGTTGAGGGATACCCCTCCCCCGCGGCGTCTGTCCACCTCCTCGGCAGCCCCATCTCTCGCGCACGGCGCGCCCGACGAGCAACCCGCGCGGGACGCGGACGTCGTGGGCATGGCCCGGGCTCGCGCGCGCCTTCAATGGATGCGCCTGCCCTTGCAACCCGTGCTGGGCCTACTGGCCGCCGCCCTGATCGTGCGGCTGGCCCTGCTCCCGCTCGCGGAGGGCAACGACTTCCTGGCCTACGACAAGCTGGCGACGCTCAGCCTGCATGGGCGCGACGTCTACGCGCTGGAGCTGTCCCATCACCTGGGCACACTGGCCTGGAGCTACCTGCCGCTACTCCTGCACCTGTTCACGAGCATCCAGTGGTTGGCGGCGCACACCGGCTGGCCATTCAGGGTCCTCGGCAAGCTGCCCACCGTCGCCGCCGACCTGGCCGTCGGCGCGCTCTTGTACCGGGCGCTCCGCCGGCATGGGCGGCCGGAGCGCATCGCCCTAATCGGCATGGCCCTCTATCTCTTCAACCCGCTCGTGCTCTTCAACGGCGCCCTCTGCGGCCGCTTCGACGCCATCGCACTGGCCTTCCTCATGCTGGCCCTGGAAGGCTACCGCACCCGTCTGTTCGCACCCGCGTTCGCCCTCGCGGTCTCCGCCAAAACTTTTCCGCTCTTCCTATTGCCGCCCCTGGCCCTGGGCCACGACCGGCAGTCCCCGCGCCGGCTGGCTCTGGCCTGCGCCCTCCTACCCGTGCTGGCGCTGCCCTACATCATCACCGACCCGCACGGGCTGCTCGCCATCTTCGTGTATCACCGCACCAATCTCGGCCGGCTCTCCTGGTACGACATCCTCAATACCAGCCCGATGTATGTCGCCTCTGAGCAGGCTCTCCGGGTGGCCCGCATCGGCGCCCTCCTCTATCCCCCCCTCGTCTTCCTCCTCGTGCGCGGCTCGCGTTATGTCAAAACGGCGCAGTGCCTGGCGCTCTACCTCGTGCTGAATCAGGTCGTGTACGAGCAATATCTGCTGTGGCCGCTCCCCTTCCTGATCATCGTCGGTCTGTGGGACAAGACGGCGCCCGGACGTCTCGCATTGTGGCTGGTCCTTCTGTCGACGGTCGCGGGGATGCTCGAGAACGAGTTCACGTGGGAGCACCCCGCGTCTCCGCTGCACTACCACCCGGCGCCCACGCCGTGGGTACCGCTCAACGTGGCGCTGACCGTCTCGGCGCTGGCGTTCGTCGTCGTCGCGGAGCGAAGGGCGAGAGTCGAAAGTCGAAAGGTAGTTGCATGAGCCCTGGCAAGGCTGGTAGCCGTGAGCTATCACGCGCCGGCGATGCGCCATTGCGCAGGCCGGGGGCTCTCCAAGAGGTCTTTCGATTTTCAGCCTTCGACGTTCGACTCGTCCTGCTGGTCCTGCTCGCGCTGGCCTATCGCCTGATCTTGCTGCGCACGACCATGGCCGGTGTAGACAGCGACCAGGCGGTGGCCGGGATCATGGCGCGCCATGTGCTGCGGGGCGAGCGCCCGATCTTCTTCTACGGCCAGTCCTACAACGGGGCCCTGGAGGCCTACCTCACCGCCGCCGCGTTCCGCCTGTTCGGGCAGGATGACCTGACACTGCGCCTCGCGCACACCCTCTGCTCCGTCGCGCTCGTGGCGCAGCTCTACGGACTGGCCCGCCGCCTCTACGGCCCGCGGGTTGCCGTGGCCACGGGCCTGTGGCTGGCGGTCCCCGCGCCGATGCTAGTCTGGTGGGGCGCGGCGGCCGGGGCCAGCTACATCGAGGCGGCCGTGCTCGGCGCGGGGCTGTTCCTGGTCGCGACGCGCCGCTGGTGGCTGGGACGGCCGCGGCGGTACGACCTGCCGGCGCTCGGGCTGTTGGCCGGGCTCGGCGTGTGGGTCCACCCTATGATCGCCTACTACCTCGTCGCGCTGGCCGTGGCCGCCCTGCCCCTCGCCTGGCGCGGTCGGGCGCGGCTCCCGCGCGCCCTCGCGCGGCAAGCCCCGCCGGCCATGGCCGCTTTTGTGGTGGGCGCGGCGCCGTGGCTGGACTACGCGCTGCGCCACCGCGGGGCCGGCGTCGCCATGCTGGCGGGCCGCGCCGCGCCCGTGGCGCTCCCCGACGTGCTGTGGCGGCTCCTGACGCAGGCGCTCCCCGTGCTCATCGGCGGCGCGCACCTCGCCGGCCCCGCCGGCCAGTTCGCGCGATACATCGGCGACCACCCCGTGCCGTACGCCCTGTCGCTCGTCGCAATCGCGTACCTCACCGCGCGCTCCATCCTATCCCCGCGCGGCCTGCCGGCCCAGGCGCGCGCGTGGCTGCGCGGCCGCCCTCTCACCGACGCGCCGCTGGCCGCGCTGCTGCTCGCCGTGTTCGCGCTCTACCTGGCCAGCCGCTACAAGTCGCTCGCCTGGACGACGCGCGACCCGCGCTACCTGCTCCCCCTCTACACGTGCGCGCCCTACCTGATGGCGTGCGCCCTTGGCCAGTCGCCAGTCGCCGGTCGCCAGTCGCCGGTAGGTACGGCGAGTCATGCCGGCACGGACGAGCGGACGGGGCCAACGCAGCGCGGTCTGTCGACACATGCTCGCACCTTGCTGGCAGCCGGCGACCGGCGACTGGCGACTGCGGCGCTAGCTATCGCCCTGGCGGTCAACGTCTACGGCGCGGCGCACTACGGGGAGCCGCCGAGCAGCGCGTTCGCGGACGTGAGGCCGCTGGCAAAGATGCTGGTGGCGCGGGGCGACACGGCCGTGTACGGCGACTACTGGGTCGTCTGGCGGCTGGCCTTCGAGAGCGGCGAGCGCCTCACCCCGGTGGTCACGCTCGGCCTGACGGTCGACCACAACCCGCGCGGGGCGCGCTACCCGGCCTACCTGGCGCGGGCGGCCCGCGCGCGCCGCTGGGCCTACATCGTACCGGACCGCTACGTCCCCGCGCTCGTCGCGCGACTACGACGCCACCACGCGCCGTACCGCCGCTGGCGCTGGGGCGACTCCAGCCTCTTCTACAACCACTGGAATTGGGGCAGGCCCAACGTGGTCGACGGGCCGGGGCGCCCGCCTAACTGGTTACTCCGTCAGGCCACCCAGCCGCCCAGCGCATAGTAGGCGGTCCAGAAGGCGAGGGCCATGGCCGAGGCGGTGAGCCAGGCCTGGTAGGCGGCAGGACGGCGCAGGAGGAACGCCAGCACGATGAAGGTGGGGAAGACGCTCAGGGCGAAGCGCGACGACGACATGATGGGCAGCCAGTAGTTGTCGGCGATGGCCGGGCTGACCAAGGAGGCGAGCCACACCGCGGCGGCGTAGACGGTGTACGAGGGGCGCACCCGTCGCCACCCTATCACGAGGAGCGGCAGGAAGAGAGCCAGCGTGGTCAGCTCGACGACGATGTGCGCCTGATGGCCCGTTGCGTCGGGCAGATTCCACCGCTGCACCGTGGCGACGATGCCGGCCCAGGGCCAGGACGTTAGCCGGTGCCAGGCCCGCTGCGCCCCCAGGAAATCGAACGGGCTGCCCGTCAGGCGCCACAGCAAGACTAGGTGCGCCGCGACGGCCAGGGGCATCAGCAGCATCGGTAACAGTCGATGGTCGATGGTCGGTAGTCGATAGGAGGAGTGGATCGTACGCGCTCGCCCACGCGGCGGCGGCGCGCTTCCAACCACTCCCCGTCGATCAGCGGCCGTCGATTCACTAGCGACTAGCGACTGTCGACTGTCGACTTTATAGGTGTACCACTCCACCACGTACGGCAGCGCCAGCACGATACCGGACTGGCGCGTCAGGGCGCCGAGCGCGCCGGTTATACCCGCGGCGAGCCAGCGCCGGCGCCGCAGATGCCAGAAGGTGAGCACGGCAAGCAGCGCGTAGAGCGACTCCGTGTAGGGGATGAAGAAAACGATGGCGGTGGGGAAGACGGCCAGCAGCCAGATCGCGCGCGTCGCGACCGCCGCCGGGTGGTCGAGGCTGACCAGCCGGTAGAGGTAGTAGAGGGCGCCCAGGAAGGCCACGTTGGGGATCAGCAGGGCCGCGGTGTCTATGGGCATCCCGGCCAGGGTCAGCAGGCGAATCAGCGCCGGGTAGAGCGGGAAGAACGCCGTCGTCGAGTAGGCCCGATTGGGAAAAAGCTTGTAGGGATAGCCGTGCTCGGCCGTGGCGATAAACCACTGCGCGTCCCACTGCACCCAGCCGCTGTGCGCCGGCTGCTGGCGCGTGGCGTGCGCGACGTAGAGCAGCGGCGCCGCCACCCCGATCAGCATGAACACGAGGCGCGTGGCCAGGAACGGCCACAGGGCGGCCCGGGCAGCCTCTACATCGACCAACACCCCGACGTTCAAGCCGCGTCGCGGTCGTGGAAGCGGGAGCGCGTCAACCGGCTCCGCGACGGGTTCGACAAGCGGATCGGTGGTTAGCATACTCCATCCAGTGTACTGCCTCGACACCATCACTCCCGTCCTACCAAAAGACGACATACCGTCCTTGGTGTCGCCCGATAGGGCCTATCTGCCGCATTGTTTTGGATGTGTTTCGCTCGGGTTAAAAGGCAGTTCCCCCTCGCCCGCGCACGGGAGAGGCCGGCCAGACCGTCGGCGGAGCCGAGGGGCTGGTCCGCAGCGACGCGCGGGTCGGGGGGTAAGGGCGAGCCCCCACTCGAACGAAACACACCCCATTGTTTTATCATGTGGGGAAGGAGCACGCATGCCCCGTAAGTTACGTGAACTGCGAGCCGACCTGCACCGGGCGGGTTTCGACGTCGACCATCAAACAGGAAGCCATGAAGTGTGGAGGCATCCGCTCCTCCCGGGTGTCAGCGCCAACCTGGCAGGGAAGGACGGTGCGGATGCAAAACCCTACCAGGAGGGCCAGGTACGCAGGGCTCTCGAGGCATTAGTAGAGGCGCGGAAGGAACAGCACTAGTGACGGAAAAACTACGCTATTCAATGGTCATCCAGTGGTCGGACGAAGACCGGGCGTACTTGGTGACTCTACCGGAATGGGATGATCGAGTGTTCAATCCGGTCACACATGGGTATACCTATGAGGAGGCGCTAAAAAGCGGCGAGCAGGCACTGGAGGCGCTTGTCGCTTCCGCGCGCCAGCATCAGGAAATTCTTCCAAAACCACTCGTCTTTGCCAGGACATGACGCGTACCCGTCATGCGGAAAGCGTTGGTGAACGCGTCATATCGGGTGGTGTGGGAGCAATCATGGCGTGCGGCATAGCACCGTCAAACCCGGCCGGCGCCAGGCCACGGTGTAGCGGCGAGCGAGGGCCGCGCGCATACGCCGATCGCCGGGGGGCTGCGAGACCGCCTGCACCGGGATGACGCAGACAGGCTCGCCGCGCTCGACCGCGGCCAGGGCGGACGTGTAGGCGCCGGGGATCGTGCCCAGGGGTCGGCGCCACAGGTAGCGCGTTACGCTGGGGCGGCCGGCCAGGTAGTGCAGCGGCGCCGCGGCGTAGGCGACGAAGAACGCCTCCCCTACGGGCACGCGCCGGCGCAGGAAGGCGACCAACTCGGCCTGGCGCGCGTAGACAGGCCAACCGTATAGGCGCTGCGAGACCGCGACCGGCGAGCCGCCCAGGTAGTACGGGGCGTCCACGCGCGCGGTCATCAGAGAGAGGGCGAGCGGGACGATGAGCAGCGGCGCTGTCCAGGGCAGGCGACGCGCCACTCCGATGCCCATGGCGAAGCCTGCGCCGGCCAGCACGCACAGGGGCGGCAGCAACTGCACGAAGTAGTGGCGGTTGTAGAGGCCCCCCAGCGTCACACCGAACGCGGCGGCGGCGAGCCACGGCAGCGGCAGCAGGGTCCAAAGTCGATGGCCGATGGCCGATGGCCGATCGTCGTTTCCCGAGGGCCGGCGGTCAAAGGAGGGCGCCAGGAGAGCGACGACGGCCGCGAGCGCCAGTACAACTAGGGCGGCGTCCTCACTCCAGAACCACCCGAATCCGGTCATGGCGTTGCCCCATGTGTTGGCAGAGGCGTCGAACGAGCGGTAGCGCAGATTGTCGAGCACGACGGCGTCGAGGTACGCGCGCCAGCCCGTCGCGGCGCCCCACAGGGCCGAGAGGGCCAGCGCGGCCAGCACGCCCGCCAGCGCGGGCCGGAGGCGGCGCAGACCCTTTAGGGTCCGTCCCTGCCCCGGTCCTCCAGGGCCAGGCTCTCCAATAGGCGCGCACAGGAGGACGACGACGGCGCCGTCGACGGCCGACTGCTTGACCAGCAAGGCCCCGCCGGCCGCGAGGCCGGCCAGGAAAAGATAGCGCGCCGAGTGGTTGCTATGCCGGGCGCGCAGGAGCAAGGCGACGGCCGCAGCGGCCGGCAGCGTCGCCAGCAGCTCGCCGTTGACGATGAAGCCTTCGATCTGCGGGCCGGAGGAGGCGAGGGCATAGAACGCGGCGGCGCACAGCCCCGCCACCCTCCCATACAGGCGCGACGCCACGTAGGCGAGCAGCAGCAGGCTCGACACGGCGTATACCGCGCCGCACAGGCGTAGGCCCGCTGTGCCGGGAGCGACCGCGTCGAACAGCCGAAACAGAACGATCAGCCCCTGCGGACGGTCGACCCAGGCGTCGCCGTAGAGCCCTCCTCCCGCCGCCCACAGCCGTGCGACATAGGCGTACCCGCCCTCGTCATTGGTCAGCGGGACGTTCAGGAACGGCGCCCGGCACAGGATGGACAGCGCGACGCAGCAGGTCAGGCCACCCGCATAGCCCCAACGCCGCTCGAACCCTTGAACCGTTGTCATCGGCGCCGACGCCCTACAGACCGCGCCGGCGCGCCGGCCCCATAAGCGGCGCCACGGGTGCGCGCCGCGCCGGGAGCGTCATGACACGACGCCTCGCTCCCGTGTGGACACCGGCATGGGTCGACCCGCTCAATCGGCGCCGCCCCGCGCGGGCAGTTCGCCGCCTCTCGACGAGCGGAGAGGGCGGGCGATGGCGGCTACCACCGGCCGGGGCCGGGCGCGCCCGGCCCCGGCGCGCCGAGCGACGACGCGGGCGATAATCCGCTGTACCCCGGATGTCCTGCCCTCGCGCAGGTCGTCGATGAGGGGCCAGAGGCACAGGATAGAGAGCGGCAGGTAGAAATAGACGAACAGGCTGCGCCAGGCGAAGACGAGGGGCACGAGCGCGAGCGCGAGGCCGGCTCCAGGGTGGCGGCGGCAGATGCGCGCGTACACGGCCAGGCAGACAAGCAGGGCAACCCCTTCCATCGCCGTATACACGGGCCGCGGCCACAGCGGGAGCCATCCGCCCTGCACTAGCACGATGAGGCCCTGCCCACCGTAGTACATCGGGTCGCGCACCGGCCCCAACACCCCGGTGAGCCAGGCGGCCGGTGATTGCGCGAAGAACGGGGCGTTCGTGGCCACGAAGACGGCGACCATGACGCCGACGCGGCGCGCCACGTCCCGCCAGCCGCCGACCCGCAGGATCAGGACGGCGTAGAACAGGGCGAAAAACCAGGCATCCTGGCGGGTGGTCACGGCCAGCCCCATCAGCACGGCCGAGGACCACGGTCGTCGCCACGTCATCCAGGCGGCCAGCGTCAGGAGCACGACGAGGCCTTCGGAGTAGCCGTGGATCGCGTAATCCCACGTGATAACGTTGGAGAGGGCGATCGGTAAAAGCCAGGGGCGCAGCTGCGGCGGCGCGCGCCACGCCAGCAGCAGGTACGCCGCGGCGAGGCAGGCGATATAGAAGACGCTCATCTCACGCCAGCCCAGCGCGTAAAACAGGGCCGGCAGCAGGAAGGAGCCCGCGGGGTAGCTGACGTAGCTCTCGAACTCCGCCGGGTGCTGCACGTGTCCCGCTTGCGCCACCCCGAACAGAACACGCTCGAGGTCGTGCCGCGGGTAATCGACGCCCGCGAACGCGCCGGCCTCCAGCGGCGTGGTGAAGCGGCCGTCCATGTGCAGGCGTGTGAAGCAGTCGCCCAGCGAGAAGTCGGTATACGGATTGTGGCCGTGCACGAACAGGTCGGTGGAGCAGTCGGTCATGGCGATGGCGTCGTTCCAATAGTACTCTACGCGAGTGAGCGTGGCGGGATAGCGTGCGATGTCGGCGATGCTGTAGGACGAGGCCCACAGCGTCCAGGCCAGGCCAGCGACCACCAGGATGCGGCCGTGGGGCAGCAGGGCGCGCAGCGGGCGCGGCGCGGTGGAGCGGCAGGCCACGAACAGCAGGGTCAGGGCGGCGCCGAGGGACGCCAGCACGACTACGCTGTAGATGCGCCCGTAGAGCTCGATACCCAGGTAGCGCAGCATCGTCAACAGGTTGAAGAGCGCCAGCGCGCCCAGGTAGCAGGCCAGGCGCAGGGCAGCCTCCGGCTCCTGGAGGGGCGCGAGCCGCTCCAGGAGCGCGCCGAGGCGGGCCGACCCGGCCCGGAGCGCGGAGATATGGGCGGGGGCGGGGAGGCGCTGTTGCGTGTGCCTGTGCTGCTGTCTCACAAGGGCTAGTGTACCTCAGGGGCTACAAAGCTATCGGCCGTCAGCCGCCGGCCGTCATCGGCTAGCCCGCTCCTGTCTTATCTACTGGCAGCGCAGCGAGAGACAGCGATCCCAGTGGATACGCTCACCCCTCGCGCATGTTACCCTTACGCGTAGACGAAGAATAGAGGATCGAGGAATGGCAGAGATAGCGCGCCCGGGGAAAGCTCCACGCCGCCTCGCCGCGCGCGCGGCGCACCCGGCGATCGTCGGGACCTTGCTCTTCCTGACCGTCCTCGCGGGCTACCTGCTGTCGTACAACGTCGACAAGCCGACCCATAACGCCGACTGGTACATCCGCTACCAAGTGGCGTGCTCGATCGTCGAGCGCAACGCCTTCTTCATCAATCCCTACGACGCCAGCGAGCGCTCCGGCCCGGGGGCCGACGGGCACGCGTACGCGCAGTACACGCTCGGCCAGACCAGCGCGATGATCCCGCTCTACCTGCTCGGGCGCGCGCTCGCCGGGGTCGCGCACACGAACTGCGACCAGCGCACCGCCAATACGATCGTCTTCCTGACCTGCAAGTCGCTCGACATCATCCTGGGCGCGCTCCTGGCCATCCTGTTCTACGCCACCGCGCGCCTGCTGGCCTACCCGCGCTGCGTCGCGCTCGCGCTGACCCTCCTGCTCGCCTTCGGCGCCCCGCTCTGGCCCGATGTGCTCTCCAACGAGGAGCACACCATGGAGAGCTTGTTCCTCCTGGCCGCCGCCTACGCCGCGCTGCGCTATACGCTTTCGGCAGTCGATAGTCGACAGTCGACGGCGAAACGGGGGGCGAAAGAGCGGCGGCTGTGGCTCGTGGCGATGGGGCTGGCCGCGGGGCTCGTCTTCGTCACGCGCGTCGCGGGCCTGATCGCCATACCCATCTTCGCCGTCTACCTCCTTGCGCTGCACGCGAGCCGAGTCGATGGTCGATGGTCGATGGTCGATAGTGAGGCGGCGACCGAGGGTGAGCGGCGACGGCGCGGGCGCACGCTTGCCCAGCGAACCTACTATCGACTATCGACTATCGACTATCGACTATTTGGACGCGATCTCGCGCTCTACAGCGCCGGCGTGGCGCCCTCGTTGCTCATCAACATGGCCTACAACCTGGTCCGCTGGGGTCGCCCGCTGCAGACCGGGCCGAAGCCCGACCACACGCTCGGCTACCCGCCCTGGCTGGGGCTGCCCAACCTGCTGGTCAGCCCCGGCAAGGGCCTGCTCTGGTACGCCCCCGCCCTCCTCTTGCTGGCCCTGGCCGCCCGCCCCTTCCGGCGCCGCCTCCCCCTGCCCGCGCTCCTGTGCGCCCTCATCTGCGGCGTGTACCTGCTGTTCTACAGCAACGTGAACTACTGGCACGGCGACCCGGCCTGGGGTCCGCGCTACCTCTACGCGACGCTGCCCTACCTGATCCTGCCGCTCGGCGAGGTGTTCGCGCGCTGGCGGGGCTACCGGCGGCCCGTGCGCGGCCTGCTCGTCGGGGCGCTGGCCCTCTCCTTCCTCGTGCAGTTCTCCGCCGTCTCGGTCAGCTACTGGCGGCACTGGTACTACATCTACGGCTACCACTACGACCAGGTGGAGAACCACGGCTGGGGCTCGAACCTGCACTACTGGTGGTCGCCCGAGCAGTCGCCCATCCTGATCTCGCTGGAAGGCATCGCCGACATCACGCAGAAATATGTCGACGGGGCGCCCCTGCTGGAGCATCAGGCCGGCCAGCGGCTCTCCGATCCCCGCGAGTCGAGCATCTATCAGGCGCACGGTCAGGCCGCCGTCTATCTCACGGACCTGGATAAGCTGCGCGACATGGCCAACTGGAACACCTTCACTCCCTGGTGGGCGCACGTCTACCCCTGGTGGGACCTGCGGACCGTTGTCCGCCTCGCCCTTGCCCTTGTCGCCGTGTTCCTGCTGAGCGGTGGCCTCCTATTGACCATCCTGGCCCTCGCAGAGCGCCCCCTCCGCGCCCCGCCGCCCGCTCCCCGCGACGGGCGCGGGACGCCGCCCGGTCAGAGGGGGACGAACGGCAATGGACGCGGGCATATACCCCTGGGGGGGCTTCAACTCGCGGGCCTGGACATCGCGGGGGACCCTGCTCCCGCGCCCGCGCCCGCGCCCATCGGGAGCGCCGCGCGCGGGCCTGCTACATTGACGGTCGCCGCGCCCCCCTCCCTCCAGCTCGCACCGCCGGTCTCGCGCCAGGCCGCGCGCCCCGCGACGGGCCTGCTACCCCTGGGGCTCGCGGCGCTGGTCGCGGCCCTCGTCTACGGCGGTATCGCCGATATCGCCGCGCTAGGAGCCCCGCGCGCCACAGCGTCGCTCGTCCACGTGGTGGGCATGAACGCGACCGTGAGCGACGGCGCCTGGACCTATCGCGTCCTCGCGGCGACCAGCGTGCCGGGCCTGCCGGGCGGGCTCGAGGCGCCGATCGACGAGACCCATCACTACGTCGTGCTGCGGCTGCGCCTCTACAACGGCCTGAGCCGGCCGCGCGGCGTCTACCCGGATTGGTTCGACCTGACCGACTCGGCAGGGCTGCGCTACCAATACATGGACGCCGTGAGCGCCGGGATGGCCGAGCTCTCGCACCAGGCCCCCGTTCGCGCCGCGGTCCCCGCGCATAGCTCCGTCGACACCACGCTGGTCTACCAGGTGCGCAACGCCACGCCCGACCGCGACCTCGCGCTGCTCGGCCCCGGGATCACACTAGTCCGGCTAGGCGCGTCCTGACGAGCGGGTAATCCGGCAATATAGCTTGACGACGACGCGTAAAATGGTTCGCCTTGCGTCAAAGCATGCGCGAACGGGTGTAAACTGAGAGTAGGAACAAGTTCTATTCCCTGCATCCATGATCAAGGAGGATTAAGCGCATGGCGGGACAACGCTATGACGTGGTGGTGGTCGGCGCCGGCATCGTCGGGCTGGCGACGGCGATGGAGATGCTCAAGAGGCGCCCGAACCTCAAACTCGCGGTCATCGACAAAGAGACCGATGTGTCCAAGCACCAGACGGGGCACAACAGCGGCGTGATCCACAGCGGGATTTACTACGCGCCCGGTTCGCTCAAGGCGACGCTATGCGTCCAGGGTGTCAAGCAATTGGTGCGGTTCTGCGACGAGCGCGACATCCCCTATGACCTGTGCGGCAAGGTCATCGTGGCCACCCAGGAGAAAGAGCTCCCGGGGCTACAGAAGCTCTACGAGCGCGGCGTCGCCAACGGTGTCCCCGGCGTCGAGATCATCGGCCCCGAGCGCCTGCGGGAACTAGAGCCACACGTTCGCGGCATCAAGGCCATCTACTCGCCCAAGACCGGCATCGTCGACTATGTCAAAGTGGCGCGGGCGTACGCCGACGAGGTCCGCGGCATGGGCGGCGACATCTTGCTCGGCCGCGAGGTCACCAACGTCGACCGCCGCGCCGGCGCCGTCACCGTGGAAACGACGGGGGGCGAGGTGCAGGGGGACTACCTCATCTCCTGCGCCGGCCTGTTCGCCGATCGCATCGCGCGCATGACCGGCGCCCCGCGCGCGCCGCAGATCGTGCCCTTCCGCGGCGACTACTACGAGTTGGTCCCCGCGAAGCGCCACCTGATCAACAACCTGATCTACCCGGTACCGGACCCCGAGTTCCCCTTTCTGGGCGTGCATTTCACGCGGCACATCAACGGCGACCGCTCGCTCGGCCCCAACGCTGTGCTGGCCTTCGCGCGCGAGGGCTACAAGAAGCTCGACATCAAGCCGAAGGAGCTCGGCGAGGCCCTGTCGTACGGCGGCTTCCAGAAGATGGCCGTGATGTACTGGAAGATGGGCCTCGGCGAGTACTGGCGCGACTTCAACAAGCAGGCCTTCGTCAAGGCGCTGCAGGCCTACGTCCCCGAGATCCAGCCCGAGGACTGCCACCCGGGCCCCGCCGGCGTGCGCGCACAGGCTATTCAGGCCAACGGCAAGATGGTCGACGACTTCGTCTTCGCCACCGGCGACCGCGTGATGCACGTGCGCAACGCGCCATCCCCCGCGGCCACGGCCTCGATCGCCATCGGCGGCGAGATCGTGAACAAGGCGGAGGGGTTGTTCGACCTCGCACCCGCGCGGCAACCCGCCGCGGTTTAGAGCAAGGAGCCCGCGACCGCGGACGCTCCTCGTTTTTGTGGAACGCGGCTTGCGACTGAAGTTACAGGCGTCATCGCACTTCTCCACTATTTCGGGGCGCATCTGCGGTCCCGCGGTCCGCAGGCTCCTTATGTAGCATTTCGATGTAGAATAAAGATATGTGCGTCTAGCAAAGGCGCTATTCAGCATGCACACCCTGTCCCCGAAGGAGGCGACACCGCGTCATGGAGGGCCTTGACCTGTTCCACGGGCCGAACGCGGGCTATGCGCTCGACTTGTACGACCATTACCTGCGCGACCGTGAATCCGTCGACCCGCAGACGCGCGCGCTCTTCGATTTCATCCCGCTGACGGCCGCGACGATGCCCCCGCCGGGCGCGAACGGAACCAATGGCGCGACAACTACCCCGCTGGCGGCCTCAAACGGTAGGATCGCGGCGCCGGCCGCCCCCGTGAACGGCGCCGCACCCGTCGGCGCGAACGGCGCCGCACCCGTCGGCGCGAACGGGACGATCGATCTGGCGGCGATCAGTAATATCGCGCGGCTGGCCCGCAACATCCGCGGCCGTGGGCACCTCGCCGCGCGCATCGATCCGCTCGGCAGCGAGCCGCAGGGCAACCCCGGACTGAACCCCGAGTCCTACAACCTGACCCCCGAGGACCTTGCCGCGCTCCCCGCCGAGGTGGTAGGCGGCCCGGCGGCGCGGGGCGCGGCCAACGCGCGTGAGGCCATCGACGCATTGCGCGCCATCTACGAGGGCGCCAGCGGCTACGACTACAGCCACGTCCACGATCCCAAGGAGCGCTCGTGGCTGCGCGAGGCCGTGGAGTCGGGCCACGACCGCGCCGCCCTCTCGCCGGACGAGCAGCGGGCGATCTTGGACCGCCTTACGCGCGTGGAGGCGCTCGAGCGATTCCTGCACCAGACCTACCGCGACCAGAAACGCTTCTCCATCGAAGGTACCGACGCCTTGATACCGATGCTCGACGACATCGTCCGCGCGGCCGCGGGCGTGGGGACGCGCGAGATCGTGATCGGCATGGCCCACCGCGGCCGCCTCAATGTGCTCGCCCATATCCTGGGCAAGCCATACACGCAGATGCTCGCGCAGTTCCGCGACTCGGCGGCGGCCGGCCCGGCCGGTGACCCTGCCGCGGGGGCCAACATTGGTTACTCCGGCGACGTGAAATACCACCTCGGGGCCACCGGCGCGGTGCAGGAGATGACGCTCACCCTGGCCTCGAATCCCAGCCACCTCGAGTTCGTCGACCCGGTTATCGAGGGTATGGCGCGCGCCGTTCAGGACCACCGCGACCACCCCGGCGCGCCTACGACCGACGAGAATAGGGCGTTGCCGCTCATGATCCACGGTGACGCGGCCTTCCCTGGCGAAGGCATCGTCGCCGAAACGCTCAACCTCTCGCGGCTCGAAGGCTACCGCACCGGCGGCGCTATCCACGTGATCCTGAACAACCAGCTCGGCTTCACCACCGAGCCGTCGTCGAGCCGATCCACCCTCTACGCCAGCGACCTCGCCAAGGGCTTCGAGATTCCGATCGTGCACGTCAATGCGGACGACCCCGCCGCGTGCGTGGGCGCGGCCCGGCTGGCTTACGCCTACCGCGAACGCTTCCACAAGGACGTGTTGATCGACCTCGTGGGCTACCGCCGCTACGGGCACAACGAGGGCGATGAGCCGGCCTACACGCAGCCGCTGCTCTACGAGCAGATCGCCAAGCACCCGACGGTGCGCGCCCTGTGGGCGCAACGCCTCGACCGAGAGGGCATCCTGAGCCTTGCCGAGTCGACCCGGCTGCTCGACGAGGCCATCGCCGGCCTCAAGGAAATCAACCGTGGGCTCGCCGAGCCTACGCCGGCCGGCGACTCTTCCACGTCGCGCACGGAGGGGGCCACGGCGGACGAGCCGCCCGCGCTCGCGACGGCCGTGCCCTACGACAAGCTCGCGGCCTACAACGAGGGGCTGCTGAGCTTCCCCCGGGGCTTCGCTCCGCACCCGCGCCTGGCGCGCCAGCTGGAGCGTCGTCGCGCCGCCCTCGGCCCGGACGGGGCCATCGACTGGGCGCAGGCCGAGATGCTGGCTTTCGCCGCTATCCTGGCCGACGGCACGCCAATCCGTCTCACCGGGCAGGATACCGAGCGCGGCACCTTTAGCCAGCGCCACCTCGTGCTGCACGACGTTTCGACGGGCGCGGCCTACCTGCCCCTGCAGCACCTCCCCGAGTCGCGCGCCGCGCTCGCCGTCTACAACAGCCCGCTCTCGGAGGCCGGCGCGCTCGGCTTCGAGTACGGCTACAGCATCCACGCGCCGGAGGCGCTCGTGGTGTGGGAGGCGCAATACGGCGACTTCGCGAACACGGCGCAGGTGATCGTCGACCAGTTTATCGTGGCCGCGCGCGCCAAGTGGCGCCAGTACCCCTCGCTCGTGCTGCTACTGCCGCACGGCTACGAGGGCCAGGGACCCGAGCACTCCAGCGCGCGCCTGGAGCGCTATCTGCAGCTCGCCGCCAACGACAACATCTTCGTGGCCAATCCGACGACCGCGGCGCAGTACTTCCACCTGCTGCGCCGCCACGCCGCCCTGCTGCGGACGGACCCGCGCCCGCTCGTGGTGATGACGCCGAAGAGCCTCCTGCGCCACGCCCGCGCCGCCTCGCGCGCCGCGGACCTGGCGGAGGGCCTTTTTCACACGGTCCTCGACGACCCGGACATCGGCGACGGGCGGCGCGCCGATGTGACGCGGCTCGTCCTGTGCAGCGGCAAGGTGTACGTCGACCTCCTCGGCAGCCCCGAGCGGGCCGCGGCCGCCGCGGTGGCGATCGCACGGGTCGAGCAACTCTACCCATTCCCGCACGACGAGATCGACGCGACGCTCGCCTCGTACCCGAATCTGCGCGAGGTGGTGTGGCTGCAAGAGGAGCCGCAGAACATGGGCGCGTGGACCTTCGTGGCCTTGCGTCTGGGCGCGCTCGCCGCGGAGCGCGGCGTCGCGCTCTCCTACATCGGCCGCTCCGAGCGCGCCAGCCCGGCCGTGGGCTCGTCGCGGCGCTCCGCGGCCGAGCAGAATAAGATCGTGACGGATGCCTTCGCGGGCGTGCGCACGTTAGCACTCAGTAGCCAGTAGTCGGTGAACGAGATTGTTGGCTATCACGCTACAATCCCGATGGGTGTGCCTTCTGACAACTGACTACTGACTACTGATTACTGATTACTAGGGAGAAGGCATGGCGGTTGAGATAAAGGTGCCCCACTTCGGGGAGTCGGTGACCGAGGCGGTGGTCGGTCGCTGGCTGAAGAGAGAGGGCGACGCGGTCGCTCCGGACGAGCCCGTGGTCGAGCTGGAGACCGATAAAGTGGCCGTCGAGGTAATCGCGGAGCAGGGCGGCGTGCTCCAGCACATCGCGCAAGCCGAGGGCGCGACGGTCAACGTGGGCGACGTGTTGGCCACACTCGCGGCCGGCGATGGGGCGAACACCGGGACCACGGCCGGCGATGGGGCGACGGCGCCCGCCGCGGCGACGCTTGTCGCCCCATCGGTCGCGTCGCCGCGGGTCCAAGGCGGCAACGGCGCGAGCTCACCTCCCGGCGCGTCCCCCGGTACGGTCGATGACGCGCAGGCCACGCCCGTGGCCCGGCGCCACGCCGCGGAGCGGGGCGTCGATCTGGCGCACGTCGGCGGGACCGGTCCGAGTGGCCGCGTGACCAAGGACGACGTGGACACCTATCTCAATCGCGGCGTGGACGCGCAGCCCGCCCGCGAGACCCCGCCGGCCACGGTACAGAGCGCGCCCGTTCAACCCGTTTTGCCCCCGCACGCTGCTCCCGCCGTGCCTGCCGTTTCGCCCGCGGGCGCGCAGCCGCCGGCTGCGCTGGCCAACCTGTTCGGGGCGGCCGAGCGCGAGGAGCGCGTGCGCATGTCGCGCCGCCGTCAAACCATCGCCCGCCGGCTCGTGGAGGCGCAGCACACCGCAGCCATGCTCACCACCTTCAATGAGATCGACTTGAGCGCGATGATGGATGTGCGCAAGCGCCGCCGCGACTCCTTCAAAGAACGCCACGGCGTCGGACTTGGCTTCATGTCGTTCTTCACCAAGGCGGCGGTGGGCGCGCTCAAGGCCTTCCCGCGGCTCAACGCCGAGATCCAGGGCGACGAGATCGTGCTCAAGCGACACTACGACATCGGCGTCGCGGTGGGCGCCGAGGAAGGGCTGGTGGTCCCGGTGCTGCGCGACGCCGACCGCAAGAGCTTCGCCGAGATCGAGCGCGAGATCGCCGAGATGGCGGGGCGCGCGCGCGAGAACAAGCTGACCCTGGCCGAGCTGACCGGCGGCACCTTCACCATCACCAACGGCGGCGTCTTCGGCTCGCTGCTCTCCACGCCCATCATTAACGCGCCCGAAGTCGGCATCCTAGGCATGCACAAGATCGAGGAGCGCCCGATCGCTCTGAAGGGCGAGGTGGTGATCCGGCCGATGATGTACCTCGCGCTCTCGTACGACCACCGGATCGTGGACGGGAGCGAGGCCGTGCGATTCTTGGTGCGCATCAAAGAACTTGTCGAAGACCCCGAGACGCTGTTGCTCGAGGGATAGGTAGGGTATAGACAGCATGACCATCACATCCCGCACCACGCGTACCGCCCGCGCCGCCCGCCCCACCGAACCACTCGTGCCGGAAGGGCTGCCCGAGTGGGCCCGCATGGCCTATACGGACATCGCCGCCTCGGCGCGCTCCCTCGGATCGATCGACCTGCTCGACGAGCTGGCGGAGGCGTACCTCTCCCTCGGCGCCCCCGAGGATCGCTGCTGGCCGGCGCGCGCGTATTGGCGCGAACTCGGCGTCTACATGGGCGAGTCGCGGCGTCGCCGCCTCGCCCTCGCCCGCCTCTGGCCCGAGTTCCTGCGCTTCCGGCAAGGCCGTCGCTCGGCTAGTTGCACCGCCATGCGCGCGCTTTTGCTCGCGGGGGGCTTCCCGCGCGGCATAGACGCGGTGCACGCCGCGCGCTGCGAGCATTGTCATATGTTCAGCATCTACCTCTCGGCCTGAGCCCTCTCCATCTCACTATCGCCGGACGCGCTCTATGGCGAGCAGGCGCCCCTGGCATCGGTCTTGCTTTATATCGCCACTATGACGTAGCCCCAGAGAGTGCAGCATCAGATGGAAACAGTTACTACCGGCCTCACACCAGGACCTTGGGAAAGAGGAGGGACATGAGGGAAAGGCGTAAAGAGCCATCCGTATCGGACACGGTGCGGCCGCTACGGAGCGACAGGGGACGCGGGTCGGGGCCGGAGGTGGAGCCGGCGCCGGTCCTACGCCGCGGGCAACGCGGCGAGGAGCGACGCCAGGAGTTGCTGCGCGCGCTGCGCATGGCGGGCGAGCCGATCCTGGGCTCGGACCTGGCGCGGCAGTTCGGGGTTAGCCGCCAGGTCCTGGTGCAAGATATGGCGATTTTACGCGCCGCCGGTTCCGACGTGATCGCGACGCCGCGCGGCTATCTCCTGCGCAATCCGGAGCCGGCTGCGCACCGCGACGTGCTGCGCCTGCAGCACGACCGCGCGGCCCTCGCCGAGGAGATGACCATTTTGGTCGACCTCGGCATCCGCATCCTGGACGACGTGGTCGACCACCCGGTCTTCGGCGCCTTACGCACCGACCTCTATGTTTCGTCGCGCCAGGACGTGCAGGAGTTGATCGAGCGCCTCGAGGCGACCACGTCGCTGCCCCTGCAGGAGCTCACCGGCGGCCGGCACAGCCACACCGTCGAGTCAGCGCGGCCCGATCTGTTGGTCAAGGCGCGCGAGGAACTCAAGCGCCGCGGCTACCTCACGATGCCGGCGTAGCCCCATGATGGATACACGACGCCTCGGGCGTACGGGCCTCGAAGTCTCCCCGCTCTGTCTGGGCGGTAACGTCTTCGGCTGGACCGCGGACGAAGTCTCCTCGCAAGCGATCCTCGACGCCTTTCTCGACGGCGGCGGCAACTTCGTCGACACGGCCGATGTCTATTCGACGTGGGCGCCCGGCCACAAGGGCGGAGAGTCCGAAGAAGTCCTCGGACGCTGGATGAAAGCGCGTGGCAACCGCTCAAGGGTAGTGCTCGCGACCAAGGTGGGCGGACGCATGGGTCCTGGTCCCAACGAGCAGGGGCTCTCACGCCGGCGCATCATGTCGGCGGTGGAGGACTCGCTGCGCCGCCTGCAGACCGACTACATCGACCTCTACCAGGCGCACTTCGACGACCCCGACACCCCCATCGAGGAGACCGTGCAGGCATTCGACGACCTCGTCCACCAGGGCAAGGTGCGCTACCTCGGGGCGTCGAACTACAGCGCATGGCGCCTCACGCGCGCGTTGTGGGAGAGCGACAAGCGCAACCTGGCGCGCTTCGCGTGCCTGCAGCCCTTCTACAACGTGGCTGGCCGCGCGGACTTCGAGCGCGAACTCGAGCCGCTCTGCTGGGACCAGGGCCTCGGCGTGATCCCTTATTCGTCGCTGGCCAGCGGCTTCCTCTCCGGCAAATATCGCGCGGAACAGCCCCTGCCCGAGACCGCGCGCGCCTCCGGCGTGCAGCGGCGCTACATGAACGAGCGCGGCTTCGCCGTCCTCTCCGTCGTCGAAGGGGTGTCTAAAGAGCAGGGCGCCACCATGACGCAGGTCGCGCTGGCTTGGCTGTTGGCCCGTCCGAGCGTGACCGCGCCGATCGTCAGCGCCACCTCTGTCGCGCAACTCCACGAGATCCTCGGGGCGGCCGATCTCACGCTCCCGCCCGATGCCGTCACCGCCCTCGACAAAGCGAGCGATTGGCAAGAAGATAGTGGTAGATAATCTCTTCGTTGAGCGCTGACGCTAATTCAATGGCGACGGAAGCCGGCGGCGACGACGCCGTAGAGCAACCCATACAGCAGAAGAAGCGGCGCGACGGCCAGTAATGCCCCCGCGGCGAGTAGCCCGTAGAGCGTGTCGACGCTGCCCACGAAGTGGCCCAGCGCGGCCGGCACGGTCTGCAAGGCGTCGTCCTGCAGCACCACCACCGGCAGCAGGTATTCGTTCCAGGAGGACACGAAGGCCCACAGAGCGACGACCACGATCGTGGGCGCGACGAGCGGCGCCGCGACGCGCCACAGCACCTGGCGAGGGGCCGCGCCGTCGACCGCCGCCGCCGCCGTCACATCGGCGGGCAGCCCGCGTAGCGCCCACCATAAAAGGAGCACGGCAAACGAGAGCGCGCGCGCCGTCTCCGGCAAGACGAGCCCGAGCGGAGAGGAGAGCAGATGTAGGAGGATCAGCAGCCGGAACAGGGGGATGATCAGGATAGCCTCGGGCTGGAAGAGGCCTAGCGCAAGCAGCGCTATAGCCAGGACGCGCACGGCGCGCCAGCGCGCGCGGGAGAGCGTGAACGCCGCCGGCAGGGCCAGCGCGACCGTGGCAACGGCGACCGTCGCGCCTATGGCCGCGCTGGCGAGAAAAGCGGCGCCGAAGTCGCGCGCCCACACGGCGCCGAGGTTGTCCCATAGCGCCGCCCACAACGTCGCCGCGTCCGACGCCGGGCTCGGCCGCACGGCCAGCACGACCAGCCAGATCAGGGGAAAGAGGGTCAGCGCCGCGAGGAGCCCGGCGGCCGCGGTGGCGACGAGGCGCGCGACGGGCGCCCGCACGCGGCCGCCGGGCCCGACGGCCGTCCGGCGCGTGAACGCACGGGCCATGCCGCCCAACGGATCGCCGTCGTCGCCGGCGCGCTCTTGCCCACGCGCCGCGACGAGCGCGAGCAAGGCCAGCGCCAGCCCGACCACGATCTGCAGCGCGGCCAACGCCGCCGCGGCGCCGACCTGCGGATCGGCCACCCCGAAGGCGCGCCCATACATATCCAGCGTCAGCGTGGTGGTGGCGTAGCCGGGGCCGCCGTTCGTGGTGAGCAGCACCAGGTCCAGGGAGGGGACGGCGCACAGGGCGGTGGCCACGGTGGCCAGCGGCAGCGCGCCGCGCAGCGCGGGCAAGGTGACGTGGCGCAGGCGGGCCAGAGCCCCGGCGCCGTCGACCTGCGCCGCAGCGAGGACCTCGGGACTGATGCCGCGCAACGCGGCCCCGAACACGAGCAGGCTTAGTCCGAAGGAGGCCCAGCAGGCGGGGACCAGCAGCGCGCCCAGGGCCAGCCCCGGGTCGCCGAGGAAGCTGCCCGTGCCCATGAGAGAGGACAGCCCGACGGCGTCCAGGAGGCCGGCGATCGGCCCGGAGAGCGGGTTGTAGAGGAGACGCCAGGCCACGGCGATGACGACGGCCGGCAGCACGAGGGGCACGAGCAGCAGGGCGCGCAGCGGTCCGCGCAGCCGCGCCGGGGTGGCGTCGAGCAGCAGCGCCAGCGCCAGGCCCGCGACGACGGGGACAATCAAGGTGACGGCCAGCCAGGTAGCGCTGTGCGCGAGCTCGTCCACGAAGCCGGGATCGGCCCACAGGGCGGCGTAGTTGCCCAGCCCAACGGGGATCGCCGCGCCGATGCCGTCCCAGCGCACCAGCGAGAGCGCCAGCACGCGGCCGAGCGGCCACAGCACAAAGGTGGCGTAGAGGACCAGGGCCGGCAGCGCATAGGCCAGCGGCGCCGCGCGGCGCGCGAGCGTGAGCGAGCCCGCGCGGGATAGCGCGGCGCGCGGCGTCCAGAATATCGGGTCGCTCGCCATGCGTCACTCCCCCGCGAGGACCAGCCACTCGGCCATGAGGCGATCGAGCTGCTGCTGCGTGGCCGTGTACCTCTCGCCCAGCCGGCCGACCTCCTCGTGGCGCCCCGACTCGCTCTCCTCCTGCAGCTTGCGCGTGCACTCGGCCAGCAGCTCTTCGGCCGCGGCGATCTCCGCCTCCAGCCTGGCCACCCCCTCGGCGCGCTTGCGCTCCTCGCGCAGGCTCTTGCGCTCCTCGCGCAGCCCCGCGCCGGCTCCGCCGGCTCCACCGGCTCCACCGTGGCCGTTCGGCGCGCCGTTGCGCGAGGGCGCGGCGCCTTCGCGCCGCTCCGCCTCCTTCGCGCGGGCCAACTCGCCCTCGCGCGTGACCACGAACTCCTGATAGGTTCCGTCGAACACCCGCAGGCGGCCGGCGCGCACCTCCCAGATCGTCTCGGCCAGCCGGTCGACGAGGTAACGGTCGTGCGAGACGATCAGCAGCGTGCCGCCGAAGAGCTCCAGGCTCTCTTGCAGCACCTCCTGTGCGGGGATGTCCAGGTGGTTGGTCGGCTCGTCGAGCAGCAGCAGGTTCGCGCCGTCGACGGCCAGGATAGCCAGGGCTAACCGGCCGCGCTCGCCGCCGCTGAGCCTCTTGACCCTTTTGAACACATCCTCGCCGCGGAACAGGTACTGCGCCAGGTGATCGCGCGCCTCCGGGATGGTCATGGTCGGGCGGTGCGCCATCAGCTCGTCCATGACGCTGTTCTCCCCGTTGAGGCCGTCGTGCGCCTGGGCGAAATAACCGACCTTGAGGCTGGCCCCCAGGCGCACGTCGCCCGCCAACGGGGCAAGGTCGCCCAGGACGGTGCGCAGAAAGGTCGTCTTGCCCGCGCCGTTCGGGCCGATGAGGGCTGCGCACTCGCCGCGCCGCAGCAAGATGTCGTCTGCCGTGAACAAGGGCTTGTTGGGGTAGCCTACCTCTAGATTGGTGGCGCGCAGCACGAGGTCGCCGCTGCGCCGCGCCGCCTTGAGGCTCATGGACAGGACGGGCCGGGCGGCGGGCGGCTGCAGCGCCCTGATGCGCGCGGCGGCCTCGTCGACGCCCATGGGGTGGACGTTGCCGACACCCGTCTCGGACCAGCTCTTGCCGATGGCCTCGAAGAGGCCCAACTCCTCGATGGCCTTGAGCTCGCGGCTGAGCCGGCGCAGTTTGCCCTTGGCCTGGTCGGTGCGCTGCCCGGCGATGTTGCGCCGGATGTAGTCGAGCTCCTTCTCCAGGCGCTCCTTGTGCTCGGCGAAGAGAGTCTGCTGGCGCTCCCATCGCTCCTGCCTCTGGTGGACGTAGGCGCTGTAGGCGCCGCGGTAGACGTCGAGGTTCGCGCGCCCCATGTCCCAGATGTGGTCGACGGTGCAGTCGAGAAAATAGCGGTCGTGGCTAACCACGAGCAAGGCCCCCGGCCACGCGCGCAACGTCCCCTCCAGCCATTCCACCGCCTCCATGTCGAGGTGGTTGGTAGGCTCGTCGAGGATCAGCAGGTCCGGCGCCTCGAGCAGCAGCCGGGCCAGCAGCACGCGCGTCTTCTGGCCGCCGCTGAGGTGACCGACGGGCAGATCCCACTGCGCTCGCGCGAAGCCCAGGCCCTCCAGCGTGCGACGGAGGCGCGCCTCATAGGTGTAGCCGCCGTCGCGCTCGAAAGCCTCCTGCGCGGCGCCGTAGCGCGCCAACAAGCCGTCGTCGGCGCCGGTCTCCCCGACCGCGACGGCCATGCGCGCCTCCAGGGCGCGCAACTCCTCGCCCCGCGCCCTCAACGGGGCGAAGACGTCGAGCAGCGCGTCGTAGATGGTGTGCTCCTGCTCAGCAAAGACCTCCCGGGCATCCTGGCGCAGGTAGCCGAGGGTGCGGCCGCGGGCGCGGCTAACGCTGCCGGTGGTGGGGGCGACGACGCCGGCCAGGATGCGCAGGAGGGTCGTCTTGCCGATGCCGTTCGGCCCGACCAACCCGATGCGCGCGTCGTCGGGGATGGCCAGGGAGATCCCCTGGAACACGTCGAAGGCGCCGTGCGCGAGACCGAGGTTGCTGGCAGTAAGAATGGACATGCGTCTAGTCCAGCGTGCCCTTGATCCCCGCCGTCAGGCCCGCGCGCCACTCGTTGTGGGCGAGAGCGTTGCGCAGGGCCACGCCGAAGCCGCGGAAGATCGACTCCCAGACGTGGTGGGGATCGACGCCCTGCAAGGAGCGCAGGTGGATAGTGGCGCGCGCGCCCTGGGCCAACCCGTCGAAGAAGGCCACGAGGTCGGCCGAGAGCATATCCTCGACCCTTTCTTTCCGCGCGCCCGGCGTGGAGAGATCGTAGTAGCCGCCGGAGCGGCCTTCGAACGAGATCAAGGCCTGGGCGATGGCCTCGTCTATCGCGCCCATGGCCGAGCCCATGCCGTTGACGCCACCCGGCGTGCGCTCCTCGAGCAGGCGCGCCAGGGCACGCCCCAGGGTCAGGCCGACGTCTTCGGTGATGACGTGCGTCAGGCGATAGCGCTTGTGCGAGAATGTTATGTCGACATTCAGGCACGCTTGCCAGGCGATCGTCTCCAGCATGTGGTCGAAGAAGTTGAGCCCCGTGTCGACCGTGCCCTCGCGGCGTGGCCCGTCATCCAGGCGCGCCTCCACCAGCGACTCGCGCGTCTCGCGGCGCACCGCGATCCGCCCCGGCCCCTCCACCTCGACACGCGTGCCGCCCAGCGGAGCCTTCTCTGTGTCCGTATTCGTCACATTCTCCTCCATTCCACATTCAACATCACGCGGGCCTGCGACGTCAGTCGCAGGGCAAACAAGCGGCCACTGAAGTGCCTCGGCACACGGAAGCGGCTACCCGACGTGATATATCCACGCCGCATGCGAACGCCGCGGAGCGACTTTAGGCCCGTGGTTTGCCATGCGACGTTCAGTCGCAGGCTTCCAAAACGTCATCCAGCGCTGCCTCGAAGCAATCCAGATCCTCGCGCGTGCCGACGCTGACGCGTATCCAGCCGGGCACGCCCAGGTTCTCGCCAGGCCGCACGATGACACCCCGGCGCATCAAGCGTTCCGTGAGCGCCACGGAGTCGCCGCTGGGGCCGGCCCTCAGCAGCACGAAGTTTGTCTCGCTCGAGATCGTCTCCAGTCCGTGGCGGCGCGCGATCTCCATGATGCGCGCGCGGCCGGCGCTGTTCTCGCGCGCGACGTAGGCCACGTGCCCCTCGTCGTCGAGCGCGGCGAGCGCGGCCGCCTGCGCCGCGCTGTTGAGACCGAAGGGCGGCCGGATACGGTCGAGCGCGCCCACCACGTCCTCGTGTGCGAGGGCGTAGCCCGCGCGCAAGCCGGCCAGCCCGTGCGCCTTGGAGAAGGTGCGCAGGGTCACCACGTTGGGGTAGTCGTCGAGCAGGTCGCGCGCGGTGTGGCGCGCCGCGTCGTCCACGTAGTCGTGATAGGCCTCGTCGACGACCAGCAGCGTCCCGGCGGGGATGCGCGCGGCGAAATGGCGCAGGGCGTCGCGGCCGAGGTGCGTCCCCGTCGGGTTGTGCGGGTTGGCGACGAAGACGAGCTTCGTATCGTCCGTGAGCGCGGCGGCCATCGCCTCGAGGTCGTGCGCATAGTCCCGCAGGCCGACGAGGATCGGCGCGCCGCCCGCGGTCGCGACCGCGCTGCGGTGGATCGCGTACGGCGGCGCCGCCATGACCGCCCGGTCGCCGGGCTGGAGGTAGGCCAGGGCCAGGAGCAGGATGATTTCGTCGCTGCCGTTGCCCGGGATGACGTTTGCGCGCCCCAGGCCGTAGAGCGCGGCCAGGCGCTCACGCAGCGCCGTGGCCCCGCCGTCGGGATAGCGATTGCTCTCGACGAGCGCCGCCGAGGCGGCCGCGACAGCGCGCGGCGACGGCCCGAAGGGGTTCTCGTTCGAGGCGAGCTTCACCACGTGGTCCAGACTGTACCGGCGGCGCACCTCGCCGGCCGGGCGGCCCGGCACATAGGGGGACATCGCCACGACGTCGGGGCGCGGCCGTCCGGGCCGCGCCTGCTCATCGCTCATATACGCTACAGCACAGTGATGAAGGTATCATCCGACTCCATGGGCAGCAGGCGCAGCCCCCTGTTGCGCACGTCGGCCTCGATCCCGAGGGTCTCCATCGGGATCACGCCGAGTAAGGCTGGTGTCCCTGCCGGGAGCTCGAGCACATCCAGCGTCGTCGATCGGCCCATCACCGTCAGATCCGCATCCCGGAAGAGGCGCGCCTGTACCACACCGTTCGCGGTACGAATTGACCGCGCGCCGCGCACGCGCAGGCCCAGGCGCGCAACCACGTCGGGCGGCAAACCCAGGTACGTCGCGCCGGTGTCGACGAGCACATCAGGCAGGGTCACAGAGCGGACGGCCCCCTCGTCGATCTCGCCGGCATCGGCGCGCGCCTGGTCGATGGTATTGGTGACGGTCAGCGTCGTGCGCACGCTGCCCATGTTCGCCTCCTCGTCGCGAGATAGAACCGTCATAGCGAGGCCTCCGTTCTTCGATTGAGCCCAAACTCGAACATGTCTACAGTATAGATGTTCGCACCGCTCTCCCTCGATCTCGCGCTATGCGCCGCCCCGATGATCCAGGGTAGCCGGCTTATCGGTCGCGGCCCAATAGGCGGCGAGGTAGCCTTTGGAGCGTAGCTCGCGTAAGTCCCGTCGCACCGCGTCCTCGACGGGGACGCCAGCCTGCCGGCATGCTGCCCCGATCACGGCGAAACCGCGCGCCAGCATACTCCGGCGAGCCCCGACATCTCGCGCGTCGAATGCGGGGGGCGGCAACGGCGTCGCCCCGCGGACGTCGACCCGGGCCAGGGGCTCGTGCGGGCGGACGTCGTCGTAGCGGTCCCCGGCGGCCACCGCGAGCAGGACGAGCCAGTAGAGGCTTTGGTAGGCCTCGAGCACGATGTCGTCGCGAACGTCCCCTCCGTGGCTGTGCGTCCCGGCGACGGCCCCGCGCAACTCGCCCAGTTCGTCGGACACGCGTCTCGCCAGGTAGCCGAGGTCGCCCTCGCGGAGCAGGCGCGACGTCGTGGAGCGGTCGGAGAGCTCGCGCCCACGCAGGTACTCGTAGGCGCCGTAGGCGGCGCGCAAGTCGCGCTCGAGGTCATCACCATCCATGTCAGTATGTAGGATAGCAGGGATGACCTCACCCCGACCCGCGGTGTTAGTGGCGTAGCGTAGGGTCAGGTACAGTATCTAATAGAGGTATGTGCACCTCCTTCCGCTATCCAGGAGGCAAGTCGTGAATAATCCCCGCAATAGCGACCCGTTACGGGGCGGGCCAAACAGCAATGGTAATGGGCCGGGGCCGGGCAATCAACCGCCGCGCCGGCGCATCTCCGGGCGCGTCTGGCTCATCGTGACGGTCGTCGTCGTCCTTCTATATTTGCCCTATTATCTCTCGCTCCTGCCGAACAACAACAAAGGACCGGTCGTTACAATTCCGTACAGCGCGTTCGTCAGCCAGGTTAACGCCGGCAACGTCAAGTCCGCGCGCCTGTCGCAGACCACGGCGAACGGCGATTTCAAGGGCTCGTACAAGTCCACGGACGGCAAGACCTACGGCAGCTATACGACCACGCTGGCCGGGTCGCCGTCGGCCCCCGACAATACCCTCCAGGACCGGCTACAGACGCACGGCGTTGCGGTCACGGGCGTCGCCGACACAACGCCGGCGTGGCTCAACATCGTCGGCATCCTGCTCAACGTGCTGCCCTTCCTATTCCTGATCGGCCTGTTCTACTTCGGCACGCAGGCCGCGCGCCGGCAGCAGCAGGGCATCTTCGGCTTCGGGCAGAGCAAGGCCAAGCTCTACACGGAGGAGCGCCCCAGCACGACCTTCGGGGACGTGGCCGGCGTCGAGGCGGCCAAGCAGGAACTCTCCGAGGAGGTCGACTTCCTGCGCGACCCCACCAAGTACCAGAAGCTCGGCGCGCGCATCCCCAAGGGAGTCTTGCTGGTGGGTCCGCCCGGCACCGGCAAGACCTTGCTCGCGCGCGCCGTCGCGGGCGAGGCGCATGTACCCTTCTTCAGCATCAGCGCGACCGAGTTCGTAGAGGTCTTCGTCGGCGTCGGCGCCAGCCGCGTGCGCGATTTGTTCGATAAGGCGAAGGCGGCGGCGCCCGCCATCGTCTTCATCGACGAGATCGACGCCATCGGCCGCCAACGCGGCAGCGGCGGCCCGCTAGGCGGCGGGACCAACGACGAGCGCGAGCAGACGCTCAACCAGTTGCTCGTGTCCATGGATGGCTTCGAGCCCAACCAGGCCGTGATCGTGCTCGCGGCCACCAACCGCCCCGATGTGCTCGACCACGCGCTCTTGCGTCCCGGCCGCTTCGACCGCCAGGTGCAGGTCGACCCGCCAGACCGGAAGGGCCGCGAGGCGATCCTCAAGATCCACACGCGCAACATTCCGATGTCGGCCGCGATCGACCTCGAAGCCATCGCGCAGGCCACGCCGGGCATGAGCGGCGCCGACCTGTCCAACTTGGCCAACGAGGCCGCGTTGACCGCTGCGCGCAAGGGCCAGGCGCAGGTCAACCCGCGCGACTTCGAGGAAGCGCTCGACCGCATCACCCTCGGCGCGCCCGGCACAGCCCTGATGAACGAAGACGAGCGCCGGCTCGTCGCCTACCATGAGGGTGGTCACACGCTCGTCGCCTTCATGCTGCCCAACGTCGACCCTGTGCACCGCGTCACCATCACGCCGCGCGGGCGCAGCCTGGGGGTGACGCAGTTCCGGCCCATCGACGACCGGCGCAACTACCGGCGCGACTACCTACTCGACCGCATGGCCGTGGGCCTGGGTGGGCGCGCAGCCGAGGAGGTTGCTTGCGACGATATCACGTCGGGCGCGCAAAACGATCTGCAACAAATCACAGGCATGGCTCGCGCCATGGTGACGCAACTCGGCATGTCCGAGGAGTTGGGTCCCGAGTACTTCGGCGGTTCGGGCGACGACGCCCTCAACGGCCGCGGCTACAACCCCTTCGAGCCCAAGGAATACAGCGACGAGACGGCCAAGCGCATCGACGACGCCGTGGCGCGCCTGATCGAGGAGGCGCACCACCGCGCGATCAAGACGCTGACCGACAACCGGCCGATGCTCGACGCCATCGCCGACGCCCTGATGCGGGACGAGTCGCTCGACCGTAATCAGCTCACGGCTATCGTCAACGCCCATCGGCCCGATGGCATGGCCCCCATCCCTGTCCCAATTGGGGCGCCCACACTGTACCCGGACTCGCCGGAGCCGGTGACGAGCGTTTAATAGCGCGTCGCCAGTCGTCCGTAGCCAGTAACCAGTAGTCTGAAAAGGGCGAGGAGCCGATCGGCTCCTCGCCCTTTTCAGCTTGCCTCTCGTCGCCCGTCACTCGAAGCGCCCGGCGCTGGTGGCCCGGGCCGATGCCGACAGCGGCATCGCTGGTGACTCGGTTGTCGCGCGACTGGGCAAAGCGACGTTATACCCCTGTCAGGGCTGGCAGCCCACCGGCTACCGGCTACCGGCTACCGGCTACTCGGCGTTGGCATACGTCTTGCATGCCATGGTCCGATAGTAGCGCATCTATGACCTATTTTGATGCAATGACACAGGCGTGTGAGGGAGACGACGACGTCCGAGATCGACGCCATCCGGCGCGAGAACGAGGAGTTGCGCGGCGCCGCCACACGTAATGTCGAACGCGCGCGCCGGATGGCCCGGCTGCGCGGCATCACTGCGCGCCTCGCCGCCTCGCTCGACCGTACGGCCCTTTTTGAGGAGATCGTGCGCGCGGCGGGAGACCTGGTGGCATCGCAAGGCGTGGCCCTGCTCCTGGTCGACGAGCAGGCCACGACGTTGCACGTGGAGACCGGGCAAGGGCTGCACCCGGCGGCCGGCGCCGGCGCGTCCCTGCCCCTCGCGCAGACCGTCGCCAACCGTGCCCTGGAAACGCGCGACATCGTGGCGGTCGAGGACATCGCGGCCGATCCCGGCACGCTCGTCCCCATGCTCTTCAAGGGCGACCGGCCCGGCGCGCTCATCGTCGCGCCGATCCGCATTGACGGGCGCCCTTTCGGCGTAATCGAGGTCTACTATGGCGAGCCGCGCGAGATCCCGGCGGACGACGTGGAGCTGCTCGACGCGCTCTCCGACGCCGCGGCCATTGCCCTGCGCAACGCGACCGCCTACGCGCGCATCCTCGAGCAGGGCGCCGAATTGGCCCGGCGCAACGAGGAGATGGCGCGCCAGAAAGAGCAGCTCGCACGCCTCAACGACGAGTTGCGGCGCGCCAACACGCTCAAGAGCCAGTTTCTCTCCACCATGAGCCACGAGTTGCGCACTCCCCTCACCAGCATCATCGGCTTCGGCTCCCTCTTGCTGCGCGGCCGCAAGGGCGAGAACCTGAGCGAGCGCCAGCGCGACAACGCCGAACGCATCCTATCCTCGGCGCGCAACCTCGTCACGCTCATCAACGACATCCTCGATCTCTCGCGTATCGAGGCGGGGCGGCTGGATATCTTCCGGCACGAGGTCGACCTGCGCGCGTTGCTGGAGGGATTGGGCGCCGAGTTGGAGCCGCAGGCGCAAGCCAAGCGCCTCTACCTGCGCGTCGACGCCGACCCGGACCTGCGACAGGTCGTCACGGACGGGGACCGGCTGCGCCAGGTGCTCATCAATCTGGCCGGGAACGCCATCAAGTTCACGCCGCAGGGCGGGGTGACCATGCGCGCGGCGCGGGCCGGCGACTCGGTCATCGTGTCCGTGCAAGACACCGGCGTCGGTATCGCCGCCGACCAGCAAGAGCGCATCTTCGACGAGTTCTACCAAACCGACCAGTCGAACACACGCACGGCGGGTGGTACCGGGCTCGGACTGACCATCTCGCGGCGCCTCACCCACCTATTGGGGGGCCAGTTGGTCTTGTCCAGCGTCCCTGGCGAGGGCAGCACCTTCTCGGTCGTCTTGCCCGCGACGCCGCGCGCCCATGCCGTCCCCGGCCCCACGCCGGCCGCGACGCGCGCCTCCGCGGGGAACAGGGGGCGCATTTTGGTCATCGACGATGACCCGGAGATGGTGCTGCTGCTGGAGCGCACGCTGCAGGGCAGCGACTACACCGTGTTCGGCGCCCTCTCGGCCGACGAGGGGGTGCGCAAGGCCCACGAATTGGAGCCCGACGCCATCCTGCTCGACGTCATGATGCCCGAGACCGACGGCTGGCGCGCCCTGCACCGCCTCAAGAGGGACCCGCGGATCGCGCACATCCCGGTCGTCATGCACACGATCGTGGCCGATCAGGCCCTGGGTTTCAGCCTGGGGGCCACCGACTATTTGGTCAAGCCGGTGGAGCGCGAGCAACTGCTGTCGGCGCTCGATCGCCTCAAGCCCGTCGCCGCGGGCCCGGTTCTGGTCGTTGACGACGACAAGAACATCCGCGCCCTACTAGCCAACATCCTGATCGAAGAGCACATCCCCGTCATGCTGGCCGCCAGCGGCGATGAGGCGCTGCGCCTGGTGGTCCAGCAACTCCCGCGCTTGATACTGCTCGACCTAATGATGCCGGGGCTCGACGGATTCGACGTGCTCTACCGGCTGCGCGCCGACGAGCTCACGCGGCACATCCCCGTGGTGATCGTCACGGCCAAGACGCTGACGGCCGAGGAAGAGCGCCTGTTGAGCAGGGAGGCCTCCTTGGTCGTCACTAAAAATGGCGTGCCGCTCGACCGGCTGCTCGATCAGGTACGTAGCGTGCTGGAAATCACGCTGTGAGCGCCTCCGATTCCCCGGGCCGGCCGTGCCCACGCGTGCTGTTGATCGAGGATGCCGACGACATCGTCGAGCTCGTGTCGAACATCTTCGAGGACGAAGGCTTCGCCTACAGTGTGGCGACGGACGGCGAGGCGGGTCTGGCGGTGGCCTACAGTTGGGCGCCCGACCTCATCCTGCTCGACCTATCGCTGCCGAAGCTCAGCGGCTGGGACGTTAGGGACGTGGGAAATTTACGTTATCCCAATAGGAGTAGACTGCTGCTAGTACAGACGGATGAGAGGTGTTGCGCGCGGGGGAAGACCTGGGA